>JACCDP011471047.1_pt1 | contig 18137 bp, 9 predicted proteins | sample 7445841 | NCBI WGS metagenome assembly JACCDP01 (sample SAMN15323441, study PRJNA562643) | freshwater metagenome | isolation source: river surface water | place: USA:Blue River Watershed | collected 2017-08-17
AAAGAATCGGAAAGTCTGTTCATCTCGTCTTCGCTGTCAACATCCATCGACATACGATCGATTATCAAGTATCCTTTTTCCAACAGTTGTTCTGATGGAAGATCTTCCAACTTTTGCAATTCATCTTTTACCCAAATTCTACTGAAACCTTTTTGAACCAACAAATCCACAGACCAATTTTTGTCACTCAAATCGACGAGAATCAGAAATTTTCCGCCATTGTGCTTGGCCATTAATTTTTTTACATCGGTGGTGGTGTGTCTTTTTACTTCGTTGCCCGAAATGGGCGAAAAGGTTTTGCCCACTCGGGCATATAGCAATTTGAGGTAGTCATAGATCTCAGTGGTTGTTCCTACCGTCGAGCGAGAACTCTTGGAAGTAACTTTTTGTTCTATGGCGATAGCTGGGCTTATTCCTGTAATTCTATCCACATCGGGTTTGTCTAGTCGCCCCAGAAATTGTCTTGCATACGCGCTGAGACTCTCGACATATCTTCTTTGACCTTCAGCGAAAAGTGTGTCAAATGCCAAACTACTTTTGCCAGAACCACTAAGTCCTGTGATTACAGTCAAAGATCTTCTTGGAATTTCAACGGTAATGTTTTTCAGGTTGTGCATTCTAGCGCCTTCAACACGGATATTTTTTTGGGTAGCCATTCTGCAAAATTCAAACAAATGCAGGCTCAATTGGTTCATCTGAAAAAAAATGTTTGGCGTTGTAAAAGTTTTCTGTTATATTCGTTATTATAATTCTAAAAAAGTAACACGCCTATCGGATTGAACTCTACTCTTTAAATGGTTTATTAACCCTTAAAAACAGGAGGTCAATATGTGTTACAATGCTTCAACCCATGATCAAGTTTTGGTGTCTGCTTACCTAAAAGGAGACGAATCTGCATTTGCTTTTTTATTGCGCAGATATCAATCCAAAATTTTCGGAAAAATATTTATGGTTGTTAGAGACAGAGCCGTTGCCGAAGATATCTTTCAAGATACATTGATGAAGGCTGTTTTCGCCATGAAAGCTGGAGGGTACAATGAAGAGGGTAAGTTTCTTCCATGGGTAATGAGAATAGCGCACAATCTGTGCATTGATCATTTTAGACTAAAAAAGAAATTACCAATTCAGAGAGGAACGGATGAGTTTGATCCACTTTCTTTGGTTAGCGATAGAGAGTTGAATGTCGAGCAAGGCTTGAACAAGCGCGAGGTTTTGGATAAAACCAGAAAGTTGTTGAATGTGCTTCCAGAAGAGCAACGTGAAATCGTTTTGATGCGCATCTATTTGGACATGAGTTTCAAGGAAATTGCAGATCGATTGGATATCAGCATCAATACGGCTTTGGGCAGGATGCGCTATGCGCTCATCAATTTGCGGAAGCATATCGATCAACATCATTTGGAGTTGGTTTTCGAGCAGAAATAAAAAGACGCCCTTAGGGGCGTTTTTTCATTTTAACGTTTTATTCTGATGTAAATTAGCGGCAATGAAAAATTGGTTGGTTGTTGTTGTAATAACGTTAATGTCCTCGTTATTGATTTCATGTGGTGACGCTTCTTTGCCTTTTTTAAAAAGTAAAAAGGAAGGTTATATCAAGTATGAAGTTTCTTTTCCATACGAGTCAGGATTGATGTTACAGTTTTACCCGAAAGAGATGATGTTTTACTTCAATGAGGAGCAGGCTCATGCGGTTTTAGCTTCCGCATATGGTGTGGTGAGTACGGATTTTTTCATTGGTCAGAAAGACGAATTTTTTTCCCATTATCTCAAATCATTTAGTGACAAAAAAGTGATACACATGCACCATACCAATGTGCATGATTGGTTGAAGCGCTATCCAGACGTGAGATTAGAGCCCACCAATGAAACGATGGAAATAGCGGGATTCAAATGCAAAAAGACCATTGCACATTTTATGATTGATAGTTTGCCAACGATAGATCTTTACTCAACCAATGAAATTGGTTTTAAGGACAACAACTGGTGGAATAAATTTGAAGGGTTGGAAGGTGTGCTTATGGGTTATGAGGTGAATATGTATGGTAAGCGCATGCGATTGAGGGCAACAGAGGTGAAGTTTGAAAAGCAAGATCCTTCCGTTTTTGTTCGCCCTGAGGGCTATGATGAAGTGAATTTTGAGCAGATGGATCAAGCTTTGCGTGACCTTTCTAATTCTTTTTCAGAAGGAAATTGAACGAAATCTAATTCGTGTTGTACAGCCTCAAAAAAGAGGCAATGGCAACAAGATTTTCAAGTATCGACAGCCGATACTTTCAAATAACAGGACAACTTACTTTCTTATTGACGGGCATCGTTTTCCTGGGATGGGATGAATATATATTTTCATTTGCTATTGTCATTTTTTCTTGTTTTCTTTTTCAGAGTTTGGCCATCAAGTATTTGGATTTGCCTGATTCTTCCAGTTTGCGTTCAAGCTTGATAACCAGTTTGGGACTGTGTTTGTTGTTGCGGGTTAGTGATCCATGGTTGATGGTCACGGCAGGAGCATTGGCGATTGGTCAAAAGTTTCTCTTTCGTTGGCAGGGGTATCATTTTTGGAATCCGGCCAATTTCGCAATGGTTGTGTTGATTGTGTTAACCAATGAGGCATGGGTTTCTCCTGGTCAGTGGGGACATTTTTTGGCCATTCCATTGTGTATTGTGGTTATTGGCTCGTTGGTATTGCGCAACGCACAGCGCTGGGATATGGCCTTGGTGTTTGGGTTGATATTGGCGGCATTGTGTTTCCTGCGTTTCGTCGTTTATCAAGGTTGGAACATTGAAGTATGGTGGCATCAGTTTAACACCGGCACTTTTTGGTTGTATGCGCTATTCATGATAACAGATCCCATGACCACGCCTCAAAATCGTTCAGCTCGCTTAATATGGGCCGCGGCTTTGGGTGGAATTACATTTTATGTACAACATCTGATGTTTATTCCAACGGCACCGGTTTGGGTATTGTTCTTTATGACACCAATGGTGCCGCTCATCAATTATTGGATGAAGTCTGAAAAATGGAATTGGCAATTAAATTTTAAATCAAATACAATATGAAACCAAATTGGAATTTTTTAATCGCGCTTGCGCTGATGATGCAGGGCGTGGGAGCCTATGCGTTCTGCGGATTTTATGTCGCCAAAGCAGACGCCACATTGTTCAATAATCGGAGTGAGGTCATTTTGGTTAGAAATGGTGATTACACCGTGATCACCATGGGGAGTGATTTCAAAGGCGATGTCAAAGAATTTGCGATGGTCGTTCCTGTGCCTGTGGTCTTGAACCGTTCTGATATAGCGGTGGTAGACAAGGGGATTTTTGCGAGATTGGATGCATACTCTTCACCCAGATTGGCGGAGTATTATGATGCAGAACCTTGTGGTCGAAAATATGAATATGATTTGGATATGGTTCCTGTTGAAGAATCCAATTCGAGGATACCCTCTACGAGCGACATGGCGGTAGTAGAGAAAAAAAACTATGGTGTTACCATTGAAGCTCAATACACAGTAGGCGAGTACGATATTATGTTATTGTCAGCCAATGAGAGTAGCGGATTGAAGCAATGGTTGATTGACAATGGATACAAGATTCCTGCGAAAGCAGAGCGTGTTTTGGCTCCTTACATCAAGAGCAACATGAAGTTTTTTGTTGTTAAGGTCAATCTAGAGGAAATGAAGCGTGGTGGTTACAATGAATTGCGCCCCATTCAAATTAAATTTAATCATCCCAAATTCATGTTGCCCCTTCGCTTGGGAATGGCCAATAGTAGCGGTACTCAGGATATGATTGTATATGCTTTTTCACCCTCTGGCCGCATCGAGTGTTCCAATTACCGAAACGTGAAAGTTCCTACAGATCGAAATATCCCATTGTATATCAAGAATGATTTTGGTATGTTTTACAAAGATGTTTTTGAAACGGCATGGGGCCGGGAGGGTAAGAATGCTGTCTTTTTGGAGTATGCTTGGAATGTAACGCCTTCTTGGGGAGGTGTAAAGTGTGATCCGTGTGTGGGCCCTCCGCCCATGAATCGCGACTTTACCATGGCTGGCGTTGGTCTTTCAGGTGGTTGGAATAATATCTTTTTTACCAGGATGCATGTTCGCTACGATGAAGCACATTTTCCAGCTGACCTTAATTTTTTGACAACTTCAAATCAAGAGCAATTTCAAGCCAGATACGTATTGCAGAATCCTGCTCAGGGTTATGGAGGTTGGGATTGTCAAGAGGGTCAAGATTATTTGGAGCAACTTCACAATAGAAGAAAGATAGAGATGGATGAATTGGCACAGTTGACTGGAGGTAGATTTGCTTATCGACTAAGTTATATCGAAGAGTACGACAGATTTTGGAAAGATAAACCACAAGGTTTGCAAGAGGATGAGGGGCCAGAGCAGTATGCACTGCCGACCAAGAAGGGAAGTATTGTTCCGGATAATGTTCTCCCGGATGTTTCGATTCAAGTTTCCAAATGGACCTGGAAAGAATTGGTCGGGTTGTTGGTTATGATTGCGGTGATGATCAAAGTGCTAAGAGCGAAGTAAAAAAAAAGCCTCCAATCGGAGGCTTTTTTTATTTGTCTAAATTGTTTTTTATGCCCATGGCCATCATCTCCCGCATATTGCGTTGCATGGCGTCCGGCGAACCATCCAAGAAAATGACATTGCCTTTTCCGTATTCGGCAAAGTTTTTAATGGCTTCTGTCCACATGCTGAACATGATCATATTGGTATCCAGATTGGCCTCTTGCAATTCGCGTGCGGCATTCTGCATACCCTTGGCCACCTCTTCACGGAACAACGCAACTCCTTGACCGCGCAATTGAGCCGCTTCTCTTTCAGCTTGCGCTGCTATTTTGATAGCGTTACCTTCAGCCTCAGCTGCTTTTGTTTTGGTGATCAACAAAGCTTGACCTTCGTTTTCTGCAGCGGCTTTCAAGTTGTTAGATGCAACAACTTGGCTCATGGATTTTAAAATCACTTCATCAAAAGTGATGTCGTTGATTTGCAGATCATGCAGGTGATAGCCCCATTGTTCAATGATGTTGTCTATTTGTTCTTTAACATGATCAACTATCTCTCTGCGTAATCCCAATACTTCAGCTTGTTTTTTGGTTGCCACAAATGATCGAATATTGCCTTCAATTGTTCGGATCAATGCTTGCATTAAGCTGCGCTCATCGATGAATTTAAAAGCAACTTTTTTGATGGTTTCTTCTTCGGAATCCTGCACGGAAAATAAGAGCATGGATTTGAAGTAGACGTTGGCTTGGTCCATGGTTACTGCTTGGAATTCGAGCTCAACAGAACGATTTTGTGTGGACACACGCTTGAAAATGGTTTCAATGAAGGGAATCAAAAAGTTTAGCCCCGGACGAAGTACTCGTCTATATTTTCCAAATACGGTGACAACTGCAACGTTTCCCTGTTGCACTGTTTTCATGCCCATTGCAACAATGAGTATGAGAAGGAGTAAATAAATCCAGTTCATGTTTTTTTTTGATGAAGGTATAAAAACTAAATGACTCGGGTTGTGATTTGTGATTTCTTGTAAAAAAAAAGAGGGGGAAAGTCCCCCTCTTGCAATTTAAAAATATGTGATCAATAGTACATGCTACGACGAACTTTGGCTACATACTTGGCCAAGCGGATTACTTGCTTGGTGTAACCAAACTCGTTGTCATACCAAACATAAAGAACCACGCCCTTTCCGTCTGGACTTACGATTGTAGCTTGGCTATCAAAAACACTGCAGCATTCGTTTCCAACGATATCGCTAGAAACCAATTCTTCGCTAATGCTAAAGAAAATTTGGTTGACCAAATCCCCTTCCAATGCAGCTTTTCGGACCATCGCGTTAACTTCTTCACGCGTTGTCGCTTTGTCAACATATGCATGAATAATCGCCAAAGATCCATTGGGTAGAGGAACACGCACAGCGTTTGAGGTCAGCTTCTCTGCCAATGTTGGAATCACTTTGGTTACGGCTTTTCCTGCTCCAGTTTCTGTGATAACCATATTCACTGCAGCGCTGCGACCTCTGCGGCTTTTCTTGTGCATATTGTCCAACAAGTTTTGGTCGTTGGTATATGCATGTACTGTTTCGATGTGCCCTTTGTCAATTTGAAAGGCATCATGCATGGTTTTTAAAATTGGACAAATGGCATTGGTTGTGCAAGAAGCCGCTGAGAAAATGGTTTCATTTTCTATATCCAAATCGCGGTGATTAATACCGTAAACAATATTCGGAACTTCTTTTCCAGGGGCGGTAAGAATTACTTTGCTAATGCCTTTTGATTTCAAGTGAATGCTCAAAGCAGCACGGTCTTTAAATACTCCCGTGTTGTCGATCAATAGCGCATCGTTGATACCATAGGCTGTGTAGTCAACAGCACCTGGATCCTTGGCAGCAATCATGTGAACACGTTGTCCATTGATGATCAAACATTTGTTTTCATAATCCGTGTCAACGGTTCCTTTGAATCTACCGTGAACCGAATCGTTTTCAAACAAAGCAGCACGTTTTTTAATACTCAATTCATCATCTTCACGTGTTACGATTGCGCGCAAACGCAATTGCTGTCCGCTACCTGCTTGTCTTACCAATTCGCGAGCAGCCAATCGTCCAATACGACCAAATCCAAATAAAACCACATCGCGAGGTTCAATTTCTGAACCATTATCGTTAATGAAATTCTGTAATTTATCTTCTAAGAAATCACGTTGGCTGTTGTAGTGCTCTCTGGATTGAGACCATTCACTGGCCAATTTTCCGATATCAATTTTGGCGGGTGCCAAATTCATGTTGTATAGTTCTTGGGCCAACTCAGCAGAGTCAAATACACTGATCGGTTTACCAACAACTTCCGCTGCATACTTGTGCAAGCGTAAAATTTCTGTGATACGAGTGTCCGCAAGATGGTTTCGGAACAATACCAATTCGATGGATTTATCGAAAAGTAATTTACCAACCATGTGGGCCAATTCCACTGCGGCTCTCTCCTGGTTGACATACACATTCAGTTCATTGCTGTATGTGTCATTAGACAAGTTTGACATAAAAATTAAATAAAAGGTTGAACGTTTTTTTCCGCTTAGAATCATTTTCTAGGCGTTGCGCAAAGATAGGCAAAAACGAAAAAGGAGAGGGTAGCCCTCTCCACTGATTAATGTCTGAATAGCTTGTTTATTCTAACTACCTTTTTCTTTTAAAGAAAACCTTTTTCTTTGGTTTCTGGGCCTTGGGATCATAGACAGGTGTCTCACCGAAGCGTTCATGAACTTCCAGTTTTTTGACATCAGATCCAATTAAAGTCTCAATTTTTTTGAACTTGTATTGGTCGTCAGGGACGATAAAAGTTACCGCTTCACCTTTGGCATCGGCACGACCTGTTCTGCCTATGCGATGGACATAATCTTCAGCATCACCGGGTACATCAAAATTAATTACCGTATCAATCCCTTTGATATCAATCCCTCTGGACATGACATCGGTTGCTACCAGTACTTTACATTTTTGATTTCGAAATTCATTCAAAGCAAACTCCCGCTCAGATTGTTCCAAATCGCTGCTCATCGCCAGGGCTACGATTCCTTTTCTTCTCAATGCTGCTTGAATTCCACCAACCTCTGATTTGCGACTGCTGAAAATAACAATACTATTGTCTTTTCTTTTTTGCAAGTAATCAATGAGAACCGGAATTTTTTGTTGCGGAAATACCACAAATGCACCTTGATCTACATTTTCAGACGGTTTACTTAAGGCAATGCTAATTCGAGTTGGATTTCTGAGTAGTGTCCGTGCCAGTTGATTAATTTTCTCTGGCATTGTCGCAGAAAATAGCAGGGACTGTTTCTCGGCAGGTGTTTGTCTGAGAATATAGTTGATGTCTGGCGCAAAGCCCATGTCCAACATTCGATCTGCTTCATCTAAAACCAAGGTTTGTAATTGTGAGAAGTCGACATATCCCATTTGAACGTGCATTTTTAGTCGACCTGGTGTTGCAACGATGATATCACTACCTGATTCTAAGGCATGTCTTTCTTGGTTGAATAATTTTCCATCGCCACCGCCAAAAATGGTGTGAGATGAAATATCAGTAAAATAGCCGTACGCTTGAATAGCCTGGTCTATTTGGGTGGCAAGTTCTCTAGTGGGAACGATAATGAGAGCGGATATTTTTTTTCGATTCTCTTTTGCTGTGATATTTTGAATCATCGGTAAAAGAAAAGCAGCAGTTTTTCCTGTTCCGGTTTGTGCAATTCCCAAAACATCTTTCTTTTCAAGAATTACAGGAATAGATTGTGATTGAATGGGCGTAGGTGTATGAATCCCCATGGATTCAATCCCTTCAATGATTTCGGATCGAAGTCCCAGTTGTAAAAAATTTTCTGACATTTGCCTTCAAAGGTGGTACATTTCCGTTAGGAATTCAAAAAAGAATTTTTATTTATCCAACTTCAAATGAAAAAGATGAAGAAAATTATAACCATTCTCATAGGACTAATGCTGGTTTTGAATATTGATGTTGTTGGGCAGGGTTATTTTCCCGAGAACGGACAAGATTGGGAAACCACAAACTTTGCAGAGGCAGGTTGGTGCTCTGATAGTTTAGCTTCATTGATAACATATTTGGATGCAGAGGATACCAAGGCATTTATTGTTTTGTACGATGGAAAAATTATAGTCGAACATTATTTCGATTCTTTCACCACAGACAGTCTCTGGTATTGGGCGAGTGCAGGTAAAACCTTAACTTCTGCAATGATTGGAATTGCCGAACAAGATTTTAATTTGAATTTACAAGCACCTAGTTCTCAATATTTAGGGACAGGTTGGACCTCCTTGACGGCTGAACAAGAAAGTAATATTACAGTGTGGAATCAGGTGACCATGACAACAGGTTTAAATGATGCTGTATTTGATGATGATTGTACTTTGCCGGCTTGTTTGGAATATTTAGCGGATGCAGGCGCAAGGTGGGCCTATCACAATGCTCCCTATACTTTATTGGATGGAGTTTTGCAGAATGTCTCGGGATTGACCATGAATCAATTGTTTGCGCAGAAAATAGGATTGCCATGTGGCATATCAGGATTGTATTTTCCCAGTGGTCCATACAACCAAGTTTTTGTGAGTACTCCTCGGAATATGGCAAAATTTGGTCTTTTATTACAATCTCAAGGGAATTGGAATGGAACAGAAATTATCCCTAATGGGTATTTTCAATCCATGATTTCGCCATCACAAAACATTAATCCGGCTTATGGTTATTTGACTTGGCTTAATGGAAGTAGTTCTTTTATGATTCCAGAAACACAAATACAATTTCCCGGTATGCTGGCTCCCAGTGCTCCCGAAGATGCTTACGCTGGTTTGGGTAAAAATGGCCAAGTGGTTTGTGCATCGCCGAGTAAAAATATTAGTTTTATCAGAATGGGAAATGGGAACAATGAGTTAGTGAGTGTGACCATTTTGGAAAATATTTGGAAGAAGATGAAGTGGTTTTTTTGTTCCAGTGAAATTCCAGAATTGGAGAGCAAAACCATAGAAGTAATGAATAATGGACAAAGACCAATTTTGAATGCTAAAGCAGGTGATGAAATTATAGTATTTAATACTGCAGGACAGAAATTAAGTGGTGATTTTTATGATTTAGAACCTGGTTTATACGTGTTACACGTTAAAAGAGGTAATCGCACTGAAGTTTTGAAATGGCTCGTAGGTGAAAATTAATTTTCGTTTGTAGTCATTTTTTTTTGAAACCAATATATTTGTCACTATGTCAATGAAACGTAAGGTGACCATTATTCCTCCGTCAATGTATACGGGAATAAAGGAAATTCCAATCAAAGATGCGGCGGTGGGTATACCTGCTGTAACATCGTCTTTGTATCATATTTCTGAGGAGCTTGGACTATGGAAGGGAATGAAAACTCTTCTGAAATTGAATCAAAAGAATGGGGTTGACTGTCCGGGATGTGCGTGGCCAGATCCGGATCATCGATCAGTACTGGGTGAATACTGTGAGAATGGCGCAAAAGCTATTGCAGAAGAGGCAACGGATAAAAAATGCGATCTGGAATTTTTTGCAAGTCACAGTGTAGAGGAAATTTCTTCTTGGAGTGATTTTAAAATTGGCAAAAGTGGTCGTGTTACGCACCCCATGTATTTGGCCAAAGGGGAGTTGCATTATAAGCCTATTACTTGGCCGGAAGCATTTGATTTGATAGGTAAGGAATTGCGCAATTGTGATCCCAATGAAGCTGTGTTTTATACGAGCGGTAGAACCAGCAATGAGGCTGCTTACATGTATCAATTGATGGTGAGGCAATACGGTACCAACAATTTGCCCGATTGTTCCAACATGTGTCATGAGAGCTCGGGCGTTGCACTAACCGAGACCATAGGCATAGGAAAGGGTACCGTAAAGCTTGAGGATATTTATCATGCCAAATTGGTTTTGGTTATCGGTCAGAATCCAGGAACCAACCATCCTAGAATGATGAGTGCATTGTCCAAGTGCAAAGGCAATGGAGGAAAAATTGTCCACATCAATCCTCTTCCTGAAGTGGGTACTACCAAATTCATCAATCCCCAAAGTCCTTTGGAGATATTGAAGGGAGGGACAGAATTGGCGGATATATACTTACCCGTTAAAGTAGGTGGCGATTTTGCATTGATGCAGTACATTCAGCATCGGTTGTATGTTCGATCATTGTCTAATTCAAATGTCGTAGCACAGTCTTTTGTCAAAGAGAAAACAATTGGTTTTGATAGCTGGGTTTCTTATTACGAGAAGTTCGAAATTTCGGAAGATGATTTTTTTGCGGCTACAGGTTTGACAAAAGCAGAAGTGGAGCATGTTGTGGATGAGCTGGTGGCAACCGATGAAATTATTTCTTGTTGGGCGATGGGATTGACCCAGCAAAAACACGGTGTGGCCACCATTCAAGAGGTGGTGAATATTCACTTGCTTCGCGGTGCCATAGGCAAGGCCAACGCAGGGGTGTGCCCTGTGCGTGGTCATAGCAATGTGCAGGGAGATCGAACCATGGGAATTTATGAGAAGCCCAAATCTGCATTCATGGAGCGATTGGAAAAGCATTGGAATAGATCTTTTGTGCGTGAGGAAGGATATGATGTCGTTGAATCCATTCAAGCAATGGAGCAGGGAAAGGTTAAATTTTTTATGGCCATGGGTGGAAATTTTATCTCTGCAACCCCAGACAGTGAACGCACCGGAAAGGCCATGCAGAATGTTTCTTTGACTGTACAAGTTAGTACCAAATTGAATCGAGCGCATTGTGTAACGGGAGATCACGCCTTGATTCTTCCTTGTTTAGGCCGAACAGAAAAGGATATTCAAAAAAGCGGAGAGCAGTTTGTTACCGTAGAAAATTCAATGGGAATTGTGCATACATCAAGGGGAATCAATTCACCCTGCTCGAAAGATTTGATGTCCGAGCCAGCGATAGTTTCCGGGATAGCGCAAGCTTTGTTTCAAGGCGGTGATCAAATCAACTGGGCAGCTATGGCTGAGAATTATGATGTAGTTCGAAACCATATTGAAGGTTCAATTGCAGGATTTGATGATTATAATAATCGGGTAAGAAAACCCGATGGATTTTATTTGCCCAATGGCCCACGAGAGGGTAAGTTCACCACCCCATCGGGAAAGGCGCATTTTACGATTTCCCCATTGGAAGTTGATCAAGTAGAACCGGGACGTTTTATCATGATGACAATAAGAAGTCATGATCAGTACAATACGACTATTTATGGTTTGGATGATCGATATAGAGGCATAACCAATGAAAGAAGGGTGGTGCTGATCAATCCCAAGGATATGTCCGATGCAGGTTTAAGCAAAATGAGTGAAGTCGATATTGTCAGTCACTTTAACCAAACGGAGCGCATTGCAGAACGTTTTTTAATCATTCCCTTTGAAATTGCCAGGGGGTGCTTGGCAACTTATTTTCCAGAAACCAATTGTTTGGTACCCTTGGAGCATACTGCTCGAAAGAGCAACACTCCAGTGAGTAAATGGATTGAGGTGGAATTGCGTCTAAGGGATTGATTTTAATAAAGATATAATTTAGCAAAGTCTATTTAACACGTTGATAGTCAGTAATTACGGATTTTTATTCTATATTCGTCCCTTTGCGAATATTTATGAAAAAAATCAATTTACTTTCTTCATTGGTTCAAAGTGCTTGTTTGTGCGCTGCGTTGTTTATCAACGTTAGCCTTTCTGCTCAATGTTCCATTGTCAATCAAACGGTCAGTGCAGCTCAATCATCCATTTGCAGTGGTGCTTCTGGTCAAGTGCAAATGGCATCTTCCCAGGCGGGTGTAACTTACAAGTTGCGAAACGATGCGAATGATGCTGTTGTAGGTTCGGCAGTTACTGGAACCGGTTCTGCCTTGACCTTTAATACAGGCGCTTTAACGGCTACAACAGCTTTTAATGTGTACGCTGAGTATGCTTCTTATGGCATTCAATTCGATGGTTCAAATGACAATATAGTCATCAACAACCCAGTGAATACGGCTTCATTTACCTTGGAAGCGTGGATCAAAACTTCTGTTGCGTCATGGACTGGGACCAACGCATTTGAGGGATCTGGGTTACTTTATGCAGATGTCGGTGGAGGAGCCAATGATTATACGTTCGCTTTGGTCAACAACAAACTTTCATTTTTTGATGGAGGAAACAATGTCAATGTTTCTGGAACCACCAATTTGAATGATGGCAATTGGCATCACGTTGCTGTAATTCGCACAGCGGGTGTAAAGAACAGATTGTATGTCGATGGTGTTTTTCAATCTGAAGCCAATGCTAGTAGCGCCATTTTGAATGCGCGCGCTCAAATGGTTATTGGAGGAAATACCGGTGATAATCGTTATTTCAATGGTACCATGGATGAAGTTCGAGTTTGGAACTATGCCATGGATCCCACTGTTATGGCTGCTAACTTGTATACATGTTATTCTGGAACTGAAACAGGTTTAAACGCGTTATTCAAATTTGAGAACGGACCGAATAGCGCAACGGCTACCAATTCAATTGGAAGCAATAACGGAACGCTTGTCAACACCAACAATGCAACAGTATGGACTTCAGGTACCAATATTTGCGCAGGTTGTAATTTGGAGATGAGCAATGTTGTAACGATTAACGTTAATTCAGTGCCGGCAGCTCCTACAGGTACAGCAGCTCAAACTTTTTGTACGGGACAAACGGTTTCAAGTTTGGTTGCAATAGGTACAAGTATTCAGTGGTATGCTGCATCTTCAGGTGGATCGGCGTTATCGGGTTCAACTACGTTGGTTAATAACACAACGTATTATGCATCTCAAACAGTGAATGGTTGTGAGTCAACATCTCGATTTGCGGTGGTAGCATCAGTAGGAGCAGCGCCTTCAGCGCCGGGTCAATCGGCAACAGGCGGAAACATTACGACATCTGGCGGATATAAGATACACACATTTACGTCCAGTGGAACTTTTGTAGTTCCAGCTGGAATGTCTGGCGTTAATGCGGAAGTTTTGGTAGTTGCTGGTGGCGGCGGTGGAGGTAATCGTCATGCTGGTGGTGGTGGAGCTGGTGGTGTTGTTTATAACAACGCGTTTGCTTTGACAGCAGGACAGAGTTATACAGTAACTGTTGGAGCGGGAGGAACTGGCGCAAATAGCGGAATGGCAAGAGGGAATAATGGTGGTAATTCGGTTTTCTCTACAATTACAGCAACTGGTGGTGGTGGTGGTGGTTCTAATAACCAAGTGGGCGGAGCTGGCGGTTCTGGTGGTGGTGGATCCAATGGGACAAACGGAGGAAATGGAACAGCTGGTCAAGGAAACAAAGGTGGAAATCAAAACAACGGTGCTGGATGTTGCCATGCTTGGGGATGTGGTGGAGGAGGCGCTGGCGCTGCTGGAGCCAATTCAACAGGTAGTACTGGAAGTGCAGGTGGCGTTGGTGTGCAGTATTCGATTTCAGGTTCCCCGGTTTTTTACGCTGGTGGTGGCGGTGGTGGTAACGGCTCTGTGGCTACAGTTTTAGCCGGTGGTTCTGGAGGTGGAGGAAATGGTGGTTCGAATAATACATTGCCAACAGCAGGAGCAGCCAATACAGGCGGCGGCGGAGGTGGCGGTGGGGCCAATGGTGTATCTTCTGAAGCTGGTGCAGCTGGTGGTTCTGGTGTTGTGATAATTCGTTATTTGGATTCTGGATCTGCTTCTTTGAACCAGACTTTCTGCGGGCCAACTACGGTAGCAAACTTGACCATGACGGGTTCGAATATCAAGTGGTACACAGTATCAACTGGTGGAACACCTTTGCTATCGACTGCAACTGTTACAACAGGAACTTATTATGCTTCGCAAACCGTCGGTACATGTGAGAGCGCTCGTACAACAGTAAACGTAACGGTGAATACACCAATAACTTACTATTTGGATGCGGATAACGATGGATACTATGTTTCAACTACAATTGCTTGTTCTTCGCCAGGAGCATCATACAGAACTACGGGTTCTACTTTGGGTGACTGCAATGACAACAATGCAAGTGTTTTCGGTGCAGCTGAGACATGTAACGGATTGGATGATGATTGTGATGGAACAGTGGATGAGGGTGTTAAAACTACTTATTACAGTGATTCCGATGGTGATGGTTTCGGGAATTTAAGCGTTACTCAATTGGCATGTACGACGCCAGTTGGATACGTGAGCAATAGTATCGATTGTAATGACGCCAGTGCTGCAATCAAACCAACTGCAGTGGAAGTGTGTGATGGTGTTGATAATAATTGTGATGGAACAGCAGACAACGGTTTGACTTTCGTGAACTACTATGTAGATACCGATGGTGATGGTTATGGTGCAGGTGCGGCTAGCAACTTGTGTTCAAACCCTGGTGCTGGATATGTAACCAACAATACCGATTGTAATGATGCAAATGCGACATTGAATTCGATTACAACAGAGGTATGTAATAATTTCGACGACGACTGTGATGGCACTGCGGATGATGGTTTGACATTCGTAGACTACTATGTAGATACCGATGGTGATGGTTATGGAGCAGGAACAGCGAGCAACTTGTGTTCAAATCCAGGTGCTGGATATGTAACCAACAATACCGATTGTAATGATGCAAATGCGACATTGAATTCGATTACAACAGAGGTATGTAATAATTTCGACGACGACTGTGATGGCACTGAGGACAACGGTTTGACTTTCGTGAACTACTATGTAGATACCGATGGTGATGGTTATGGTGCTGGTGCGGCTAGCAACTTGTGTTCAAATCCTGGTGCTGGATATGTAACCAACAATACCGATTGTAATGATGCAAATACGACATTGAATTCGATTACAACAGAGGTATGTAATAATTTCGACGACGACTGTGATGGCACTGCGGATGATGGTTTGACATTCGTAGACTACTATGTAGATACCGATGGTGATGGTTATGGAGCGGGAACAGCGAGCAACTTATGTTCAAACCCTGGTGCGGGTTATGTAACCAACAATTCGGATTGTAATGATGCTGATGCAACATTGAATTCAATTACAACTGAAGTATGTAACGATTTCGATGATGACTGTGATGGTGTAGCAGATGATGGTTTGACATTCGTGAACTATTATTTAGATAGCGATGGTGATGGATATGGAACATTAAATGCTCCTGGAATTGGAATAGCAGGTTCATTGCTTACAGATCTGCAATATTATTTGCCATTGGATGGCAACTTCAACGATGCTGGACCCAACAATATTGAAGTGAACAATGAAGGTGGAGTAGGTTTTACGACTGACCGATTTGGAGTGGTATCAAAAGCAGGGGATTTTCAAAGTGATCAACGATTAATGTCACTATTGGATGTCTCTGAAAGTGCATTTGCGGTTTCATTCTTCTTTAAAACAGACAATCCAAATGCTGGATTTTTTGCTGTCGGTGGAGGCGGTCATGACCGTCACGTTCATTTGAATAATGGAAATATTAGAGTTCGATTGTGGGCCAATGAGGTTCTAGAGTCTAGCGGTTTGAATTTATCAGATAACCAATGGCACCACGTTGTATATCAATATCAACAAGATGTTGAGGTACAGAAAGTATATGTGGACGGAGCTTTGGTTTTAGCAGGAACTCATACCTATTCTGATTTCAATTGGCAAGATAGAGTGCACATTGGATATAGTGAGGATACCGGATTTCTAAATGGCGGAAGTATGGATGACGTTGCCATTTGGACAAGAATATTGACGATACCCGAGATTCAATCGTTGTATAGTTCTACCAATGTTGTCGCAGATTATCCAGTCAATGCATGCGTGGATCCCGGTGTAAATTATGTCACCAACAGTTCAGATTGTGCCGATAACAGCGCTAGCATCAATCCGAATGCTGTGGAAGTTTGTAACATCATAGATGATGATTGTGATGGTGAAGTGGATGAGTTTGTAACGACTACATTCTATGCAGATGCAGATGGAGATGGATTTGGAAATCTGAATGTTACCACTGAAGCCTGCACGGCTCCTGCTAATTTTATTTCAGACAGCACCGATTGTGACGATGAAACCGTTACATACCAAGATGGAGACAATGACGGATATGGAAGTACAGCTGTTGTAGCGTGTGGTGTTGCCAACAATACGGACTGTAACGATACAGATGCAACATTGAATTCAATTACTGCTGAATTATGTAACAATTTTGATGATAATTGTGATGGTCAAATTGATGAGGGTGTTCAAAATGTTTATTATCTAGATGCTGATAATGATGGGTACGGACATGCCTTGGTAACCGAAACTTTGGCAAGCGGGTCATATATAACCTACCTCAATGACGGTTTGGTTTTGGCAGGGACACCAAATTATTATTATGGAGTGTCTTGCGTTGCGCAATTCGTGGCGCCAACCACCCAGGTGTACACGTTCAATTGGGCGTATGCAATAAATGACGATCCCGATCAAGATCCGGCTTATTATTTCATCAATGGACAGGGATATCAATTGTCCGATGAGAATGGTGCTTTATATCAAACTGGGAATGTATCCGTTTCCGTTAATGCTGGTGATGTTTTTGGATTTGGAATAAATTCGGCGGACGATGAAGCGGGGCCTGTTTGGTTGGCCATTACTGACTTTAGTGCGTATTCCAATTTTGGAATTTCATTGTCTTGTTCACAACCTGCAGGGTATTCAGCGTTAAATACGGATTGTAACGATGATGATCCAACGTTGAATTCAATTACAACTGAAGTGTGCAATAATTTTGATGATGATTGTGATGGTGAGATGGATGAATATGTTACCACTACATATTATCAAGATTTGGATGGAGATGGATTTGGAAATTTGAATGTTACCACTGAAGCCTGCACGGCACCGGCTAATTTCATTTTGGATAATACTGATTGTGATGATGCTGTCGTAACATACCAAGACGGAGATAATGATGGGTACGGTAATGCATTGGCAGTTGCTTGTGGTGTTGCGAATAATACCGATTGTAATGACGCAGACGCAACTGTACACTCAATCACAACAGAAGTATGTAACAACTTCGATGATGACTGTGATGGTACTGCGGATGATGGCTTGACTTTCGTGAACTACTATGTAGATACCGATGGTGATGGCTATGGAGCAGGAGCGGCGAGCAATTTGTGTTCGAATCCTGGTGCTGGTTATGTCACGAACAACACAGATTGTAACAACAATAACGCAGCGGTTCATACGATCACAACAGAAGTATGTAACAACTTCGATGATGACTGTGATGGAACAGCTGACGATGGATTGACTTTCGTGAACTACTATGTAGATGCTGATGGTGATGGCTATGGTGCAGGAGCTGCTAGTAACTTGTGTTCAAACCCAGGTGCTGGTTATGTAACAAACAACACCGACTGTAACAACAACAACGCAACGGTTCATGCAATCACCGCTGAAGTATGTAACAACTTCGATGATGACTGTGATGGAACAGCTGACGATGGATTGACTTTCGTGAACTACTATGTAGATACCGATGGTGATGGCTATGGAGCAGGAGCGGCGAGCAATTTGTGTTCGAATCCTGGTGCTGGTTATGTCACGAACAACAC
>JACCDP010531820.1_pt1 | contig 18128 bp, 14 predicted proteins | sample 7445841 | NCBI WGS metagenome assembly JACCDP01 (sample SAMN15323441, study PRJNA562643) | freshwater metagenome | isolation source: river surface water | place: USA:Blue River Watershed | collected 2017-08-17
CGGCAAGTAGGCCTGCCTTGGCTGAAGGAGCTACAACATCTGCGAACGAGATAGTTACGCCAGAGCGAGTTGCCCAGCGGAAGCCAGCTTCCTTCAAAGCATCCAGAGTCGCAGCGACCTGAACCTTTGAGTAACGCTCCGCAAGGTCATTGATGACTTCGCCAAGCTTGGACTTCTTAACTTCTTCGTTAACAAACGGGTAGTTTGCTGGAAGTGTTTCGTTGAACAATGCGCGACCCAATGTGGTTTCGATTGTCTTTGAAGACGATTCGCCACCCATTTCAGTAACAACATTTTCCAAACGAATCTTTACATTTGCCTGCAATGCAAGTTCGTTGCGATCAAAAGCCATGATGGCTTCAGCTAGCGAACCGAAGGCACGACCGGCACCAACACCAGCTGCGTCATCGCGTGTTAGCGAGTACAGACCAAGAACCATGTCCTGGGTTGGTGATGTGATCGGACGACCATTTGCTGGGGACAAAATGTTGTTTGTCGAAAGCATAAGTACGCGGGCTTCAGCCTGAGCTTCCGCAGAAAGTGGTACGTGTACCGCCATCTGGTCACCGTCGAAGTCAGCGTTGAATGCTGTACATACAAGTGGGTGAATCTGGATTGCCTTACCTTCAATGAGCTGTGGCTCGAAGGCTTGGATACCCAAACGGTGCAAAGTTGGTGCGCGGTTAAGCAGAACTGGATGCTCGGTGATTACTTCTTCAAGTACATCCCAAACAACTGAACGCTGACGTTCAACCATGCGCTTTGCGCTCTTGATGTTTTGTGCGTGGTTTAGATCAACCAAGCGCTTCATTACGAAAGGCTTGAAAAGTTCTAACGCCATCTGCTTAGGCAGACCACACTGGTGCAGCTTTAGCTGTGGACCAACAACAATTACCGAACGACCGGAGTAGTCAACGCGCTTGCCAAGAAGGTTCTGGCGGAAGCGACCTTGCTTACCCTTAAGCATGTCGGACAGTGACTTAAGTGGACGGTTACCCGGACCAGTTACTGGACGACCACGGCGACCGTTATCGAACAATGCATCAACAGATTCCTGAAGCATGCGCTTTTCGTTGTTAACGATGATCTCAGGTGCACCAAGATCAAGTAGACGCTTTAGACGGTTGTTGCGGTTGATAACGCGACGGTATAGATCGTTTAGATCTGAAGTCGCGAAACGGCCACCATCAAGCTGAACCATTGGACGTAGATCTGGTGGAATAACCGGAACTGCATCCAAGACCATTGCGGCTGGGTGGTTTGTGGTGTTCAAGAATGCGTTAACAACCTTGAGACGCTTAAGTGCACGAGTCTTCTTCTGACCCTTGCCATTAATGATGATGTCTTTTAGCTTGACTGCTTCTGCTTCTAGGTCGAATGTTTCCAAACGAGCCTTGATTGCTGCAGCGCCCATGCCACCCTTGAAGTAGCGACCGAAACGGTCACGCATTTCGCGGTAAAGCATTTCGTCACCTTCAAGGTCCTGGACCTTAAGAGTGCGGAAGCGATCAAATACCTTGACCAGACGATCGATCTTTGCATCTTCGCGCTTGCGGATCTGGGTGACTTCACGTTCTCCAGATTCGCGAACCTTGCGCTTTACATCTGCCTTGGCGCCTTCAGCTTCAAGTTCAGCTAAGTCAGCTTCCATCTTCTTTAGGCGAGTATCGACGTCGGCATCGCGCTTCTTGATCAGGTTGTTGCGATCTTCGTTTAGACGAGCTTCCAAACTTGGAAGGTCTTCGCGACGAGCAGCTTCGTCAACCGAAGTGATCATGTAAGCAGCGAAGTAAATTACCTTTTCTAGATCCTTTGGAGCTAGATCAAGTAAGTAACCAAGACGGCTAGGTACGCCCTTGAAGTACCAGATGTGTGTTACTGGTGCAGCAAGTTCGATGTGACCCATACGTTCGCGGCGAACCTTGGAACGTGTGACTTCAACGCCACATCGCTCACAAACGATTCCCTTGAATCGCACGCGCTTGTACTTACCGCAGTAACATTCCCAGTCACGAGTCGGTCCGAAGATCTTTTCGCAGAAAAGACCATCGCGCTCTGGCTTGAGTGTGCGGTAGTTAATTGTTTCTGGTTTCTTGACTTCACCATGCGACCACAAACGGATGTTCTCGGCGCTAGCTAGGCCGATCCGCAGTTCGTCGAAGAAGTTGACGTCCAACACTTTGAGTTCCTCTATTTCTAGTTAAGTTTCGGGTTGTCTGTTCTGACCGGGATCAGAGTTCTTCGACGCTGAGCGACTCACGGCGCGACAGGTCGATTCCAAGTTCTTCAGCGGTGCGGAAGACTTCTTCAGCGGTGTCTCGCAATTCGATGGCAGAACCATCGCTTGAGAGAACTTCCACATTCAGACATAGTGACTGCATTTCCTTGATCAGTACCTTGAAGGATTCAGGGATACCTGGTTCAGGAATGTTCTCGCCCTTAACGATGGCTTCGTACACGCGAACGCGACCAAGAACATCGTCGGACTTGATAGTCAACAACTCTTGTAATGCGTAGGAAGCACCGTAAGCCTCGAGAGCCCACACTTCCATTTCACCAAAGCGCTGGCCACCGAACTGTGCCTTACCACCCAACGGCTGCTGGGTAATCATTGAGTAAGGACCAGTTGAACGAGCGTGAATCTTGTCGTCCACCAAGTGGTGAAGCTTCAAGATGTACATGTAGCCAACTGAGATCTCGCCTGGGAATGGTTCACCGGAGCGACCATCAAACAACTTGGCCTTTCCGTTTTCGCCAACCAAGCTAAGTCCGTCTGCAGTCTTACGTGTTGAAGTAAGCAGTCCGCCGATTTCATCTTCCTTGGCGCCATCGAAGACCGGTGTGGCCAACTTGGTTCCTGGAGCAACCGAACGTGCTTCCTTAACAAGGTGCTTTGCCCATTCCGGGTCACCTTCGATTTCCCAACCGCGAGATGCGATCCAACCTAAGTGGACTTCCAGAATCTGACCGATGTTCATACGTCCTGGAACACCAAGTGGGTTCAGCACAACATCAACTGGAGTTCCATCTTCAAGGAACGGCATATCTTCTGGTGGAAGAATCTTGGAGATAACACCCTTGTTACCGTGACGGCCAGCAAGTTTGTCACCTTCGGTGATCTTGCGCTTCTGGGCGATGTAAACACGAACGATTTGGTTAACGCCTGGAGGTAGATCGTCACCTTCAGATGAATCAAATACCCGAACGCCGATTACCTTGCCGGATTCACCGTGTGGAACCTTCAAGGAAGTATCGCGAACTTCGCGAGCCTTCTCGCCGAAGATTGCACGAAGCAAACGCTCTTCAGGTGTTAGTTCAGTTTCACCCTTAGGTGTTACCTTGCCAACCAACAAGTCGCCAGGAACAACATCCGCACCAATGCGAATGATGCCGCGCTCATCAAGGTCAGCTAGAACTTCGTCTGAAAGGTTAGGTAGATCGCGAGTGATTTCCTCTGGACCAAGCTTGGTGTCGCGGGCATCAATTTCGTGTTCTTCAATGTGGATTGAAGAAAGCACGTCATCTTGCACAAGACGCTGGTTAAGGATGATCGCATCTTCGTAGTTGTGACCTTCCCATGGCATGAATGCCACAAGCAGGTTACGACCAAGAGCCATTTCACCGTTTTCAGTACATGGGCCGTCAGCAATTACCTGACCAGCTTCAACGCGGTCGCCTTCACCAACGATTGGACGCTGGTTGTAGCAAGTGCCTTGGTTTGAACGATCAAACTTTCGCACTGCATAGGTAAGGTGCTTTCCGCCATCTTCCTGAACGGTGATGGAGTCAGCTGAAACTTCAGAAACAACGCCAGAGCCAGTTGCGACGATTACATCGCCAGCATCCTTAGCTGCGCGGTATTCCATACCGGTACCAACATATGGTGATTCACTGCGAAGCAATGGCACAGCCTGACGTTGCATGTTCGCACCCATAAGCGCGCGGTTCGCATCGTCATGCTCCAAGAACGGAATCATTGCAGTTGCAACGGAAACCATCTGGCGCGGTGAAACGTCCATGAAGTCAACTTCAGTTCCTGGAATGTAATCAACTTCGCCACCCTTGGTGCGAACCAATACTTTGTCATCCTGGAAAGTGTTGTCGTCATTAAGCAGCGAGTTTGCCTGCGCAATAACGTGTACGTCTTCTTCGTCAGCAGTTAAGTACTGAATCTTGTCAGTTACCTTGCCCTTAACAACCTTGCGGTATGGAGTCTCGACGAAACCGAAAGCATTGATGCGTGCGTAGGAAGCAAGCGAACCAATCAGACCGATGTTTGGACCTTCTGGGGTTTCGATTGGACACATACGACCGTAGTGCGATGGGTGAACGTCGCGAACTTCGAAGCCTGCGCGCTCACGGGAAAGACCACCGGGACCAAGTGCTGAAAGACGACGTTTGTGCGTTAGGCCTGACAGTGGGTTGGTCTGATCCATGAACTGTGACAACTGGGAAGTTCCGAAGAACTCCTTGATTGATGCAATTACTGGACGAGTGTTAATCAAAGTAAGCGGTGTGATTGCTTCTGGATCCTGGGTAGTCATACGTTCGCGAACTACACGCTCCATACGAGATAGACCGGTACGGATCTGATTCTGAATCAATTCACCAACCGTACGAAGACGACGGTTACCGAAGTGATCGATGTCATCAACTTCAACGCGAGTAACGCCACGTGCTGAGTTGAATTCGGTTTCACCTGCATGTAGGCGAACCAAGTATTCGATTGTTGCAAGAACGTCATTAATGTCAAGAACGGTCTTGGTTGGTTCGGTATCTAGACCAAGCTTCTTGTTGACCTTGTAACGGCCAACCTTTGCAAGGTCGTAGCGCTTCTCGTTGAAGAAGAAGTTTTGTAGCAAGCTTCGTGATGCTTCGACGGTCGGTGGTTCACCTGGACGAAGTTTGCGATAGATGTCTAACAGGGCCTCATCCTGTGTAGTCGTCGTATCTTTTTCAAGAGTTGCCATCATTGATTCGTAAGCGCCGAACTGTTCGCGAATCTGCTCGTTGGTTAGACCAAGAGCCTTCAAGAAAATAGTTACTGGCTGCTTACGCTTACGGTCGATACGAACACCGACCATGTCCTTCTTATCAACTTCAAATTCCATCCAAGCACCACGGCTAGGAATGATCTTTGTTGTGTAAACATCTTTGTCAGTTGCCTTATCAAGGGAACGTTCAAAGTAAACACCTGGGGAACGAACAAGCTGGGAAACAACAACGCGCTCGGTGCCGTTGATGATGAAAGTTCCCTTACTGGTCATGATTGGGAAGTCACCCATGAATACGGTCTGGCTCTTGATTTCGCCAGTTTCGTTGTTCATGAATTCAGCGTTGACGTAAAGCGGCTGAGAGAAAGTTAGATCCTTCTCGCGGCATTCGTCTTCGGTGTACTTTGAATCTTCCAAACTTGGTTCGGTGAATGTCAACGACATAGTGCCGTTGTAATCCTCGATTGGGCTGATCTCTTCAAACACGTCTTGTAGACCATGAGTCTGAGGAATTTCGTTGTTACCCGATTCCAGGGCCGCTGCAACGCGGTCCTTCCAAACTTGATTTCCAAGTAACCAGTCAAAAGACTCAACTTGTAGATCAAGAAGATTAGGAACCTCTAGAGGCTCACGAATCTTTGCGAATGAGACCCGCTTTGGGCCTGTGGAACTGCGGGAGTGAGTGCGTGAGGCGGCCAACAGTCGTCCTTCCGAGCTAGCTGTAATCCGAGCGCGCTAAAGGAACCTAGTCAAATTGAGGTACACAAATGACAGGTGGTTTTAGGGCACGGCGAATTTGTAGCATACCTAGAGGCGGCAGCCACTGTCCAATGCAGCTCAAATTTTCCTGAAAACCCTCGATTTTCGTGTCTTCTGCACTGACTTGGACAGCTAGGGCCAAGTGCGCCAGACCGACATCATCGGTTTACAGGGGGAAGACTGCATTTCTTATTTCTTAACTTGCTCGCCAATAGTTGCCCAGAATCGGACACATGTCAAGCACCCGACACGCTCTGTAACAAAGGCGTTATGTTCACAAAGGAACATGCATTAATTAGTGCGAATCAAAACCAAAAATAAAAAGGTGGCTCCCCCGAGGGAACCACCTTTTTAAGACTTAACTTTTACTTAACTGCACTCATTGCAGTTAAGTAGTTTCGAAGAAACTACTTAACTGTTACCTTTGCGCCGGCACCTTCAAGAGCTGCCTTAGCTGCATCAGCTGCATCCTTCTTAACCTTTTCAAGAACAGGTTTTGGAGCTGCTTCTACAAGATCTTTTGCTTCCTTAAGACCAAGGTTTGTTAGTGCACGTACTTCCTTGATAACTGCAATCTTCTGTGCGCCACCATCTTCAAGGATGACATCGAATTCATCCTGATCTGATGCTGCGCCGCCACCGTCGCCGCCGCCAGCTGCTGGAGCTGCGGCAACTGCAACAGGTGCTGCTGCGGTTACGTTGAATACTTCTTCAAACTGTGAAACGAACTCTGAAAGTTCGATCAGTGTTAGTTCCTTGAATGCGTCGATCAACTGATCGGTGCTTAGCTTTGCCATTATGGCTTCCTTCCGGTTTGGGGCGTTAGGCCCGGTTTTGTCTTGCTGAGAGGGGCCTAGCCCTCAGTTGATTCCTCGGCTGCTGGTGCAGCTTCAGCTTCGACAGCTTCAGCGGATGCTTCTACTGCTTCTTCTTGCGGTGCTTCTGCTACTGCTTCTTCAGCAGGAGCTTCAGTCACAACTTCCTCGACTACAGCTGGTGCTGGAGCAGCGGCAGCTGGTGTTTCAGCAGCAACCTTTGCTTCAAGCGCAGCGATAGTACGAGCGGCCTGTGATAGCGGAGCCTGGAATAGTGCTGCTGCCTTGGCAAGCGTTGCATTTGCAGCGCCAGCAATCTTGGACAGAAGTACTTCGCGGGACTCTAGCTTTGCCAACTTCTTGATGTCATCAGCGGTGAGGATTTTTCCATCCATCATTCCGCCCTTGATTACAAGCATTGGATTTTCTTTAGCGAAAGTATCGATGCCCTTTGCGGCAGCGACAGCGTCACCCTTAATGAATGCGATTGCAGTTGGGCCAACGAGCAAGTCGTCGAAACCTACAACACCAGCATCTTTTGCTGCGATCTTTGTCAGCGTGTTCTTGACTACTGCGTAAGTGGTGTCTTCTCCAAGCGAACGACGTAGTTGCTTGAGTTGACCCACGGTCAAACCGCGGTACTCGGTCAAGACAGTCGCGTTGGAGGCACGGAATTCTTCCGTGATCTCTGCTACTGCAGCGGCCTTGTCAGCGCGTGCCATGGTGCTCCTTATGTAATGGCCCATGAAAAAAGCCCCGCGTAAGCGAGGCACGAAAACAACTCAATTGAGTTGAATCTCTTACTTCACCTACGCTGGCGCTCCGACTTCAGGAGCCTTAGCCCTTTTGGTTTCCCAGAAAGGACCGGCGGTCTTCGGTTTGTTCTCTTGAACTTTAGGTGCTGGGGACCCACCAAGTCAAAATGGCAGGTCCCCGGCCTAAAAATTAGTCTTCGTCTTCGACCATCAAGTTACGGGTTTTGTTTGGATCAACTTGAATTCCAACGCCCATAGTTGTGGAAATTACAGCCTTCTTGATGTAGCGACCCTTTGAAGAGGATGGCTTCACGCGAAGTACTTCATCCAGGGCTGCTGCGTAGTTCTCGACTAGCTGCTGCTCGGTGAAGGATGCCTTACCGATGATGAAGTGCAAGTTTGAGTGCTTATCAACGCGGAATTCGATCTTTCCGCCCTTGATGTCCTCAACTGCCTTTCCAACGTTTAGCGTTACGGTTCCAGTCTTTGGGTTTGGCATTAAGTTACGTGGACCAAGTACCTTACCTAGACGACCGACCTTACCCATCAAATCTGGGGTTGCTACGACTGCATCAAAATCAGTCCAGCCGCCTTCGATCTTTGTGATTAGGTCATCGACACCGACATAGTCAGCGCCAGCAGCGCGAGCTTCGTCAGCCTTTTCACCGGCGGCAATAACCAAGACGCGTGCGGTCTTGCCGGTTCCGTGTGGCAGGTTAACGGTGCTTCGCACCATCTGATCAGCTTTACGAGGATCCACGCCAAGCAGCATTGCTACTTCAACGGTCTGGTCAAACTTAGAGCTTGTTGCTCCAGCTTTTGCCAAACGGGCTGCGGCTAGTGGGCTGTATAGATGATCTTTATCAATTGTTGCTGCGGACTTGTTGTACGCCTTACCGTGCTTCATGTTTTCTCCTCTTTCATTGGAGTTCGTGGTGCGAGCATGAAGTGCTCTCCCACTGGGATGGTTTGTTAACCGACGGTGATGCCCATTGAGCGAGCAGTACCTTCGATGATCTTCATTGCTGCATTAATGTCATTGGCATTAAGGTCAACCATTTTGGTCTGGGCGATTTCGCGCACCTGATCCTGGCTGATGTTTGCAACTTTGTTTGTGTGCGGAACGCCTGAACCTTTTTCAACGCCTGCGGCCTTGAGGATCATTCGTGCTGCTGGTGGTGTCTTTGTAATGAAGTCGAAGGAACGGTCTTCGTAAACCGTAATTTCAACTGGAATTACATTTCCACGCTGTGACTCTGTTGCAGCGTTATACGCCTTGCAGAAGTCCATGATGTTTACACCGTGCTGACCAAGCGCTGGACCAACCGGTGGAGCAGGGTTTGCTTCTCCGGCCTTGATCTGCAACTTGATAAGTCCAGTGACCTTTTTCTTTGGGGCCATGTCTCTCGCGTCCTTTTTCTTTTCGTTGTTTCTTTAGTTCTTGTGAATCTGGTTGAAGCCCAGTTCCACAGGAGTTTCACGACCGAAGATCTCTACAAGACCTACGACCTTTTGTGCATCCAAGTTAATCTCGGAAATCGTTGCGTGCAAAGTGGCGAATGGTCCATCAACCACAGTTACGGAATCGCCGATGTTTAGATCGATGTCGATCTTGGCGCCGCTTGCGCTGCCACCCTTTTCGCTAGCTGATGCAGCAGCTGCAGTTGCAACCGAAGCGATTGCCTTTTGCTGAGTTGGGCGAAGCATGTCGAAAGCTTCATCCATGGAAAGTGGAGCTGGGTTGTGACCCTGACCTACGAATCCGGTTACACCAGGTGTGTGGCGAACTACGCCCCATGATTCATCTGTTAGATCCATGCGAACTAAAACGTATCCTGGGAACTTGTTGCGCTTAACTTGCTTGCGAACACCGTTCTTGATTTCAGTAACTTCTTCCGAAGGAACATTTACTTCGTAGATGTAGTCCTCCATGTTTAGAGAGACTGCGCGGGTTTCTAAGTTTTGCTTTACGCGGTTTTCAAAACCTGCGTATGAATGAATGACAAACCAATCACCAATTTGTGATTCCAAGCGGGCGCGGAATGCAACTAGTGGATCTTCGTCTTCATCAGCCGGAGCGGCTTCAGGAGCAGCAGCCTCAACTGGTGCTTCTTCAATTGCAACTTCTTCAGTTGCAAGTTCTGCTTCTACTGCAGCAGTTAGATCAAAGTTTTCGTCAGCGGAAGTTGTTGAAACTTCGCCGTCTAGGTCAACATCAGTTGCGCCATCGTATGCAACATCATTTGCTTCAATTGCTTCTTCATTAGAAGTTGGCATATCAACGGCAACCGATGACAAAGCGTCATCAGACTGTGGAGCTACAGCTTCTAAGAACGGTGATTCAGACACGTTTTATTCCTTACCTAACGACTAACCGAAAACAAGTAGAACTAGTTTGACGAATGCAAAATCAAGAGCAGCGATGATCAATCCCATAATGATTACGAAAACCACTACAACAGCTGTGTAGGTAACCAATTGATCTTTGGTTGGCCAGACAACTTTCTTTAATTCGAACATCACTTGGCGCAAGAAAAGTGACATGCGACTAAACAATCCAAGACGCTCAGTACTGTTAACGCTCACTGTCTTTCCTTTCTTCGCCGGAACTTTCTTCACTTTCAAAATCTTCTGTCTTACTTCTTGCAGCAGGGCCGGAGGGACTTGAACCCCCAACCACCGGTTTTGGAGACCGGTGCTCTACCAATTGAGCCACGACCCTCTGGCACAATTTCGAACCGCACTCGCCTACCTGTTTCTAGGCACGCTTGCGCAGACTAAGAATTGTGTCGGTGAGTCAAGTCTAGACCCATTTTTGGAGGAGCAAAAACCACAGATTTCCGCCCCGGTAATGCCAATTCCAACTTAATAGGCAATACTTATGCGCGTGAACAAACCTAGAGTTTCCGCCCGAATTGGGGCCATTGCAGAGTCCGCGACCTTAGCTGTTGACGCCAAAGCTAAGGCATTAAAGGCCGCCGGTCGGCCAGTAATTGGCTTTGGAGCTGGTGAACCAGATTTCCCAACTCCCGACTACATAGTTGAAGCCGCCGTAGCTGCTTGCCGTGATCCAAAGTGGCATCGCTACACCCCTGCTGGTGGTTTGCCAGAGCTAAAGTCAGCAATTGCTGCAAAGACTCTTCGTGATTCAGGTTTCGTTGTTGATCCAAGCCAGGTTCTTATTACTAATGGTGGCAAGCAAGCTTTGTACAACGCATTTGCTGCGTTGCTAGATCCAGGCGATGAAGTTCTTCTTCCAGCTCCTTACTGGACCACTTACCCAGAATCGATTCGTCTCGCTGGTGGCATCCCAGTTGAAATCATGACTGATGAATCAACTGGCTACCGCACTTCGATTGCTCAGCTTGAAAAAGCAATCACACCAAAAACCAAAGCCTTAGTTTTTGTTTCACCAAGTAATCCAACCGGTGCTGTTTACTCCCCTGCTGAAGTTGAAGCAATCGGACAATGGGCAGTTGAAAAAGGTATCTGGGTTGTAACTGATGAAATTTACGAACACTTGGTTTACGGTGACGCAGAATTTTCTTCAATGCCAGTTTTGGTTCCAGAGTTAGCCGACAAGTGCATTGTCGTTAACGGTGTTGCAAAAACTTATGCGATGACTGGCTGGCGTGTGGGCTGGATGATCGGACCTAACGACATCGTTAAGGCTGCAACAAACCTGCAATCACATGCAACATCAAACGTGGCGAACGTTTCCCAGATCGCAGCGCTAGCTGCTGTCTCTGGCGATCTTTCGGCAGTTGATGAAATGAAGGTCGCATTTGATAGACGCCGTCAGTTGATTACCAAAATGCTTAATGAAATCGAAGGCGTTAATTGCCCAGAGCCTGAAGGTGCGTTCTACGTTTATCCTTCGGTCAAGAACATTTTGGGTCGAGAGATTCGCGGCAAGGTTCCAACAACCTCAGCTGAACTTTCCGCGTTGATTCTGGATGAAGTAGAAGTTGCAGTTGTTCCAGGTGAAGCTTTTGGCACACCAGGATACATTCGACTTTCCTATGCACTAGGTGATGACGATTTGATCGAAGGCATCTCAAGAGTTCAGGACTTGCTGAAGTAAAAAGTTACGCAGCACGTTTCAACAAACTCCACTTTGGTTTCAACTGAAGTGGAGTTTTGTTTTGCTGATCAAGGTCTTTATGAATCATCGTTGCAATCGCTTCAAACTCTTTAGCGATTACATTTTTCGAATCTAGTTTGCTTACGAAACTTCCTTGTTGCAGAGCCTTTCGCGTAATCTCAAAATCGTAGGAAGTTTCAAAAATTGATTCAATTCCAGTGTGACGACTAACTGCAGTTCTAACATCTTTGCTTTGCGCATCGTTTACTACTCCCCAAAGCAACACGTGAACTTCTGAGTTGGCGAACAATTCATGAAACTCCAAGTAACCCCGCACAAGTCTTGTGATTCCGACGCTGTCTGCCCTTGCACAAATGAAGGTAACGGCCGCCGCCTCAAGTGCAGTCAAGGAGGCAGCATGACGACGTGGCAGTGAAGTCTCGTGCATGAGGCTGTGATCCAGTTCCAAAACTGCACCGACATCAGCAATCACAACATCAAAGTTCTCTCTGGATTTTCGCCACAATTCTCTAAGCGTGCTCACTCGCAAATCGGTCCAACGAGAAATTCTTGGTAAGCCCGCAACGAGCGATAAGTCTTCCGAAACTTCAGGAAGTAAATCGAAATGGGTTTGGATCAAAGCATTCTTGCGCTCAACTGATCGACTAAGTTCCAGCAGTCCATTTTGGTTTGGTTCATATCCAAGTTCTTGATCAAGCGAAGGTCCGTAAGTGTCGGCGTCAACCAGACAAGTTTTGGCACCCAATCTTGAGAGTTGCCAGCCGATTTCCTTTACCGCCGTTGTCCGACCGCAGGCACCACCAAAACCTGCAACTGCAATTAGTAAACCTTTGGGATCAAACTCTGGCTCAGGCGCCTGAGGTTCATCGCTCATCAACTCACTAACTTGCTTGAGCGCTGATAGCGGATTACTTGAATCAAGTTCTATGCAGTGACTTGCGCCAAGGTCCTGCCAGTGATCCACATCAGATGTAATCGCAATCAATTTGATGCATTTATCAGCCAGCTCAGCAATTAGGTCTTGATTGATGCGTGGCGTTGCATCAGATACGAGAACTGCCTGACAATCCGAAACTTGAATTGCAGCCCTAATGTCAACACCATCAACACAACGACGTTGCACCTGCAGTCCAAACATTGGATGCCCTAATCCACTCACAAATTGAGCTTCCCAATCCACCAATCCAAGAGCTGCAATTAGATTCTTCATAACGAATTACCTGAAACAGGGATTGCTACCAGATCGATAACACCATCGCGCATAGCTTGCACTAAAACTTGAACCTGGTCTTGCGAAACCAAGATAGTAACTGAAGTATCCATTCCGGCATCAATGAATTCTGGAGCAGCAGCAATAACTGCATTTGGAATTATCAAACTCGCCGGGCCTGGAAGTGCTACCCCATCAAGGCTTGGTGTCATCCATACATCGACTTTTTCCCCAGGGCTTACTTGCGGTAAATGACCGGCCCGAATTGGAACGCTGACATTGCGAGCATCAGCGGCAAATTCAGTTGAGATTGAATGCGCGCTGATTAGGTCACCGACAAATAAATCTGTTGTCGCAATCTTTCCTACAACTTCACTGGGTACTGAAATCAAATTCTCGCTATTCGGCACTGACACCTGAACTGCGGTCACATCACTCTCGCCAATCTGGGCACCTTGGGCAATGTTTGAATTCAAAGTCACTGCAGGCACGCGAGCTGATGCATTACTAATTACTAACTGCCCGATGATCATGGCAGCAACTATGAACAAGATGCCTAGCCACAGTCTTGGATCCTGCGATTTACGGTTTACTTTTGCAACTGACTTGCTTTGCCCTACTTGGCCGACGCGAATTGGAATTGCCATTAAGTTCCCCCAAACTTTTTCTTATCGTGACATAGATTGCAGTTGCATTCACGTTCGCTTTTTGGAGTTGTGGAAAACTTTTCGTACAAGACTTAGAAACCAGTAATGATGTAAACATGCCTGCAAGATTTTTAACCCTTAGCGATGTTGCGGAACTTTTGAATATTGCTCCGGCCCAGGTATACACACTCGTACGCACTGGTGAATTGCCTGCGATAAAGATTGGTGCCCGCGGACAATGGCGAGTAGAAGATCGGGCTCTAGAAAATTACATTGCACAGCTTTACTCTTCGACTGCTGACTTTGTTGCTCAAAATCCTAGGTAACTGTATCAACCGGCGACAAGTGTTCGGCTGGCTACGATTGAACGTTTTGGAATCGTGAATACTTTTGAATTTGTTTCAATATCCAAGGAATCAAATCCGGTTCGTCGGCACGTACCGTCGATAACTTGATCGCCTACTAAATACCAAGTGCTAGTCAGATTTTTATCTGCAAGGTCATGAAACCAAACATTGTTGAGCCAGCTAATTTGATCGGGACTCGAAGATTTTTGGGATAGCTCGTTAAGTCCAGAGACTGCAGATACAAATTCGAAGTTAACTAAATACTGAATTGTTGCGTTATCCAGGATCACAAATGGGTCGGCTAAGTGTCTTACTTCACCTTGAACCAGGGAAAGTTGAGAATGCGCAAGTCTCATCTCAACTGAGCTGCCCGTATTTCTTAGCCGATCTAGCCAGGAAATGTGAGCCTGTTCAAAGCGCACAGTTTCCAAGACTTCGTAGGCCAGATCTAACCGCTCCTCGGACTCCACGACTTCAGCAGCCTGAAGCAGCACACGGTTTAGTTCAGTAAATAGGGATGATTCAAACTCGGCGGATTCCATTCGGATATCTCACCTGAAATCTGGCGCTGACTTATAACTATTCAACGTCCTGTGGATAACCAAATTGAGATTTCCACAGATTTACCCAAATTCAGTTGCAGGCATTGACAGGCAATGAAAGAGAAATTAGAAAGTTTGTACTGGTGTTTTTGGGGGAATAAAAGCACCAAGCAGCACCTGCAGGTACCTGTAAAGGTTTGTTAGGGCTGTGATTGCTTAACGTTTCGGGGGGAAACAATGAATGCAATTATCTATGCACTGCCAGTGCCAGGTGCTCGTCAATACAAGCCAGGCAACATAATCAATTTGCCGGTTCGAACTAAACATGGTCTGCAAGAAACTCTGCCGTTTGAATGGCCAACCGATGGTGCAAATGCAATTAAGTACGTACCGCCACGAATGGCTGAAAATCGTCCTGACAGCTTTGATCCGCAGGCCACAGCCAGAGTTGATTTACCTTCTGCCCGACAGTGGTCAATGCGATTAGTCCATGCTTTAGTTGAAGTAGTTAATGGCTCGCGACCAGCAGCACAACTAAACCGATGGATTACGCCAGAAGTTATGAGCCAACTGCAGTATCAAATTGCGCGAAACAAGATGCCTCGTCTTGGTGTTCGCAGTATTCATGTACATGAAACAGATGACGGTGTTGCTGAAGTTAGTTCGGTGTTTGGGACACCGAACCGATCTTTTGCCTTAGCCCTGCGACTTGAAGGTTTGGATGGAAGATGGCGGGCAACAAGTTTGATGTGGGCACTGCCGGAATAGTTTCGACAAGGTAAGTGCTGCCGGAATAACTAGCTAGCTGCTCCGTGGCACTTCTTGAACTTGGTACCTGATCCACATGGGCAAGGTTCATTCCGTCCCACGTTTGCGTAAGCATCATTTGAAACTGAAGTTGTTTTAACTTCACCGGTTTCACTTGGTCCTGAGTACTGAAGGGCTGCAACTGATTTTGGCGTAACTAGGCCTTTGGCTTCTAGGTCAATTTCTTCTGGTTCACCATCTGCATGAACATGCGGCGTAACCGTAACTTCTGCATTGAACATGTAGCCAACGGATTCTTCCTTAATGGCTTCCATCATTGCTACGAATAAGTCAAAGCCCTCACGCTGATACTCAACAAGAGGATCGCGTTGCGCCATTGCGCGCAGGCCAATTCCTTCTTGTAGATAATCCATCTCGTAAAGATGCTCGCGCCACTTACGATCTAGAACCGAGAGAATTACGCGGCGTTCAAGTTCGCGCATCACTGGAGGCTGCAACTCAGCTTCGCGCGCCAAGTAAGCGCGATTGATGTCTTCTTGCAAAGTAGCCGTCATAAACTCGGCGGATAGATCTGCAGGGTCGCCGCCAGCTGCTTTCACCATGTCATTGATCGAAATCTCAATTGGGTAAAGCGCCGACAAGGCCTTCCATAGTTCTTGCAAATCCCAATCCTCTGGGAAACCTTCTGCAGTTTCAGCTGCAACATAAGCCGCAATGGTGTCATTCATGAACGTCTTAATCTGCTCTTGAATATCTTCGCCATCTAGAACTCGGGAACGCTCACCATAAACGACTTGGCGCTGGCGGTTCATGACTTCGTCATACTTCAAAACATTTTTGCGGATTTCAAAGTTTTGTGCTTCTACCTGAGTCTGAGCGGAGCGAATTGAATTCGTAACCATCTTGGCTTCAATTGGCACATCGTCTGGAACGTTAAAGCGCTGCAAGAACGAATTAACCATGTCGCCCTTGAACAAACGCATCAAGTCATCTTCAAGAGACAAATAGAAACGAGTTTCGCCTGGGTCACCCTGACGTCCAGAACGTCCACGTAACTGATTATCAATTCGACGAGATTCGTGACGTTCAGTTCCTAGAACATAAAGTCCACCGACTGCTACTACTTCATTATGTTCGGATGCAACTGCCGCTTTTGCAGCTTCTAGTGCTGGTCCCCAAGCGGCTTCATACTCAGTTGGGTTTTCGACTGGGTCAAGACCGCGTCGTTCAAGTTCCTGAGCGGCGCGAAATTCTGGGTTACCACCTAGCATGATGTCGGTACCACGACCGGCCATGTTGGTAGCAACAGTTACTGCGCCCTTGCGACCCGCTTCGGCGACAATCGTTGCTTCCCGATCATGTTGCTTGGCATTCAAGACTTCATGCGGGATGCCGGAGCGAGTTAAATACTTTGAAACCAGTTCGCTCTTCTCAACGCTGGTTGTTCCAACCAAAACTGGCTGGCCAGCGCGATGCTTTTCTTCGATATCAGCGATAACAGCTTTTAACTTTGCATCTTCAGTTCGATAAACCAAGTCTGACTGATCGATACGTTGTACTGGACGATTTGCTGGAATTGGAACTACGCCAAGTTTGTAAATCTGCTGGAATTCTGATGCTTCCGTCATTGCAGTACCGGTCATGCCCGAAAGCTTGTCGTACATGCGGAAGTAGTTCTGGATTGTGATGGTAGCTAGTGTCTGATTCTCATTTTGAATCGTGACGCCTTCTTTTGCTTCAATCGCCTGGTGCATGCCATCGTTATAGCGACGGCCAGCCAAGATGCGACCAGTGTGCTCATCAACGATTAAGACTTCGCCATCCATAACGACGTAGTCCTTATCCTTCTTGAATAACGCCAGTGCTTTGATTGCATTATTCAAGTAACCAACCAGCTGAGTATTTTCTGATTCGTAAAGATTCTCAATACCTAGCCAGTTTTCAACTTTCTCAACACCTGGTTCCAAAATACCGATCGTGCGCTTCTTCTCATTTATCTCATAATCAGTTTCTGCACTTAAGCGCGGAACCAAACGAGCAAACTCGGCGTACCACTTAGTCGCAATGTCGGCTGGGCCACTAATCAAAAGTGGCGTACGAGCTTCATCGATCAGGATCGAGTCAACTTCATCGACAATTGCAAAATTGTAGTCGCGTTGCACTCGGTCGGCAGGATTGAGTGTCATGTTGTCGCGCAGGTAATCAAAACCAAATTCATTATTTGTGCCATAAGTAATGTCAGCGTTGTAAGAAGCGCGACGTTGTTCTGGATTCATGTCAGAAAGAATCGTGCCAACTTCTAATCCAAGGAAGCGGTGAACTCGACCCATCCACTGCGCATCACGGGCGGCCAAGTAATCGTTAACAGTTACGACGTGAACTCCACGACCAGAGAGTGCATTTAGATAAGCCGGCAAAGTGGAAACCAAAGTTTTACCTTCACCAGTTCGCATTTCAGCGATGTTTCCTAAGTGAAGTGCAGCACCACCCATTAACTGAACGTCATAGTGACGTTGCCCAAGTGTGCGCTTGCTAGCTTCGCGAACCGCAGCAAATGCTTCTGGCATTAAGTCATCAAGGCTTTCACCGTTTGAAATTCGAAGTTTGAAGTCAGCTGTTAGTCCACGTAATTCTTCGTCAGACATCGCGACGTAGTGTTCTTCGAGCGTGTTTACTTGAGCAGCAATTGACTCAAGAGTTCGCAGAATCTTTCCTTCGCCAGCACGAAGAATTTTGTCCAGAACGCTCACAGATAAGTCCTTGCTATAAATCAAAGTTGCGCGAATGCACTGCTCTAATCGTAAGCGACGACCTGCATCCACTTGAAATCAAGGAGCAGCTGACAGATTTAGCAGTTTTATGTCTATTTCTTGGATAGCGCTTCCCTATTTGCAGGCTTTTCCTGTGTTAGTTTCGAAACGAAGCTTCCCCCAGCGAACGTGAGAACATGCACAAATCCACGAAATTCCTCGTCACTACAGCCGTTACTTTCGGTTTGATCAGTGGCTCGATGGGTGCTGCCCGGGCTGCTGAAGTTGTTCCGGTCCCAGCTGGATTCACAATCACTGGTTCAGGTTTTGGACATGGTGTTGGCATGAGTCAGTATGGCGCCCAGGGTATGGGGCTCGATGGCTTTACTGCTTCGCAAATTCTTACTCACTATTACCAAGGAACTGCAGTCAATGC
>JACCDP010640541.1_pt1 | contig 18122 bp, 10 predicted proteins | sample 7445841 | NCBI WGS metagenome assembly JACCDP01 (sample SAMN15323441, study PRJNA562643) | freshwater metagenome | isolation source: river surface water | place: USA:Blue River Watershed | collected 2017-08-17
ATCGCACCTCTCACCGCTCCATTCCTGTGCGATCCATCGCCCCGTCTCCCCTTTTTTTACGCCTTCTGCGCCGTCTTGCGGGCCCTCCTGTCCGCTTCCCACTGCCTTCATCCGCGTCCTCCACGCCTTCCGCGGTCAATCCTTCCATCCCCTCCATCGCGCGCGTTCCGGGCCGCCCGCGTTTCCTCCCCGCCACGCTCGCGACTCTCTTAGCCCTCATCGTCCTCCCGTTTCTCTCCGCCGCCTCCGCCCCGCCGCCCCCGCCGCTCAGCAACGACTTCGGCCTCCACCTCCGCCGCGGCGCCTCGGATCTCCGCACGATCCACGCTCCCACCCTCATCGGCCCGCACGCCGGCAACGAGAGCTGCCTCGTCGCCCGCACCGACGGCACCCTCGAACACTACGCCATCGCGCGCCCCGCCGGCGACCGCGCCCTCGTCATGCGCTCCCGCGACGGCGGCCTCACCTGGTCCACCCCCGAACTCACCTTTCCGCTCCCCGGCACCGCCTACCACGCCATCCGCGTGCTCGAGGCCCGCGACGGCACCCTCCACGCTGTGTTTCACATCCTCGGCGCCGGTCCCGGCTACCGCGGCCGGCTCTACGAGGTCTACACCACGCGCCGCGCCCCGAGCTCCGCGACCTGGACCCCTCCCGAAAAAATCGTCCCCGGCTACATCGGCTCCATCCGCGGCTTCATCCAACACCCCGCCACCGGCCGCCTCATCCTCGCCGTCGCCCGCGCCATCCCCGACCGCGAAACCGCCCCCAAGTCCGGCCCCGACTTCGGCTGGAACGACGCCTTCGTCTACACCTCCGACGACGCCGGCGCCACCTGGCAGCAATCCCCCGACGTCCTCCGGATCGAACTCTCCACGCCCAACGTCACCCGCTACGGCGCCATCGAGCCCAATCTCCTCGCCCTCCGCGACGGCCGCACCTGGATGCTCCTCCGCGACCGCGGCGGCCGCCTCTGGGAATCCTTCTCCGCCACCGGCCAACGCTGGTCGTCCCCCGCGCGCACCGCGTTCATCTCCTCCGATTCGCCCGCCGAACTCCTCCGCCTCCGCGACGGCCGCATCGTCCTTTTCTTCAACGCCTGCCAGAACCACGCCCACCCGCGCTCCTACGCCATGGGCGGCCGCGATGTCCTCCACGCCGCCGTGAGCGCCGACGAGGGCCGCAACTGGCGCGGCTTCCGCGAAGTCCACCACGAGACCGACTTCATCCTCCGCGGCGACCGCGGCACCGCCTACGCCTCCGCCGTCGAGACCCGCGAAGGCAAAATCCTCCTCGCCACCGGCCAGGGCGACCTCAACCGCGCCCTCATCCTCATCGACCCCGCCTGGCTCGAGGAAACGGAACAACGCGACGACCTCCGCTCCGGCCCCGTCCTCTGGACCCGCTACGGCGCCGGCCTGCTCCGCGGCTCCGCCGCCGACGACGCCGTCGAGCTTCTCCCCAAACCCGACGCCCTCTCCGGCGCCGCCTGGAATTTCCCGCTCGCCGTCACCGGCGAACTCTCGCTCCGCCTCCGCATCCCCGCCGGCACCACCGATCTCCAGCTCTGCCTCAACGACCACTTCAACCGCCTCGACGACACCGCCGCCGCCCACCACAGCGTCTTCCGCCTCCCGCTCAACCTCGCCCCCGGCGAACACCGCCTCCATCTCCGCTGGACTGACGCCACGCAAAGGCAGGGGAGCGTCACCGCCACAATCGGTGATACCGTCACCACCCATCGGAGACATCGTCCCGCCCAATTCGGCGTAAACTATCTCCGCCTCGAGTTCCGCTCCGCCGACCCCAACGCCGGCCTCCTCGTCTCCGACCTCCAAACCCACTCCCTCGGCCGATGACCTCCCATCTCCATCCGCGCCATCCGCATCATTCGCGGTCCATTCGTGTGCTCCGTCCCTTCGCGCCCTGCGCCTCCATGCGCCGCCCCACCTCGGCGTTCCTCGTCCTCCTCCTCACGCTCCTCTCACTCTCCTTCACGCCCACCGCCTCATCCGCGGCCGCCACCGCACGCCTCCGCCCCGACTACGGCCTCATCTACAACGACGACGCCGACCTCTCCTTCCTCGTCCCCGACCGCGCCCAGTCAGAAGCTCTTCTCCGCGCCAACCTCGCCGCCCTCGCCGACACTCCCGTCCGCACCCTCGTCTACTGCGTCGGCATGGGCGGCGATCTGCTCTACTACAACACCACCGTCGCCAGCCGCGTCGGTTGGCGCCAGGCCGACGACGAAAAGCCCGGCTCGCTCATGGCCAAACGCATGGAAAACGCCCGCGTCTGTCTCGCCGCCGGCGCCGATGCCGTGCGCACCGCCGGCGAGACCGCCCGCGCCCTCGGCCTCCGCTTCATCCCCAGCCTGCGGATGAACGACGCCCACTTCATGACCGACCCCGACGGTCACTCCATGACGAGCGAGTTCTGGCTCAAACACCGTCACGAATTCCCCATCAAGGAATCACCCCTGCCGTTCCAGCCCGCCTACGGCAACCTCCTCGACTACACCCACGCCGCCGTCCGCCAGCACCGCCTCGACACCGTCTTCGAAGTCCTCACCCGCAACCGCGAACTCGTCGACGGCTTCGAACTCGATTTCAACCGCTTCCAGGTCTTCTTCCCCAAGGGCCGCGCCGCCGCCGGCGCCCCGCTCATGACCGAGCTCGTCCGCCGCGTCCGCGCCCGCCTTGACGAACTCGCCGCCGCCGAACGCCGTCCCATGTCGCTCTTCGTCCGCGTCCCGCCCTCGCTCGCCGACTGCACCTTCGCCGGCCTCGATGTCGCCACCTGGATCAGCGAAGGTCTCGTCGACCTCGTCTCGCCCGCGCAGATCATGACGCTCGCCGGCGACATGCCCATCGCCGACCTCGTCGCCCTCGCCCGCACGCACGGCGTCCGCCTCCACCCGTCGCTCTACCCGCGCACCAGCTGGCGCGTGCCATTCCCCGCCTGGGGCCGCGACCGCTACATCGGCGCCGCGATCTCCCGCGCCGCCAACCTCGACGAGATCCGCGGCGCCGCCGCCGCCTACCGCCAGCTCGGGGTCGACGGCTTCTACCTCTTCAACTTCTACAACGCCTTCGGCTCCGCCCGCCCGCACGAGTTTCCGCTGTATCAGGTTTTACGTGACCTCGCCCGCCCGGAGAATCTCCGCGGCCAGCCCGTCACCTTCGCCGTCACCAAAAGCTACTACCACGACGGCCCCGGCTCCTACGCCTACGGCAAACAACTCCCCGCGCGCCTCGCTGCCGACACTCCGCTCCGCCTCACGCTTCCCGTCGCGCTCCCCGACGCCACCTCGCCGTTCCCGCTCCGCGCCTGCGAACTCCGCCTCGGCCTCCGCGGCGTGCCCGACACCGCGCTCCTCCGCCTAACCGTCAACGGCCGCGAACTCCACTCCGCCCCGCTCGCCACCGGCACCCTCGTGAAAGTCGCCAGCCTCGTCCGCTCCGTCCCCAAGCGCCCCGACCTCGCTGACGTTTACCTGCACCTCCCGCTCACCCCCGCCGACCTGCGCGCTGGCGAAAATCTCATCACCGTCACGCTCTCGGCGCCGCTCCCCGCCGCCGCCGAAGTCAGCGACCTCGAACTCCGCCTCGAACCGCTCAATCAGCTCGAGACCCTCTGGCACCGCACCGCCCCCCCGCTCAACACCCCCTGACCCAACCTTCATTTCACGTATTACGTGAAATTTCCCGCACCTATCCCTCCCGCTGCACCTCACGCGCATTTCACGTGATACGTGAAAAACTTCCCGCCTCATTATGCGCCCCTTTCGCCTTCCGCCTTGTAGGTTTACCCTCGGTGTTAACTCGAGCGAGGACAGAGCCCAACGCGGCTTCCAAGAATGGGCCGAAGAGCTCGTCGGAGGAAGCCGCCTTGGGCGGGATTGCAGCTCCGGACCACGAAGTGAGGACTGCGACACCCGAGACGTCGGGTCGCACCCTTGAAGATCCAGTTTCCTTCCAACAAAGTGTAGTCTAGACCGCGCGGGACTCGACGAACGCCCGGATGGCGTCGGGCGTGGCCTTCAGGTGGTGTTTCACCAGCGGACGCGACTTCAGCGCCTCGAGGCTGGGATGCAGCGGTTCCACGCCGATCGCCGCGCGGATCGTGTCGGGAAACTTCGCCGGGCTCGCGGTCGAGAGCACGACGTTCACCCGGTCAGGGTTAAGGTCCTTGAAGCCGCACGCCGTGTGCGGATCAGCCACGTAGCCGTACTCCCGGTGAACCCGCGCGATGATCGCGGCGATCTCCTGGTCATCGGTCCGTGACGCGCTGAAGACGTCCGCGTTGAAATTTGGAAAGCGGTAGGCGCCCGTGCGCCGGAACTCCGCCATCACCGCGCGGACGCGCGCCGGGTCGCGGCCCTCGGAGTAGTACAGGAACCGCTCGAAGTTCGAAGCCACCTGGATGTCCATCGACGGCGCGAGGCTCGGATGAACCTCACCGACGCGGTACTCCCCGGTCGTGAACAGCCGGTGCAGGATGTCGTTGCGGTTCGTCGCGACCCGGAAGCCGCGGATCGGCACGCCCATCCGGCGGAGCATCCAGCCGGCGAGCACGTTGCCGAAATTGCCCGTCGGCACGACGAACTCGGCGTTGTCGCGCTCGCCCGCCGGCAACCGCAGCCATGCGTAAAGGTAGTACACGCATTGGGCCATCACGCGGGCGAGGTTGATGGAGTTGACCGCCGAAAGCCGGTGCCGCGTGCGGAAATCCTGGTCGGCGAAGATCTCCTTCAGCGCCGCCTGCGCGTCGTCGAAGGTGCCGTCGACCGCGAGGGCGAAGACGTTCTCCGCGCCCGTGCAGGCCATCTGCCGCTCCTGCAGCGGGGACACCCGGCCGTCGGGATACAGGATGAAGATCGCGGTGCCCGGGCGGCCGATGAGCCCGTGGATCGCGGCCGCGCCGGTGTCGCCGGATGTGGCGCCAAGCACGTTGATGCGCTCACGCCGCACCTCGCATTGACGGGCGTAGAGGTTGCCAAGCAGCTGCAGCGCGAAGTCCTTGAACGCGAGCGTCGGCCCGTGCCAGAGCTCGAGCACGTAGAGCCCCTTGGCGAGCGGCCGAAGCGGCGCGATCGCGGGATCTGTGAAACGCGCGTAGCTCTTGGCGACCAGTCCCCGCAGTTCCTCCGCCGGGATATCGGTGGCGAAAACCCGCATGAACTCGAAGCAGAGCGAAGGGTAATCGAGGCCGGCCATGCGGCCGAGTTCCCCGGAAAAATCCGGCATCCGCTCCGGCAGGTAGAGCCCGCCGTCCGGCGCAAGCCCGGTGGCGACGGCGTCGGAAAAGCCGAGCGCGGGCGTCTCGCCGCGGGTGGAGATGAACTTCATCGTCAGTGGCGACGAGCGGGCGACGGATGAGGGAGAGCGACGGTTCGACAATGCTCGCTACCCACTGCCCGCTCCGGGCTACTTCCCCCTCACGCCTTCTCGAGCCCGAACGCGGCGTGCGCGGCCCGGGCGGCCTCGTCGGCCTTGTCCTTGGCGATCACGACCGAGATCTTGATCTCGGAGGTGCTGATGAGCTCGAGGTTGGCCCCGACACGCGCGAGCGAGTCGAAGAGCGCGGCGGCCACGCCGCTGTGCGTCCGCATGCCGACGCCCACGACCGAGAGCTTGGCGATCTTCTCGTCGAAGGTCGCCTCACCGCCGGTCTCCTTGAGCGCGGGCGCGAGCGCGTGGACGGCCTTGTCCTTCTCGGACAGCGGCACCGTGAACGTCAGGTTGGCGAGGCCCCCGCGGCCGACGTTCTGGACGATCATGTCGACGTTGATGTTGGCGTCGGCCAGCGCGCGGAAGACGCGCGCGGCGGTGCCGGGCTTGTCGGCCAGGTTGCTGATCACGACCTTGGCCTGGTCCTTGTCGACGGCGACGCCGCGGACCACGACCTTTTCCATGTAGGCGACTTCCTGTTTCACGATGGTTCCTGGGTTCTGGTTGAAGGAGGAGCGCACCTCGAACACGACGCCGTACTTGGCGGCGAACTCGACGGAGCGGGTCTGCATGACCTTGGAGCCGAGGGACGCCAGCTCGAGCATCTCGTCGTAGCTGATCTCAGAGAGCTTGCGGGCGTCCTTCACGACGCGCGGATCGGCGGTGTAGACGCCGTCGACGTCGGTGTAGATCTCGCACTTGTCGGCCTTGATGGCGGCGGCCAAGGCGATGGCGGTGAGGTCGGAACCGCCGCGGCCGAGGGTGGTGACCTGACCCTCGTCATCGATGCCCTGGAAGCCGGCCACGATGATGACGTTGCCCGCGCGGAGGTCCTTCTCGAGCGGCTTGGCGTTGATGGTGCGGATCTTCGCCTTGGTGTGGACCTTGTCGGTGAAGATGCCGGCCTGGGCGCCGGTGTAGCTCACGGCCTGCACGCCGAGACCGTGCAACGCCATGGCGGTGAGGGCGATGGTCTCCTGTTCGCCGATGGCCAGGAGCTGATCCATCTCGCGCTCACTGGGCAGCGCGCAGACGGCCTTGGCCTTGGCGATGAGCTCGTTGGTCACGCCGGCGCGGGCGGAGACGACGACGACGACCTCGTGGCCGGCGTCGCGCGTGGCCTTCACGCGGTTCGCGACGTTCTTGATGCGGTCGACGTCACCGACCGAGGTGCCGCCGTATTTCTGGACGATGCGTGCCATGACGTAAAGGGATCAGGCCCCGAAGTCGCCGATGCGCAGGAGCACGGGCTCCTCGAGAACGGCGGCGAGCGTGCGTAGGCGCCGCAGCGTGCGGGCAATGGCGCGCTCGTCGCTTTCGTGGGTGGTGAGCACGAGCGAAGCGGCACGGGCGCGCTCCGCGGGACCCTGGATGACGGTGGCGATACTCACCTGATGGCGGGCCATCTCCGAGGCGACACGCGCGAGCACGCCCGGTTGGTCCCGCACCGTGAGCCGCACGTAGAAGCGGCCGCGGATGCTCTCGGGCGGCGCAAGGCGGCAGCGCGAGGGCGCGACGGGATCCTCGCCCAGCAGGTGGGCACCCTTGCCGTGGCGCAGGAGCGAGGCGGCGTCGGCAATGTCGCTGATGACGGCGCTGGCGGTGGCGTCGCGCCCGGCGCCGCGTCCGCTGTAGAGGGTGGTGCCGACGACGTCACCCGTGACGGAGATCGCGTTGAAGACGCCATTGACGTTGGCGATGACGTCGCCCGCGGGGAGAAGCGTGGGATGCACGCGCACGGCGAGCTCATCGCGGCGGAAGTCGCGGGTGATGACCGCGAGGAGCTTGATGCCGTAGCCGAGGGTGGCGGCGTTGCGGATGTCGGCCGGAGTGAGGCGCGAGATCCCCTCGACGACCATCCGGTCGGTGGGAACCCAGACTCCGTGGGCAAGCCAGGCAAGCACCGCGGCCTTGTGGGCGGTGTCCCAGCCATCGACGTCGAGGGACTCGTCGGCCTCGGCGTAGCCGAGCCGCTTGGCATCGGCGAGGACCTCGGCGTACGGGGCACCCTGCTCCTTCATCCGGGTGAGGATGTAGTTACAGGTGCCGTTGAGGATGCCGTAGATGCGCGTGAAGCGGTTGGCGACGAGGCCCTCGCGAAGGGCCTTGATGATCGGGATGCCGCCGGCGACCGACGCCTCGAAGAAGAAATGGCCGCCGTGCCGGCGGGCCGCGGCCATGATCTCCGGCCCGTGCTCGCAGATGAGCGCCTTGTTGGCGGAGACGACGACCTTGCCGGCGCGAAGGGCTGCCAACGTGACCTGCCGGGCGACGGTGGTGCCGCCCATCAGCTCGCACACGATGTGGATCGAAGGATCGCGGGCGATGGAGAGCGGATCGGTGGTGAGCAGACGGCGCGGGATGCGCACATCGCGCGCGCGGCCGAGGTCGCGGACGGCCGCGCGGGCCAAGTTGAGACGCACGCCCAGGCGCGCCTCGAGCCGTGCGCGGTTGGCGGAAAGATGCTTCCACACGCCCTGGCCGACGGTGCCGAAGCCGCAGATGCCGATGTTGAGGACGGGGGCGCTCATGCGGAGGAAGATGCGGAGGGTGGCGTCTTGGACCCGACGCGCGACTCGGTGCCGGCGAGCAGGCGCGAAATGTTGGCGCGGTGGCGCAGGATCACGAATCCGGCGATGGCGGCCGTGACAACGACGACCGGGACGGAGCGACCGAGCACGACGGCGGCGATGACGAGCGAAACGGCCGCGAGCATGGAGGAAAGGGAGACGAAGCGGAAGATCGCGAGCGTGAGTCCGAAGACGCCCAGCGCGATCGCCGCCCCAGATGGAAACAGTACCGCGAAGCCGCCCGCGGCGGTGGCGACGCTTTTGCCGCCCTTGAAGCCCGTGAAGCACGAGAAGCTGTGCCCGACGATGGCGGCGACGAGACCGGTGATCGCGGCGCCCTCACCGGCCGGCCCCGCGAATGGCAGGAGCGGCCAGCCGACGGCCAGCGCGCCCTTGGCGGCATCGAGGAAGAGGACGAGGTTGCCGGGACCGTGGCCGAGCACCCGGCGGACGTTGGTCGCCCCGGGGTTCTTCGAGCCGACCTCGAAGATGTTCACGCCCTTCGCGCGCGCGACGAGAAACCCGAACGGCAGAGCGCCGAGCAGGTATCCGACGACAGCCGCGACGATAAGGACGGTCGGCATCGGCGAGGCTTACAGCTGCACGAACTTGGCCATCTTGATCGAGGCGTGGCCCTTGATGACCTTGCGGGCCGACTCGCTCGGCTCGGTGTCGACGCGGACCACCATGTAGGCGGTGCCGCCCGGCGTCAGGCGCGAGAGCGACATGTCGGCGATGTTGACCTTGTCGTTGCCGAGGATGGTGCCGACCTGCCCGACCATGCCGGGAACATCCAGGTTCTCGAGGACGAGCAGCTTGCCGTCGGCGACGACCTCGACCTCGCGGCCGTTGATCTCGATCACGCGCGACTGGTTGCCCTTGCCGATCAGGGTGCCTGACGCCGAGGAGACGGTGCCATCGCCCGCCACGGCCTCGACCTTGATGAGGTCGGTGTAACCGGAGTCGTCGGTGGACTTAACCACTTCGGCGCGGACGCCGAGGCGCTCCAGGGCGGACGGGGCATTGACGAAGTTGACCGACTCCCCGCTGATGCGGCGCAGGAACCCGCGCTGGATGGACCGGGTGACGGCATTGACGTCGAGGTCGACGATCTTGCCCCAGTAGGTGATGCGCAGCGTGGCGATCTGGGCGGGCCCGATCTGCTGCACGAGCGTGCCGAGCTTGGCACCGAGATCGAGGTAAGGCCCGAGGACCTTCACCGCATTGGCGTCCATCGACGGCATGTTCACGGCGTTGCGGATGATGCCGCCGTTGAGGACGTCGGCGATCTGCTCGGCGATCTCAATGCCGACGGATTCCTGCGCCTCGGCGGTCGAGGCACCGAGGTGCGGCGTGAGGGTGACATTCGGGAGGGAGCGGAACTCGCTGTCCTTCGCGAGGGGCTCGTCCTCGAAGACGTCGAGGCCGGCGGCGGCGACGTGGCCGCTCTTTAGTGCAGCGAGGAGGGCGGCTTCCTTGATGATACCGCCGCGGGCGCAGTTGAAGAGGCGCACGCCCTTGCGGCACTTCGCGAGGGCCGCCTCGTCGATCATGTACTTCGTGTCGTCGGTGAGCGGCATGTGCACCGTGATGTAGTCCGACTGGCGCAGGAGCTCATCGAGCGTGACGCCCTCGACCTGCATGGCCTTGGCGCGGCTCGGGGCGAGGTAAGGATCGTAGGCGAGCACACGCATGCCGAAAGCCTGAGCGCGCTTGGCGACCTCGCCGCCGATGCGGCCGAGACCGACGATGCCAAGGGTCTTGCGGAAGAGTTCGATGCCGGAGAACGACTTCCGGTCCCATTGCCCGGCGCGCATCGAGGCGGCCGCCTGCGGCACGGGACGCGCCCCGCAGAGGATATGGGTGAACGTGAGCTCAGCGGTCGCGATCGTGTTGCCCGCCGGCGTGTTCATCACGACCACGCCGTGCTGCGTGGCAGCCTCGACGTCGACGTTATCGACGCCGACGCCCGCGCGACCCACGACCTTGAGGTGCGGGGCCGCGGCGAACACCGCCGCCGTGATCTTCGTCTCCGAACGCACCGCGATCGCGTGCACGTCCTTCACCAGTTCAAGGACCTTCTCCGGGGAGGAGCCGTAGGCCTCGACGACTTCAATGCCCGGCTGCTGGCGCAGGAGGGCGACTCCCTTGGGTGAGATCTTGTCGGCGACGAGGACTTTCATCGGGAAAAATGACCACGAGCGAAATCCCCGCCGCAGGGCCAAGCAAGGAAAAGGTTTCCCCGCGTCGGAACCGAGGCGAAGCGCCGCCGACGGATTGAAAAATCAGCCGCGCATGAGACGCGCCTTTGACAAATCCCATGCGTCCAGCCCACCGTGACCCGTCGCCGCCGAGCATCCGCGCGTCAGCGGTCGCGACGCCACCCCCACCGCATGATTCCGCTCCCTGCCACGCTCCTTCGCCCCAGCCTCCTCCTCGCCTTGCCCGCCGCCCTGCTTCTCTCCGCCTGCGGCGAGGCTCCCCCTGCCGGCGGCGCGGGCAAAGGCGGCAAGTCCGGCAAAGGAGGCGGCGCCGCCCCCGTGCTGGTCACCAAAGTCGAGCGCAAGGTCGTGCCGCTCTCCCTGGAGGCGATCGGCGCAGTGGAGCCGATCCGCACCACCGCCATCCGCTCCCAGGTCACCGGCACCCTGAAACGCCGCGCCATCCGCGAGGGCCAGGACGTCAACGCGGGCGACCTGCTGCTCGAGGTCGATCCCCGCCCGTTCCAGAACGCGCTCCAGACCGCCGAAGCCGACCTGAAGAAATCCCAGGTGCAGCTCGAGACCGCCCGCGCCCAAGTCGCCCGCTACCGCTCCCTTTCCACCGATCAGATGGTCTCGAAGGAGCAGTACGAGAAGATCACCGACGCCGCCCGAGCCCTCGAGGCCGAGGTGGCCGCGGTCGAATCGCGGCTGGCCAACGCCCGGCTGCAGCTCGAGTACTCCTCCATCCGCGCCCCGCTTACGGGCCGCACGGGCAACATCCACGTCCACGAGGGTGACATCGTGCGCGCCAACGACAGCGGCGCCCCCCTCATGACGATCAACCAGCTGAACCCGATCTACGTCACCTTCGGGGTTCCTCAGCAGTACCTAGCCGCCGTCAGCCGCTACCGAGCCTCGGGTACCCTGCGCGTTGCCGTGGTGCCGCCCGGCGCTGACGAACGGCCCGAGGTCGGCGAACTCACCTTCCTCGACAACACCGTCGATTCCACCACCGGCACCATCCGCCTCAAGGGCACCTTCCCCAACAAGGAGAACCGGCTCTGGCCCGGACAGTTCGCGACCGTGACCCTCACCCTCGCCTCTCCCGAGGTTACCGCCGTCCCCGCAAACGCCCTCCAAGTCTCCCAGGCCGGCCAGTACGTCTACGTCGTGAAGGCCGACCAGACCGCCGAAATGCGCATGGTCACGGTGGAGCGCCTCGCCGGGGCCGACGCCGTGATCGCGAAGGGCCTCGAGCCCGGCGAGGTCATCGTCACCGAGGGCCAGCTGCGGGTACTCCCGGGCCGGCCTGTGGAGGTGAAGTCCAGCGGAGCGGGAGACGCCGCCGGCAAGTCGGGCAAGGGCCAGAAAGGTGCCAAGGCGGGCGCCGCGCCCGGCAAGGCCCCGGAAGCGGCCAAGGGCACCGCGGGAGGCAAGTCGCCATGAACATCCCCGAGCCCTTCATCCGCCGGCCGGTGATGACGACCCTCGTCACCGCCGCCATCACGCTGTTCGGCTGGATGGCGTACACGAAGCTGCCCGTCAGCGACCTGCCGAACGTCGATTTCCCCACGATCTCCGTTTCGGCCAGCCTGCCCGGCGCGAGCCCGGAGACGATGGCATCCTCGGTCGCCACCCCGCTCGAGCAGCAATTCTCCAGCATCGCGGGCATCGACTCGATGACCTCGGTCAGCACGCTCGGCAGCACCTCCATCACGCTGCAGTTCAACCTCGACCGGAACATCGACGGCGCCGCGCAGGACGTGCAGTCGGCCATCGCAGCCGTGCAGCGGCGCCTCCCGCGCGACATGCCCGTGCCGCCGTCCTTCCGGAAGTCGAACCCCGCCGAGGATTCGATCATGATGCTGGCGCTCACCTCCGAAACCCTGTCGCTCTCCGAGGTGAACGAGTACGCGGAGACGATGCTAGCGCAGCGCATCTCGACGGTCGACGGCGTCTCGCAGGTCAGCGTCTACGGTGCGCAGAAGTACGCCGTGCGCGTGCGGCTCGACCCGCGCGCGCTCGCCGCCCGCGGCATCGGCCTCGACGAGGTGCGCTCGGCCCTCGACAACAACAACGTCAACCTGCCGTCCGGCACCCTCGACGGCACCCACAAGTCCACCACCCTGCTCGCCACCGGCCAGCTCGGCAACGCCGAGGGCTTCCGGCGCATCATCGTGAGCTACCGTAACGGCGCCGCCGTGCGCCTCGCCGACGTCGCCTCGGTCGTCGACGGCGTCGAGAACGACAAGTCGGCCTCGTGGTTCGACCAGCGGTTTCCGGACGGTGAGGAGGACCCGGGTTTCGCCGCGGGCACGAAGACGCGCCGCAGCGTGATCCTCGCGATCCAGCGCCAGCCGGGCACCAACACCATCAAGGTCGTCGACGGCATCCGCGAGCTCCTGCCCGCGTTCCGCGCGCAGCTGCCCGCCACCATCAACCTCGACATCTTCGTGGACCGCTCGCAGGCGATCCGCGAGTCGGTCCACGACGTGAAGTTCACCCTGGTGCTCGCGATCATCCTCGTGGTGCTCGTGATCTTCCTGTTCCTGCGCACCCTCTCGGCGACCATCATCCCGAGCGTGGCGATGCCCATCGCGGTGGTCGGCACCTTCGCGGTGATGTACTTCTGCGGGTTCAGCATCAACAACATCTCCCTGCTGGCCCTCACCCTCTCGGTCGGCTTCGTCGTCGACGACGCAATCGTGATGCTCGAGAACATCGTGCGCCACATCGAGGCCGGCGACTCCCCGATGGAGGCCGCTCTCAAGGGCTCCCGCGAGATCGGTTTCACCATCCTCTCGATCACCATCTCGCTCGTCGCGGTCTTCATCCCCGTGCTGTTCATGGGCGGCATCCTCGGCCGCCTCCTCCACGAGTTCGCCGTCACGATCGGCGCCGCGATCCTCGTCTCAGGCTTCGTCTCCCTCACCCTCACGCCGATGCTGTGCAGCCGGTTCCTCAAGCCGCACGCGCCGGGCCGCAAGGAGAGCCGGTTCTTCCGCGCGATGGAGTCCGCCTTCCAATGGAGCGTTGACGCCTACGAGAAGACGCTCCGCGCCTCGCTGCGCTTCCGCGGGACCGTCCTCCTCACCGCGGCCGCCACCGTCGGCCTCACCCTCTGGCTCCTCGCGGTGGTGCCCAAGGGATTCATCCCCACCGAGGACACCGGCCGCCTCATGATCTCGGTCGAGGGCGCCCAGGATTCCTCGTTCGAGGCGATGAACCGGCTCCAGCAGGAGGTCATGCGCGTCGTGAAGCGGAGCCCTTACGTTACCGACGTCTCCGCCTCGATCGGCTCCTTCGGCCGCAGCGGCGGCGGCGCCACCAACAACGGCCGGATGTACGTCGGCCTCGTCGACCGCGAGCAGCGGCCCCACGCCAACGTCATCGCCCAGATGATCCGCTCCCAGACCGCGGGCATCCCCGGGGTGAAAGTCTTTCCCCAGGTCCCCCCGGCCATCCGCATCGGCAGCCGCGGCGCCACCTCCGTCTACCAGTACACCCTCTACGGCACCGACCTCGGCGAACTCTACCGCGTCGTCCCGCCCATGCTCGAGCGCGTGCGCGAGATCCCCGGGGTGATCGACGTCAACACCGACCTCCAGATCACCAGCCCTCAGCTGCTCATCGACATCGACCGCGACAAGGCCTCCTCGCTCGGCCTCAACGCCCAGCAGGTCGAGGACACGCTCTACAGCGCCTTCGGGCAACGCCAGGTCTCCACCATCTACACCTCCACCAACCAGTACTCGGTGATCCTGGAGCTCGACCCCCGGTTCCAACGCGACCCCTCCGCGCTGTCCATGCTCTACCTCCGCAACCGCGAGGGCCGCCTCATCCCGCTCGAGTCCGTCGCGCGCGTCCGCCCGACCGTCGGCCCGCTCACCGTTGCCCACATGGGGCAGGTTCCAGCCGTCACCATCACCTTCAACCTCGCTCCGACCACCTCGCTCAGCGAGGCGACCGAGGCCATCGAGCGTCTCGCGCGCGAGATGCTCCCGCCGACCGTCAGCGGCACCTTCCAAGGCACCGCCGCCGCGTTCGCGAACTCACTGCAGGGCCTCGGCTGGCTGCTGCTCATCGCCGTGCTCGTGATCTACCTCGTGCTCGGCGTCCTCTACGAGGACTTCGTCCACCCGCTCACCATCCTCTCCGGCCTCCCGGCGGCCACCTTCGGCGCCCTGCTCACCCTCATCCTCTTCGGCCAAGAGCTGAACATGTACGGCTACGTCGGCCTCATCATGCTCATCGGCATCGTGAAGAAGAACGCGATCATGATGATCGACTTCGCGATCGACGCACGCCGCCGGCTCGGCAAGGCCGCCGAGGAGGCCATCTTCGAGGCCTGCATCGTGCGCTTCCGGCCGATCATGATGACCACCTTCGCCGCGCTGGCCGGGACGCTGCCCATCGCCCTCGGCATGGGCGCCGGCGCCGACTCCCGCCGCACCCTCGGCCTCGCCGTCGTCGGCGGGCTCATCGTCTCCCAGATCCTCACGCTCTACATCACGCCGGTCTTCTACCTCTACATGGAGCGGTTCACCCGCTTCCTGACCCCGAAGCCCGTCGAGGAGTACGAGCGCGAGGCCGCCGCGGCCCGCACCGCCCGGTCCTGACCACTGCGCGCTGGCCAGCGGCCGTGCGGGGTGACACACCTCCGCGCGCCCCTTCCCCATGCGCACCCCGATCTCGTTCGTCACCTTCCTCGCCTGCCTCGCGACCTCGCCGCTGGACGCAGCGCCCGCTGTCGCCGTGAAGCCCTTCGGTCGCCTCGCCGACGGCAGCGAGGCCCGGCTGTTCACCCTCGCCAACCAGGCTGGCTTCACCGCGGAGATCACCGATCTCGGCGGCATCATCGTAGCCCTCCGCGCCCCCGATCGCACCGGCCGCCTGGCCGACGTCGTCCTCGGCGTCTCCTCGGCAACCGAGTTCGAGGCCAAGGCCGCCGGCTTCAACGCGATCATCGGCCGCTACGCCAACCGCATCGCCGGAGGCCGCTTCACCCTCGACGGCAAGGCCTACACGCTCGCCACCAACAGCAGCTCGGGCGGCGTGCCCGTGCATCTCCACGGCGGCAAACGCGGCTTCAACCGCGTCCTCTGGCGCGCCGAACCCACCTCGCGCGACGGCCTGCCCGCGGTCCGTCTTAGCCACCGCAGCCCGGACGGCGACGAGGGCTACCCGGGCAACCTCGACCTCGAGGTGGTCTACAGCGTCACGGCCGATAACGCGCTGCGGATCGACTACGTGGCGAAGACCGACGCCCCCACGCACCTCAACCTCACCAACCACGCCTACTTCAACCTCAAGGGCGAGGGCGACGGCGACATCCTCGACCACGTGCTCGAGCTTCGCGCCGCCCGCTACACCCCGGTTCTCCCGAGCCTCATCCCCACCGGCGAGCTCGCCCCGGTGGCCGGCACTCCGTTCGACTTCACCCGCCCCCGCCGCATCGGCGAGCGGATCGCGGCCGAGCATCCGCAGATCGCGATCGGCCGGGGCTATGACCATAATTTCGTGCTGGATTCGCAGGACGGCTCGCTCGCCCTCGCCGCCGTCGTAACCGAGCCCGCCTCCGGCCGCGTCCTCGAGGTCCTCACGACCGAGCCCGGCGTGCAGCTCTTCACCTCGAACCACTTCGCCGGCAAACTTACCGGGAAATCCGGCCGCGCCTACGCGCGCCACGGCGGCTTCTGCCTCGAGACGCAGCATTACCCCGACTCGCCGAACCAACCGTCCTTCCCCAGCACCGTTCTGCGCCCCGGCCAGACCTTCCGCTCCACCACCGTCTTCCGTTTCTCCACCCGCTGAGGATTTACCATGACTGCGCGCCTCCTGCCCCTCCTCGCCGCCTTGGCCGTGCCCGCGTTCGCCGCCGCCCCGGAGCGACTCAACATCCTCTGGCTGATCGCCGAGGACACCGGCCCATCGGCCTACGGCTGCTACGGCGAGCAACCCGCCGCGCACACGCCCACCCTCGACCGCCTCGCCGCCGAAGGCATGCGCTACACGCGGTTCTACACCACCGCGCCGGTCTGCTCCCCCTCCCGCTCCGCGTTCAACACCGGGATGTATCAGACGACGATCGGCGCCCACCAGCACCGCACACCGGAGAAACGGCCGCTCCCCGAGGGCGTGCGTCCCTTGCCCGAGTGGTTCCGCGCCGCCGGTTACCACACCGCCAACGTGCGGGAATTCCCCGCCGCCCTGAACGTGCGCGGCGCCGGGAAGACCGACTGGAATTTCATCACCCGCGAGCAGCCGCTCTACGACGGCGAACGCTGGGAGGACCTCGCTCGGCGCCAGCCTTTCTACGCGCAGGTCAACTTCCAGGAAACCCACCGCGACTTCGCGGGCGAGGGGGTCACCGATCCCGCCAAGGTGATCCTGCCGCCCTACTACCCCGACCACCCCGCGATCCGGAAGGACTACGCCGACTACCTCGACTCCGCGCGCCGGCTCGACGGCAAGATCTCCCGGATCCTCGCTCGCCTCGAGCAGGACGGCCTCGCCGCCAACACTGTGGTGATCTTCATGGGCGACAACGGCGAGGCGCACATCCGCGGGAAGCAGTTCTGCTACGAGGAGGGCTTGCGCGTGCCGCTGATCATCCGCTGGCCGCGCGGCTTCACGCCGCCCGCCGGCTTCCGCGCAGGCGCCGTCGAGTCGCGGCTCCTCGAGGCCATCGACGTGGCGCCGACACTCCTCAGCCTCGCCGGCCTGCCCGTCCCCCCGCGCATGCAGGGCGCGCCGTTCCTCGGAGAAAAGGCCGGCTCACCCAAGGCCCACGTCTTCGGCGCGCGCGACCGCTGCGACGAAACCGCCATGCGCATCCGCACGGTGCGCGACACCCGCTACCGCTACATCCGCACTTTCACGCCCGAGATGCCCTTCTTCGCGCCCAACGCGTACAAGGCCCGCCAATACCCGGCCTGGACGCTCGTGCCGCGGCTGCATGCCGAAGGAAAGCTCAACGACGTGCAGGCCTTCCTCTGCGCGCCGCGCCAGCCGGAAGAGCAGCTTTTCGACCTTGAGGCGGATCCGCACGAGATCCGCAACCTGGCGTCATCCTCGGACCCCGTCCACGCCGCCACGCTCCGCCGTCTGCGCGCTGCGTTGGAGGATTGGATCGTCCGCACCGACGACCAAGGCCGGTTCCCGGAAAAGATGTCCGCGAGCGAAGCCGACGCTGCCGTCCGCCGCCAGCAGGGCGCCGCCAAGCAGAAGGCCAAAGGCGAGTAGCCGCTAGGGGTATTGGACGCGCAGCCGATGCGGCTGCACGTCCGATGTGGCTGCAGCTCCTCCTGCGCCCCTTGCGCCTCTTGGCGGACGAACTCTGGAACTTCGCTTCGCGTACTTGGCCTCGTGGATTTTCCGCGGCTGCAGCCGCGGCCACACCCTCTGGGCTTTCACTCAGACCCGATCTTCGGCTGCCACGTCGGCCCCAGCCGAGCGACTGACCTCCGATGTGGCTGCGCCTGCAGGCGCGGAGAATTCACGCCCTTGCATTGTTCTCCTCGCGGTCCCAGTTCGCGTGAGACTCATCCTCTCCCTGCCCCTCCTGCGCCCTTTGCGCCTCTTGGTGGCCGAGCTCCGACTTCGGTTCGCGTACTTGGCCTCGTGAATTTTCCGCGGCTGCAGCCGCGGCCACACCTGCAGCGTTTCCGATCACCTCGCCGCACGAACTTCCCGCGTGCTCCACCTCCGATGTGGCTGCGCCGGCAGGCGCGGAGATTTCACGCCCTTACCTTATACTCCACGCGGTCCCAATTCGCGTGAGACCCCTCCTCGCCCTGCCCCTCCTGCGCCCCTTGCGCCTCTTGGTGGCCGAGCTCCGACTTCGCTTCGCGTACTTGGCCTCGTGGATTTTCCGCGGCTGCAGCCGCGGCCAC
>JACCDP010212704.1_pt1 | contig 18121 bp, 16 predicted proteins | sample 7445841 | NCBI WGS metagenome assembly JACCDP01 (sample SAMN15323441, study PRJNA562643) | freshwater metagenome | isolation source: river surface water | place: USA:Blue River Watershed | collected 2017-08-17
CTGGAGTAAGTCTACAGATTGAAGAAGTGCTTTTTTAAGTTGTTGGTTTTTACAAAAATTAGAAAATTCTTCTTCAATGTATGCTAAATCATCATTTAATGATTTGTATGCTTCTTTTAATTGCTCTTTAATAGAGATTTGGAGTACTTCATTTTGAACTTTTTTGAGTTCAACTTTGAGTACCTCCATTGTTGGGGTTGTGTGGTATTTTTCATAATACTTAAGTATTTCTTTTACAACCCACTTATGTGCTTGATTATCAAAATAATCTTCACTTAAAATATCATGAATGTTTATTAAAAACTCTTTATGATTTAATAGTGAAGCTAAAACCTTTATTTGAAAACCGGGACCATATGAATTTAAATTATTCAGAGTCATTCTAATCGCTTATTATATCTTTAAAATTACTTGTTAACCAATACTCAACATTTTTAATTAAGTGCCTTAAACCATCTTCATGATAAAATTTTAAAAATGTATTCTCATTAAGTTTTGGTGTTTTACTATCTATTAAATTATCCAAAAATAATTTTTCTTTATCATCTAACATAGGATTAGCTAAGTCCATGATTGTATAATTTTTTTCTAGATCTCCTATACTTTGAATTATACGGGCATAAATTACATGTTCTTTAAATTTGTTTTCACAAATATCAAAAATATCATTTAAAGAAAGTTCTTTTTCAGCTAGTTCTGGGAATTTTTTAAGGATTCCTTTTTCACCTAATCCTTTAATTCCACGAACCATATCTGAGCTATCTCCTAGTAATGTTTTGTATAAGATAAAATTCTTTGCTAAAATTCCAAATTTTTCTTTAATTGTTTCTTCTGTATAATAGTCTTTTTCAACAGGTCTATAAACAACAATATTTTTATTTACTAACTGGATAAAGTCTCTATCACTTGATACAATAAAAGCTTTAGAATTATATTTTTGGTCTAATTCTTTGGCAAGATAAGCAATAATATCATCCGCTTCAACCTTGGGGAGGGATACTACTTTAACAGGTAAACATTTTAAATAATGAATAAGTCTTACAATTTGATTTATTTTGGCTTCGTTTTCTTCTTCTAAACTTTCAAAAACTTGCCAATTTGTAATCCTTCTAATGTTTCTGTTAGATTTATAGTCTGAATTTATATTCTTCCTATTTGTAGCAGATCCCTCCCCGTCAAAGATGATATATATAGAAGTAGGTTGAATTTGATTTATTAAAGTACCTAATGAACGAATAAAACCCCCAAGACCCCCAACATGAAGGCCTCCTTCATTTACAAAATTTAACATTGCAAAGTTTCTAAAAAATAGATTTAAACCATCTATTAAAAGAACTCTGTCGTGTTTTTTAGGGAGTATCGTTTCATTCCCCTCATCTAAATTGTTGAGGAGTTTTAATAAATCTTTTTTATCCATTCTATTCTGGTTCCTGAGTAAATTCTTGGCTGGGTTCAAAGTTGTCTAATTCTTCAACAACTTCAAAATCACCACCTCCTAAGATTTTACTCCATTCTTTAGCGTGTTCGTCTTTGTATTGCTTTAACGCTTTATCACTATCATCAATAAAACCATGTGGGGTCATAATAATATTGCCACGAGTAGTAATACCATTAATGTGGTTTTTATCAATTTGGATTTTAGTGCGTTTAGCAAATTCAACCTGCTTACCATCCTTGATTGCTTTAATTTTAGAGGTACCAGCATTTGAAACGTTACCAAATGTTACTACAAATGTAGCATCAAACCACATGGCGAAACCACCTTTGTTCATTAGTTTTGGTTGACTCATAGGTGTTTCAGCTTTTGCTGTCCAAACCTTATTGATACAAACCAATGTGTTAGTGTAAGGTGAACTTTCCTTACGTGATAATGTGATTTGCTGGTTTACACCATTGCCAAATTGAGTTGACATAGCTCCTGCATTCCATTCATTGTTGTTTTTATTAGAACGTACAGACAACTCACAAGGGACAGAGCCAATTGAGTCCCACAAAAACATCAAATCATGAGGCAGGTTACCTTTTTTCTGCTCATCAAGTAAATCAAGAATAAATGCTGCTACGTCTTCAATTGTATGAATAGTTTCGCGGTCAGCATATAGGAAGAAGCCTTTATAATCAATTAATTCACCTGTTTCTTCATCCCATACTTCTTCAACTTGTAAACCCATTTGAGTAGCATGTTCCCAATTCCATTTCATCTCAGTGATGATGAATACTGGGAGGATACCTGCTTTTTGAGCGTTAACAGCTGCTTCAATAAGTGCAGTAGTTTTACCTGTATCAGAGTGACCTCTAAGAAGGACAATGTGGCCGGTAGGAACACCGGGCACACTTGTCACTTCTTGAAAGGCAGGTGATAGAGGGACCCATTGCTGGGATTTAAATTTTACATTACCAAGTAAACCTTTTTTGTTTTTGAATTTATCCAAATCAAAGTTTGATTTGATTTCTGCAGAGACTGCCGCCGATAGCGACGAAGTCACTTTTTTACCTCTAGCCATATATTATTCTAAATCGAATGGGAGATCACTTTCAAACATCTCATCAAACTTATCAGCTTTACTCTGCTTTACAGCTTTAGCTGAAGTGTTTAGGCTGTAGTTTGATTTAGGAGCCTCAGTAACTTCTGGTTCTTTTTCGTCGTCGATGATATCACCTTCTTCAGCTGCATCTTCAGGAACGAGGAATTTAACCAGTGATTGCTTCATTTCTTCATATGACCACTTCTTAAATACTTCTTCTGGGTTGGGTTGGTTTTCTAACCATAGCTTAACCTCAGCAGCATTTTCTGAAAGTGGGGTTTGCTTGGTTTTAACTCTAACAGAAGATTTATTGTAGCTAGTACCAGTTACTTCAGGACCAACAGTATCAACTGTAAAATCACGTCCTTCAGCTACATCAGTGTAATCACCAATATCGTCATCTTCAGCAATTGAAAGAAGTTCAAGGTACATTTCTTTACCAAACTGCCACAAACGAACACCTTTGTCTTCTTCACCGCGAACAACAACAGGTGCAAAAACTCGCATTTTAGGATCAAGTTTTTTAGCCAAGCGCCAATTTTCTTTATCGCTAGTTTGGCGGAGTTGCTTTGCAGTTTCAGCAATTGGATCTTTTTCACCAAAATTAAGAGGTGAAATCATAACAGGACGATCAATTCCGTAGTAGAAAAGAAGTTCTTTAAATGGAGATTTATCGTTGTATTGTGAAGGCACAATACGAATTTGAACTTTGCCTACAGGTGGTTTCCAGAACAAATCTTTGTTCCCACCCTTGCTTTGTTCGGGTTTTTGCTGCATTGCAGCCATTTTTTGTTTAATGAAGTTTAAATCCATAGTATGTAACTAATTAATTTGTAACCAAATATACGATAACCTTTTAAAAATAGCAAGCTAAAGTTCAATAATCTTATAAATTTTTGTCTTTAGTTGACGTAAGTCATTTTGCTGGGTTAAAAGTATGGTATTTCTATAGTGTTTCCAATCTATTTGGAATCTGGGGTCAACAACTCCACCATTTAATTTTTTGATTAGCTCATTAAGGGCATTAATCGTATACAGGGTATTGGTTTCTTTTTTACGATGAACCAAGATAGTATTTAAAGGTATACCTGCCAAATTAGCTAAATCTATATTATAAGTCAAAACATATTCATTATTGTCTTTAACCTCTAAGACAAATATTTTATTATACAGAATAGTATACTTATAAGATAGATCTGCTACAATATCATCTATATATTGCTCCTGAGTAAAGGTGCAAAACAACTTATTATTCAAATCTATGGTTTTAAAATTAATCTCACCATAAATATCATAAGGCACGCTAAAAGTTGTAGCTAATTCCATCTTTAATTTTATAACTTAAATTTTGTTTTTCAAATACGCTTTTTATTGCGTTTAATATATCTTTTTCTTTAGTATCTACGTCAAATAAAAAAGAGTCGTAGGTATATAATACTAATTTTGTGTTTTTTCCCTTGAGAATTTTAAAAAATTCCCACATTAAATTAATATTATTCGCAGTCTCTAGATTCTGTATTACATAATTAAGTAATTTTTGAGGATTCATATTCTCCAGTTTATTCTTATAGAATTTAAAACCGGATATGGGACATTCAATAAAACCTTGATGTTGAAAAGTATCCCACAAATCATCTACATAAATTTTTACTTTTTTGAAAAATTCAAGTTTTTCGTATTGTGGCAAAACTCCCCCATATAATTGCTGGAGGGTTAATAGTTTTGCTTCTTGCCTATTAAGTCTATAAACTTGTGCAAAATGGCTATAAATGTCCTCATTATCAAAATTATACCCAATTGCACTAGCCAAAAGAGTAGGATGGTAAGCGCTAATGTCGAACTCAATAAACGTATTATTCCTCGGAATAAAAGCTTCCCGACATCCATTTTCTTTATTAAGCGCAGCATAATTTACTCCATTAAAGTTATTTGATGGGCGTGTTGTAAGCGTTTTAAAATTATATTTTGTAAAAACATAGGGTTCCGTGGTTTGGTTGAAATATTGATTATATAAATCTATATTAACATGTAAACCGCTTTTTTCTATACCACAGAATACCCAACTTGCTTTTACATCATAAAATTCATTTACAGGATTTTTTATTAAATGCTCTAATTCTTCAAATAAAGCCTCACAATATTCATAGTGTTTAACAATAGGAATTAATGTGTTTACATCTACCCTATGTTTATGTTTTTCATAAATAAATTCGTGAGCATTCGTATACTTTACTTCAATTTGATTTGGAAAAGTTATATCAATTGTTTGTTTAAGAGGAAAGTAATGTAAAAATTCTTTCTTGTCTTTAACATAAATTTTTTCTAAACCCTTAATCAATAAGAAAACGTCGTCTTCAAATAGAACACTACTTTCTGTATGATAGATGGGGAGTAAATATCCTTTATAATCATTTAAAGGACGAATGTAAATAGCACAAATTGAATTTTGTGCTGGGTGTATGAATGGGTTGTAAGGGATGATTTCTAAGAATACCTCTTTGTTGAGGTTTCTTTTAAATTGATCAAACTGCTCTTGGGATTCTACAAGCCAAAACATTTACATATAACCTTTAAAAAATAAAGATACAAAAGTATCTTTAAATAACCAAATTAACCCTTATAAAATTTGGTATAATCAAAATTTAAGTATAAACCTAAACCTTTTATACCATATTGACTTTCAATATTTTGGGTAGTTCTAGCATTAGTTTTATAAACTTCTTCTTGGGTTCCGGTTAATTGCCAAGGTAATATAATAGCTAAAACTGACTGATACAGGAATTTAGCTTCTTTATTAATTAAAGAATTATAATCATTTTGACTAATTTCAACATATTTTTCCCCACTTAAAACTTTATAAAAAAATCTATTAAATTGAGTATTTTTATAGTCTTGTTGAGTAGGTTTTGCAAAGTAAAACTTAGGATAAACAGGTTGAGGTTGGTTTGGGTTTTGTTTAGTTACAACCGAATAAGCATAATTAGGCTCTGTAAATCTAACATCTAGAACTAAATCATTTTCAGCATTTGTTTGAGTTGGATTTAGAGCCGTTTCATCGATTGGTATTAAAGGTACTGAATTTGGATCTTGTGGATTTTTACCTGTAAATTGTTGGTTTAAAGAAGTTTCATAGTAATTACCCACATATAATTCTTTTGTTACAGAATTAATGAACTCATCTCCATTTGTAAAGAGATTTGTGCGAATTTGAGTTTTAGGATAATAAATCATTTTCTAATAAATAATTCCCTTTCAGTTGTTCTTCTTCTTAAAAGACCTTTAAGTACTCTCCCTCCAGCTGTACTATATTCTAATAATTTATTAGCCGCAGCAGGTTTATTATTTGCTATAATAAGTTTTTTTAGTCCTGAGTTTTTAGACCAACCTGGCCCTAGATTATAGGTAAATGACATTAAAGCATCCCATTCGTTTTGAGTAAATGTAATATTTTTACCTCCTGTATTTTTAGGTAAGAAGTTATTTTTTACTGTAGTTTGGAGAATTTGAAGATCCGCTAGTAAAGCTAAAACTGCTGCTTCTTCACTTAATGAATCTGTAGATTGTACTCTTCTACCTCTTATTCTTGTAGTACCATAACCAATTGTCCAAACTCCTACTGAATCTTTATATGCTTTAGCTCTAAATCCTTCAAGTTGTTTAATTAGATTAACAGCATTGTTACTAAAAGATATATTTTGAACATTTTGTAAATTATTATTAACAGCTTGGTATGCAAATGCCGCAGCCTGTACTTTGGGTAATTCTGTAGGATTACCTGAAGTGGTATAGAGTTGGTTTTCAGCGGATCTATTTGGGGCTTTAGGTATAAATAAAGTTTCTAGTTCAGTAGTCCAAGTATTGTTACTTACTTTATGTGTAATATTTTTTAAAATATAGCTTAAGTTATCAGCATACCCTGCAGGAAGAAAATCCGATTGAACTTCAAATTGTTGAAGAATTTTCATACCTGAAATTCCATCAAGAGTTAAATTTAAATTAATTGGGATTGCTGGGAGAGTAGCACTTATAGAATCATTAAGAAGAGCTTCAATAGCATTATTATACTGAACTAAATTTTTAATTAGATTCTTTTGAGTGTCATAAACATCTGGGTTCCAGTGATTAATATTATAAGTTTCTAAAATATTTTTATCGTAAGCTAAAGCAGCTTCCTCATAATTATCTAAAAGTTTATTTGCTTCAGGGCTATTTAAAGCATTATTCTGAGCTTTTTTGTATTCAGTTAAAGCATTAATAAAAACACCTTCAGTAGCCGGAGTTGATGTTGTAAATAATTCAGCGGGTCCTGACTTTTGAGTATTAGTACTGGTTGTAATTTTTTCAGGAAATACTCTATCAATCAATCCTTGATTTAATTTACTAAAAACAGTAGCATCTTCTGAAATTGTAGCTCCATTAGCTTGGGCTCCAACAGCTATGGTTGTTTGGATATCATTATCTAATTGGGTTTTAAAAGAAAAATCTCTTACAAAGCTACCTTCTTCTAAACCAAACCCACTTTTAACTCCTAAAAGTCTAATAGGAGTATTTTCTACTTTTTTCTTAGTAGTATTTTGAACTAATTTGTTTTGTTCTGGGAATGATCTACGTTCAATTATTTTGATAGTATTAGTGTCAGCATCAATAAATGGTTCTAATTTATTTATGTAACCAAAAGATTCATTTATACCATCACAAATTGCTTTTAAAAAATCAAAATAATTTACCTTATTATTGTCATCAATTAACTCATCTAATTTATTTAATATAAATTCAAAGTTAATATAGACATTCATTAATAAACCTATGGGGTAACTTAAAGTTTCTCTATTAAATCCAATTTCGGCTGAAGTGTAAAGTTCAACAGGTACATTAGGGTTAAATGAAGTATCTATTTTTTTCATTACACAGATTCTAGGATCTGCTGCAAACTGGAGTCTGTCTAAATAAAGAAAATTGGTTTCTGTATTGAAATCAAAATCAATATAAGGGGGATAGTCTGTTTCACTAACGTTTTTATAACTTCCCTTATTATTATTGAATATTTGAGAGTTAAATTGTAAAAATTTAAGAAAACTACCTAATCTGTAATAAAATTGAAAATTATCTTGGTCACTTGAAAATTTAACAGCATAGCAGTGAGCTATATTTGGTGTTGGAGTAAAAGGAAGATTTAAATTAGGGTTAGTCAGATAAATTCGCCATTGATTTTGCTCACTATTTTCAGAAATATCAGTATTATTTTGTTTAATTAAAAACAAATGTTTACCAATAGCATGTTTATCTTTATGTCTCTGGAATATATCAACTGGTTGATTGGGGTCAGTTCCAGTGGTTTGTGTGGTTTTATTAGTGTTGTTTACTTTTAGACTTTCAATTAAATCTCCGTATGAGATTAAGTCTAAAGTTATATCATAATGTCCATCTTTATTAATAGTCCAAGAATAATTTCTTACTCTACCAACCATAGCATCATAGTTAGCACTATTAATTTTTCTTAATTCTAAAATTTTATTATGAACATCAAAATGATTTTTACCTTCTTGAAAAATAAAACTTTGTAAAGTTTTAGATATTTGACTTAAACTAGGATTTTCTTCATCTGTACCATTTTCCCAGAATAAAGTATTACCCCATTCTACAACAACTGAATATCCTAGGCGAAGGTAAAGTAAATCAAGAATCTCAAATTGTACTTTATTATATGCAGTTAGTTGTATTTGAGCTTCTCTTAATGAGCCATCATTTTTGTGTTTAACAATTAATGAAGAAACACCTGGGATAGGGTTAATTCCAAATTCAGTACCTCCTAAACCATAGGCAAAATCATTAATTAAAGAAGTATTATCTGTAACTCCCTGGAATATTCTGTTTGGGGTATTTCTAGTGTCAGTTAAGCCTGTATCTAATACAAAAGCTTTAGCTAAATCTGATCCTTTTAAATTTGCATCTTGTAACCAAGAATATCTTTTTAGATTTGCAGTTTGAGTATCAATAATATTTACCATGCTGGTAACTTTAATGAAACCTGTTTTAGCATTTTGCCAAACAAGATTTTCATTACTTCGACCAGCTAAACCTAATTTTTGCTGTCTTTTTTTAATTTGATCGTTTACAAACTCATCAAAACTTTCTCCTATAAGGTTCATTGTATTTCATTTAAAGTTTCAAACGCAGAAATAATAGCACTAGGATTGCTTGGAATTCTTATTTGAATTCCTTCAGGTGGAAACAATGAATTTTTAGGTAACTCAGAATTTGCTGCTGAGATAATCCACCAAAGTGAAGAGTCTCCATAATATTGAGATGCTAGAGTATCAAATCTATCTCCTTGTGTTGTAAACACGTACACGTCTGTTTGTTGGAGAGGAATTTCAGGATATAAAGTAGTTTTATAATATCTACTACCTGTATTATCCTTTAGAATGGGTATATTTCTATATCTGTTCATTAGGGAGCGGTAGTATAATTGTTATTAAATCCGTTTGATAGACTAATATATCTTTGTAAGCCATAACCTTGTACTTCTGTTGGTGCTAATGTAGCATCTTGTTTAGTAGCTAATTCACCAAAATTAAGAATTTGTGTTCTTGGTAAGAAGCTTTGAATTGGAGTAAATCTAAATCCAGTTACTCTAATTAATTGAGACAATTCTTTTACTCCTTCAGCTGCTTGAATTCTATCAGCATCTAAACCAGTACCTAATGTGTTAATACCAATTTCCCAAGTTGCGTCTTGGGGCATTTCGTATGTAAATCCTCTTATTATTCCCACTGTCTCATAAAGATAACCACCAATCGTTAATTGGACAAGGTTACCTCTCATATATCCTGAATTTGAGTAATCAGGAGAACAAACTGATGCTAGATAATTAAGTTTTTTATACATTGGAATCAGTTCAGCACGTGATTGTGCGGCTACTGACCAGCCTAATGATATATCACGTGTAAAACCCTGATAGGTGTAAAAATTTTCACCACGGCCCGTATATCTAAATGAATTCCATTCACTATTGTAATTATCTGAGATACTATCTAAGAATGCTCTGAAATGAATAAAAGTTTTATTTTGGGGGTTATCATTATCTATAACAGCTATTCTAAACTTAACTAAATCATTAACATCTTTAACGTTATTAGTTGCGACTGAGCTAGCTTTATAGAGTGGTAGAGCGTTAATTTTATCTAAGGCATCAGGTGAATTGTTGTAATCTGCCTTATTTTTAGGAGTACCTGGGTTTCCTAAATGTACTCTGGTTTCAATAGCTCCTGTTACATAGTCTGGGGCTTCAGCAAGGTTATTATTAGGTTTTCCTAAAAGTTTTTGACCTTCAGGAGTATTTATAATAGTTTTTCTAAAATCTTTTGGAAATTCACCACTTCTATTACCAATAGGTTCAGCTGATATTAACTGAAGTTGATTGTAGGTAGTAGTACCATTTTGTAAAATTACTTCAGTATTAGTTTCTGGGAAAGTACCTCCTTGTTTGTAAACATTTCTTTCGCTTCTTAAAGTACCACCAGCACCAAATAAAGCATCATTTATGTTTAAAGCAGAAATAAAAGGAGCAGGAATCCCAACTACAGCATTTACTCTATTAATAATAGATAGTGCTTTATTTACATTTTGTTCATAAGCTAAACTAGCACCTTCTTTATTATATCTTATAGGATTAGCTTGGTGTAAGACAACAGGTCCTGTTCTACCTAAAGTTAATAAACCTCCTTTAGCATAACTACCATAAAAATAAGCTTTATCGGCACCAACTGATTGTGCTAAAGGATTATTTTCTCCTGTTCTTTGATCTGCAAAATTAATATTAGTAAAACCTACACCAAGAGGAGCACCTGGGCCTCCTCTATAAGAAATCATAGTGTTACCTGTTTTGCCCCCTAATAAACTAATATTATTATCTACTAATGAAGGATAGATAGCTCCAATAAAATTACCTTTAATTTTTTTATCAGCTAAATTTACTAATCTGTTATTACCTGTCGCTTTTAAACTAAAAGCAACACCTGCTTTAGGATTAGCTACATCTAAATAAGTTCTTAAAGATAGAGGAGATAAACCTGTAGGATCAATTCCTTGTTTGTTTAAGTGGCCTCCAAAAGCAACAACTCCTGCTTGTGCTAAAGTAGAAAGAGGAGTATAAACTCCTTGATTTAAAATACCTCCAGCTTGAGTTCTTACGTTAGAATTAGATAATAGTTCTTGTTTTGCAATGAATAAAAGTCCATTTGGAGACTTTAAATCAAAAAACATTTTTGTTAATCTCTTAACGTCAGTTAAAGCTGTTTGAGGGGCTAAATAACCATTACGCAATAAGAAATCCGGTGATTTAGGTTCTAACCCTACAGGAATATCTTTCTGTATGTAAGGTTGTCCGCTATAACCACCACCGGGAGTATCTTTCCCATATCTAAGATCTCTTAGATTGGTTGTAAGGTTAATTAATGGCATATATTATCCTGGAGGGTTATCTAAGTACTTAGGTGGAGTTTTTCCGTCTAAATCCAATTGTGAAGGATTAGGGAATCCTGGGAATGGGGGAGTATTATTAATTGAATACTCATAGTGTAATTTAGATTGAGGATTTGCACTACCAATAGTTGGTGGGGTTAATCCTTTTAAACCTAAAGGAGATGAAGGTAAAAGTTTTAGTAGTCCCATAGTTTTTTATTATAAATATTGGGTTAATTAATTTTTACTGCCGATACTCTTAATGCTTCTCCAACTTTTGTTGAATCCATGTATACATTAGTATCTTTTGCTAATAACTGACCTAATAAATTCTTTACAGCGGCCATTTCTTGGACTAAAGGTCCTATATCTACTGAAGTAGATGATGAAGTTACTGCTTGGGTTTTCTTTTTACCTTCAAGATCAGTACCTGCTATAATAGTATCTTTATCATTTAATTGAATAGCTCCTTCAGGTGATAAAATTGTTCTTTTACCATATCCTGGCTGAACCATGTCATTTGCAGTTTGAGATTTAGCTGAAGAGACTGCAGCATATAATCCTGCTATTCCTGCACCGGCTATTGCTAAGCCAAAAGGACCTAAAGCAAAAGAACTACTAAAGATATTGGCAACAGCATTTACTATCGATTTAGTAGCTAAAGCTCCCATGTATGCTGTTAAACCAAAAACTGCTACTTTAGATTCAGCTAAAAAGCCTACAATTGCAGCAAATGCATCTAAAACTGGGGCTAGAAGCATGCCAAATGATCCTATAATGCCTTGGATTTTAGTTAGAGTATCTTGGAATTGTTCTGCTGCACTTCTAGCTTTTAATTGCTCATAGGCTTGTTCACCAAACTTTTCTCTTACGGCTTCAGCACCTAATAATTGAGCTTGCTGTTGATAAACCATATTAGCCATCTCTTCACGAGACATGCCTAAAGATTCAGCAATTGCTTGTTGTTGGATTCTATTACCAGTTGCGAACGCATCAATAACTTGTTGATTTTTACCAATTTCTTGGGTTAAACCAACCATATCATTCATTAAAGCAGCTTGTCGGGCTTGTTCAAGATTAATTTCTTGACCTATTAAAAGTTCAGCTTTTAATTCTTTTGTAATAGAATCTTCAAAGTTTAGAAGTGAACCTGCTATTTTATCAACTCCTTCTAAAGTTAAGCCTAATTGTCTAGCTTCTGTAGCGGCTTCAGCTATAAGACCAGGATTCATTCCTAAACTTACAACTATAGATTTTGAAGCCGAAGCGATATCATTGAATATTTGCTTTAAAAGTATTCCTGTGCCTTTTTGAGCATTTAACTTATCAACAGTACCACTAACATTATCTAATACATCTTCAGTATTTTCACTTTGACTTCTAGCCAATAATGTTAATTGTGTTGCTTCTTTATTTCCTAAACCTAATCTTTGAGTAAGATTTGTAAATGTTTCTAAGGTTTCACCACTAAAATTAGCTATAAAGCCTAATTCTTTAGATAAATCATTGAAAGATTTAACTAATTTAGCAGAGGTTATAAAGACATCTCCTGAAGCAGCGGCAGCCGCTTTAAGTTCAGCTGTTAATTGGAAAGAACTAGAATAACTTATTCCAATCTCTTTTCTAAAGGAAGCCATTTGAGCCGAAGCATCAAGAGCACCCTTAACAATAGCTACAAATGCTAATTCAAGTAAATTAGCTGTAGAAAATACATCTTTTAAATTACCCGAAAGAACTTTAGAAAGCATACCACTCTTATCAATAGAGTTAGCATGTTGTTTTAAAATATCTCTTCCTTTTTCAAGAAGAGATAGATTCTTTATTCTTTCTGTGTTTTGTTTTTCTAAATCTTCAAGTTGTAATTGAGCTAATGCTTGCTGTTCTTCTAATTGAGTAATTAAATCAGCATTAATTTCTACACCTAATAATTCTAATCCTTGAATTCTACTTTGAATCGCAGCAATTGTACCTTGAATTCTAATTTTTTCTTTATCAAAATCAGCTTGTTTAGCTTGACCTGAAATAATTTTTTGTTGTAGAGCTATTTGTGAATCTAAAGAGCCATTAATCTTTTTAATTCCATTAATGATATCTCTTTCAAATGATTTAGCTACACGTTGTCCTACTGAACCTACTTCTTCAGTTTTATCAATAGCTTCCTGGATAGCATCTTGGATAGTAAATCCTAAAGAGGTGAAGGCATCCCTCAGAAAGGTTATGTTTTCACCAAACCTATCTGTAAACTGCTGCTGCGCGTTATTAGCGTCGTTAAACTGCTGTTGAGGATCTCCTTCTGCCATTCAACATTTTATGATAAATATTGCACTATTTGAAATTTGATTTAGGTTTTTGAGGCATTGCTTTTAAGAATTGAGGAGTATTAACATTTCCCGAAGGATCTATAACATTAGTAGTATTACTACCGGTTTTAGATTTGTCAATTTCTTCTTTTTGTTTAGTATAGAAGTCCTGGATTTTATTAAAAGTAAATTTCCTTAGCCAAGTTGGCATGTTGTAAATAGTTTCCCAAGAATATCCCCCATTACCATGAAAAACAATCTCATGGATCTGAGTAAATAAGTTAAATCTTATTTGGGGAGCTGTTTCAGAGGTCAGGCCAAAAAAAGCTAAGAGTAATTGGAATAGCGGCCTCCTGCCCGCTGTCCGTAGTAAATTTCAAATCAACATCTGGTTGAACTTGTGAAATATACTCTCTTAATGCTCTTGAATCTCTAGCTAATAAATTATTATCAACAAAATCACGAATAGTTTTAGTATCACTACTACCATTAACTGAAGTAATAATGTATTTTAGACGAGTTGATAATTCAGGTGATAATTCTCTACCTAATTTTTTAAGACCTTCTAACTCCTGATTGATTTTTAATTCATCAGCATGGGTTATAATCTTAAAAGTAATAGCTGTGTTAGAAGCTGGTAGGGTGAATTTAAATTCGTTTTTATAAGGTTCAACTAAAGATTCATCAAAAGATTTATTTTCTACACTTGATAAATCAATTGTATACTCCTTATTAGCGTATTTAAATGTGTAATCGGCGCCGTATCCCAAAATACGAGATGCTATCATTAGAGCATTTTTATCACCGATAATAAGGTCATCATAATTGATTTTGGTAACAATTAATGCCTTTAAAAGTTTATCTAAAACAGTACCATTTTGAATATAAGACTGATTTGTAAGGATATCTTCTTCCTTAGCAGTCATATATTTCATTTCAATTTTACCGGATGATAGAGGGCTTGCTTCAGGATATAATAGACCTTTTGAAGGCAATTCAATAACCTCTGTTGGAAAACTTGTATTCATATATTATTTAATAACAATTTGCGAGTATACATATTAAAATAAAAAAAGAGCTTGATATAATCAAGCTCTCTTATTAAAATACTTAAACTTTTTTAGAAGTTTAGTACGCAATAGTCCATACCTAACACTACAGTTAAGTTGGTAGCAGTATTATCTGTATCCCAGTTGTAATCACCAAAAGTAGCTGATTTAATAAATGCTCCTTTGATAACCCATTCAGATACGATATCACCTACAGGTCCTAAGATATCAATAGTTACGTCCTTCTTATAGAAGTCTGAATAACCATCTCTACCGGTTACTGATTCATGGTGCAAACGAGTCCATTCCATTACAGCCTGAGCACCTGAAGGAGTGATTGGGTCAAATAATGTCATTGTGATATCGTTCCATCTAGTTTTGCCTTTGATTTTGCGATATACGTTGATATGGTTAAGAACTGTCTCACTTTGATCGAATCCTACAGCTGAGATTGCTTTAATGATATATGATGGGAAACCATCTACATACATTATGAATCTGTTAGGGATTTTAGGCTCAAATGCTGTAAAAAATATTTCGTTTGGATCTAATACTGCCATTTTATGTATTCTTTATTTTATTATAAATATCGTCAATTACAACTTTTAACCTGGGAATGTAGCTCCGGTTGGTAAGATGTTGAAGTCGAGGTAAATGAATTCAGCAGTCTTAGTTGGTTGTAGATAGATTTGACCGATTAATTGGTTTCTATCAATTACGTCTGGAGTGTTGTTGGAATCATCCATGATTACTCTGAACGCGTATAAACCTTGACGTTGTTGTACTGATTCAAGATATGGGTTAACTTGGCTTAAGAATTGGTTTCTTGTAGCAATTGTGTTTTGTTCGAATACTAAGTTATTAGCTACTTGAGAAATATATCCTTTAAGAGCAATTAACAATCTACGTACGTTTACACGATCAAGTGCTGATGCTTTTTTCTGTAATGTCTTTTGACCATAAACTACTACACCTACGTTAGGGAAGGTAGCAATTGGGTTAACATTACCTATGTAAAGATCGTTACGTTGAGTTTGAGTTAATTTTTGTTCAGCTCTAACTACAGTATCTAAACCACCTCTGTTAATACCTGCAGGTGCAAACCAAGGATCAGAAACTGAATCGTTGAAAGCGTAAACACCTGGGATCATTGTTGAGGCTGGTACCCAAACTAATTGACCAGTACCTGGATCGATTGTTTGTAACCAAGGCCAGTAAGTAGTTGCGTATGAGCTGTTGTAAGTTTTAGCAGCTGTAATAGCTTGGCTGGTTGAAGATCCATAAGATACTAAATCAATCACTGCAACTGCATCTCCACGAGTTTGAACTGTATTGATAAGAGCTGAAATTTGTGAAGTCGCATTAGCTTGAGTTAAACCAGGAACTGAGATTACATTGTAAACGTATTCATCTTGATTTGCCATTAAACCAATCGCTACATCATAATCATCTGCATTTAAACCCTGGATATTACCTGAAGAGCTAATGTTGTTGTAGAATCTAGCATTTGTGTAGAATAAATTACCACCGGCACCACCGAATGCACCATTTGAGGCTACTGGAAGTGAAGCACTCCAACTTAAACCAGTTGCTGGGTTTGTTCCTACAGCACCTGCATTATTGAAATAGAATGGGGTTGGGGTATTAACGGCAGATACGTAAACATATCTTGAATTGTTAGGATAGTTACCTACAACTTCAACAAAAGTATCAGAACCAACAGTTGTTACTTGTTTATAAGTATCACCAATAACTTTTGAAATATAGTTAGGTTGAGTTGGATCTAATGAAAGATTTGCCCAAGTTTCAAGTACAGCGGGTTCAGTTGCTGTATCATCACCTTGTCTTATTAAAAGACTAAATACACCATTTGCAGTATCAAGGCTAGTAATTTGCCATCTAATATTATTAGCAGAACCAGAAACTAAAGTACCATCACTACCAGTCTGACCAAAGAAATTGTTAGAGCCAGATACGTAGTTATCCATTATCTCACCTTCAGCAATAGTACTTAGAGTAAATGAAGAGGTAAAGAAAGAAGCTTGTCCGTAACCAACTTGAGCTGGAGTTAAAATAGCACTGTTAGATATAAAAGTACCTACAGATGCAGTTGCAGAGGTCCAAAGAGAGGCTGAAGGTACTACTCTAGTTACTAAAAGAGTGTTACCTCCATTTTGGAAGTAATTAAAAGCTGCAATTGATGTTAAGTAGCTGTATTCTTGGCTACTACTCATTACAGTATTACCAAATTTTGAGGTAAAATCAGTAAATGAAGTAACTAAAGTAGGGATATTTACAGGACCTAAAACTGTAGGGCCGATTATTGCTGCGCCTACTTCTACAGGTTGCTGGGTAAGAAATGATTGGTCATTCTCTCTTGCTAGAACCCCAGGTGATAATAAAGTTTCTGCCATTTTAAATGCTATATTATGGTTTTTATTATAAATATTGTATTTTCCTTCAAAAATACCTTAAAAACCATTTTAATATAACATTTTAGCAAAAAAATTTAAGATATAAAAGCTCCAGTTTCTAAATCAAATTGCCCATCAGGACCATATTTTTCAACTAAAGTTTTATTAGATTCTTCTAATTTTTTTTCAAATTCAGCTATTTTTTGCTTTATACCTTTTTTACTATTTTGCAATAAAGTAATTTGATATTCAAGGGTACCTAAAGAATTAATTAATTCAGTATATTCACTTTGCAAATTTCTTAAACTTTCTAATTCTTCTTTATTTAAAAACTTTTTTTCCATATAATGATAAATATTATTTTTTTAGTAAAGGTTTAATTTTAGACATTACTATTTGGGGAGTAATTGATTTTTGACAAATGTGTTGTTTATCAGTTCCCTTCCAAATAGGACACCAATCCCAATCACCCGCATCAAATGCAAAGTTAGGATTAGTCCAACAAGGAAAACATACATTTTCTTTAAATATACGAGTTACTTTTTTAGTAAATTCATGTCCTGGTTCAGCAAAACCATTTATCATAGCGGTATGTTTACCTATTGCCCAGTTTAACCATGATAAACCTGAACCTAGTCCTATAAATAATTCAGCATGGTAAAGGATATTTGCTACTTCTTCCATAGGATGCCCATAATGGTTTATAACTCCTGGGATGGTAAATTCGTTTTGGGTTAAGCTAACGACTATATAACCTTGTTGATTGAGTAATTTAGATAAAGTTACCCAGTAATCATATTTCCATTCTTTACAACCCGCCGTAGCATTAGGACCTATTACAATGTATTTTTGTTGATATAGTCTTTCTTTTTTAGGGAAACTTACACCATAATTTAATTCTTTAAATTCTAATCCTAAAATATCAGTAGCAGTAGCTTGCATTGGAATAGTATTACATTGACGAGGATGTTTATCAAAATTTTTCCATCCTTCTTTTTCGTCTCTAAACCAACCAATACGATAATGAGCAACACAAGCTGTTACTTCACCGGGTTCAATAAATTCAATATCTTTATATGCTTCAACCCCTTTAAACCAATTGTTGTGGAAAGTAGATAATACTACTTTACAATTATGTTTTTTAGCAAATTCTACAGCATACGGAGTCCAACCTAAAGTATCACCAATAGATTTAGATTCTAAAGAAATTAATACTCGTTGATTGTTTAAACTTAATCGAGTATGTTCTTTACCATCAATTCTAATTAACCATGGGATGTAATATTCTTTACTACAAGCAGTCCACATGTTATTGGATATCGTGTTAGAATATATAACTTGGTTAGTTTCAGCATTTACAAATTCAACTA
>JACCDP010129454.1_pt1 | contig 18114 bp, 17 predicted proteins | sample 7445841 | NCBI WGS metagenome assembly JACCDP01 (sample SAMN15323441, study PRJNA562643) | freshwater metagenome | isolation source: river surface water | place: USA:Blue River Watershed | collected 2017-08-17
ATTAATGTTTATTATATATATTTTAGGTTATTACATATATATTTATTATAATTTTATTATAATTATCATAATTTATTATATTCTTTTATATCAAAATAGAATTAAATAAATATTAACATATATTATGCCGTATATTTACTATTATTAAAATTTTCATTATATTCCTAAAATGATATTTTTGGCGTTTCATAATCACCATCCTATTATATCATTTCCTATATTATAAGATATATCTATAGTATTTTTTATTTTACTATTGTGTATTTATGTATGTTCCCTTTAGTATCTATATTATATTATTATATTAATTCTGCTCTTTTTATTTTATTTTACATATCTAATATATACTCTAAATTTATAGCATTTCGCGAATTATCATATAAATCCATAATTAAACGTAATACACGAATCGCCATAAAATGACGATAAAATTTAATATAAAATTCATATTATTGTTCTTCTGTATAATTGTCATAATTCATTTTGAATAATATTATAATTATATATATAATATAAAAAAATGAAAATAACAAATATAAATGTAGAGTGAATATAAAAAACTAGTATAAAAAATAATAATAGAATCTGGAAAAATCGGCAAATAGTTCATAGCATTAATATTAAATATTTATTGTTAAGGTTAGTTATATATAAATTACGATTTAATAAAAGACTTTGAAACATTATAATAATTATATTTATGCGAATAATATAATATAAAAAAAAGCACATATTATAATAAAAAACAGCATATATTATATTTATAAAATTTAATTGTGTTAATGATAACTATGCCAGAAGAATATAAAAATACATAGTAGAATGCAGAAGAAGAATATAATTTATTAGGTGGTGAATTATTAAAAATAATATAGGATCTTATATATTGTATTGTGTTATAGTAAAAAGAAGAAGAATATAAAAAAATATAAATAATTATGTAATGATTATATTAGGCTGTATTTATGCATTTCACTATATTATTTTATGCTTTTTTTTTGATAAAAAAACTACCATATAAATATACTTTTCTTATAAAAAATATAGTAGTTTTATTTTGTCATTTAATAAAAATATATTTATGAAAAAAAAAATATATATAATATATATTTATGGAAAATATAAAAAAAATATTATTAGACAATAGGCCGAATATAACACAACAAACAATAAAGACATATATATCAATAATAAAAAACATAGGTAAAAACATAGGTGAAAATATAGAAAATGCAGATGATATTAATAAAAATTAGAATAAAATAATAACATATTTAGAAGATAAAGAACCAAGAAAAAGAAAAACGTTATATGCTGCTTTATTAGTATTATCAGAGAAAAATAAAAAATTATCTGAAAAATTACGCTGATATATGATGAGTGATATAGAGAAATATAAAGAAACTGAAAATAATCAAGAGATGACATTAAAACAAAAAGAGAACTGGATTGAATGGCCTGAAATAATAAATATGTATAATAATTATGAAAAAGAACATTCGCATTTATTAGAAAAGGATAAATTAACAAAAAAAGAATTTTATAATCTTCAGTAGTACATTATATTATGATTATATACCCTAATACCTCCTTTAAGGTCATTAAATTATACTGAGTTTAAATTAAGAAACATAAATAAAGATACTGATAATTATAGAGATAAAAATAATTTTATATTTAATGTATATAAGAATTGAAATAAAAAAGGTAAGGATATAATAGAGATACCGCAAAAATTAAAAAATATTTTAATAAAATGGGAGAACATAAACGACAATGAATATTTATTAATTGATACTAAAAATAATAAACTAAATCAAACTAAATTAAATAATATACTTAATAATTTTTTTAAAAAGAATGTTGGACCATCTTTATAGAGACATTCATATTTAAGCCATAAATTTGGAAATGTAAATTTAAATGAGATATGAAAAACTGCCGATAATATGCAGCATAGTATAATGCAAAATATGAAGTATATCATTAGATAATAATATTTATTATATTGTATATTATTTTATTATGATTTATATAATATAATAAAAAAAAATATATAATATTTTATATAATATTATTATATAATATATATGATACTAAATTATAATACACTATTTAAAAAAAATAAATATAATGTAGATGATGACGAAACCGAAGACAGTGAAAAAGAAAACACAAAATATATAAAAAAAAAGGGAGGTTTATGAGAAGAAGCAAAAGAAAAAAGACGCGCAAATATATACAAAGCATTAGAAGCAAAAAAAGAAAAATATAATATGCGAAAAAATGAAATAATGAAAAGTAATAATATAATATGAGATGAAGAAAATGAAAATAAAAATAAAACAAAAAAAACAATAATTAAAAATGATAATGTAAATATAAATGTAAAAAATGAAAAAAAAGAAAATGAAAAAAATAATATAAATAATAATATAAATAATAATGGACCTATATTTAAATCTAGGCCACGAAGATAATAATATATTACTCACAACATATTATAATCTATATTTTTAAAAATATTATCAAACATTTAATACATATTATTATTGTCTTTTATATCTAATGTATATTATAATATTTATCCAGTTTTTTCATTTCCAGAATACATTTATTATAATGTTATGTTTAATTTCTAGCTTAATATTTAATTAAAATGCTTTATAATTTACCCTGTTAAATCCTCTTATTTATCTCCAGTAAACTATTATTAAGCCTAACAAAATAGCAGCTTATATTTATCTATGTTTTATATAATTTACTACCTAATTAAATCAGATGTTATTGGCTTAAATTCTTATATATTTTCTATACCTAACATTTACATATATATATATATCTTTTTATAAATATCGTAGTTAATATTAAAAAATGCGTTCTAATTATCTTATTCTATTTGCGCATATTCATATTCGTTTTTTATATCTTCATCTTATATTACGTAATTTTAAAATGTACCATCATATAAATCATATTATATATATTGTTTAATATTATCTGTCTTTATAATTTCCTATAAATCTTGTTATTTTTCGCATATAACTTTATTAAATTTGCTCAATTGTATTTTTGATTATATACCATATTATTATTACAAATAATTTTATAAAATTTAATTCTCAAATAATTCCGACTATTCTTTTATTAAATCTGTCATTATTGCATTATAATTTTATTTTTCTTTTTTGCTTGCGTCTTATACTTCTTTTTATATTTTTTATTCTTCCTATGTTTCTTTATTATGAGTTAAATCTTATATACAGTATTATTATAATCTAAAGTACTATATTAAATTTTTGGTATATGCTTTATTATCATTATACTATACCATATAATTATAACTATATAATAATTATATTGATTCTTCTAATTATAATTATAATTGTTTTCTAATTGTTATATTCTAATTTAATAATTCCTGTTTTTGCTATATATATTATATAGTGTCCTATAATGTAATATGCTTTATATTATTTACAATAGTATTATTAAATTGAGCTATATATATACATTTGTTTTTTGGGTTTCTTACTCTATGCAACATTTGCACAAACTATTCACAACAAACAGAACCAGGCGAATATATTCCATATACTTAATCAACTACATTAAATATATCAAATGAAACACCTACAGAAATAGAAGGAGAATATAAAATAACTTCATATTATTCCAACTATGTATTTATATTTTCAATAAAATGTTATTTTTGCTCATATTCTGTCTAGCTGGTTACAATAAATATTTATGTATCTTCATAATACTATTTTAAAAAATTCTATATTTCTTTACATTATTATTATGAAGATGACGCAATACATATTTATTTACCATATTGATAATCCTATTCTATCATACGCAATAATTAAGAGTATTATATTAAATTAATAGTGTATTCACAATAAGGCCTATATATGTTATTAATTAAACTATATTTTTTATTTTATCCACATAAATCATTTATAAATTACATATTATTTATATTTAAATCTGCGTCTAAACATATAATTTATTTTGCGTTTTTTAATAAATATTTAAAGTGTTCTATTATATGGACTATATTTGTGCCTTATGATGTGTTTATATGTTCTGTTGTTATATATCTTAATAATGCTGCAATCTAATCAAGTATAATATAATCAAAATTAATATCTTCGTTGCTTTGTATTCTATTTATTGAATTAATTTGAACTATATATTTATTAGTATTCTATATATATTATTGGTCTTTATAATCCTATAATTATGTTTATCTTTCATTAAAATTATCGTACTAACAATTATATACGCTTTATACATACTAATAATATTATTATGTGTACAATTGTTATTTTTCAGGATTAATATATCCTCCTATACTCTAATAAGATAATACACCAAATTTATAATAGTCATTATATAATTTATTTTATAATGATATCCTTGGAGTTATAAATAATATTTTTGCTTATTTCTACACTATATTTTATAATATTGTGCTTTATCCTGTTCCTTATTCTGATTATATATATATTATATTTGCATTTTCATTTATATCATCATAAGACATATATTATTTATTTATCTCTTTAATTTCAATATCATAATCGTTTTTAATTTCATCATAAAATTCATTTGTATATGCTTTATATTCCTAATCATTTAAACACGGTATATTATTTTTTAAATTTAGCTATAAACCTAACTATTTAGCTTTATAATATAATGTGCCTATTGTTAATTATTTCTGTTATTCTTCATATCTATACTAGTCCCATTATTGTTATACATAATTACATTCATATTTTTCAGATTATTGACTGAAATAATCAAAGTACTCAAAATATTTTTATAATTCTTATTATTCGTATCCAGTATTATATAAGCAAAACATAACCGCAATCCATTCATTATAATCGTCATATAACTAACTTGGCAAAATATCCAATATTTTTATAATATCATCCTCACTAAAATCATTATATTATTCCTATTATTAACCCTATATTTATTATTCCTATTTTTATTATTCCTATTTTTATTATTCCTATTCTACAAAATATATATTATTATCTGATGTTATATATGTCACAAATGTTTTTTAAAATGTCTATATATCTATAAACTTAGTTTTATATTATTGTGTCTCTATATTAAAAATATATAAATTATTTGTTTTTCCTTATTATGAAGAATATAATATCCTTAAACATCTGTCGCCATATATTCCATTATCTATATTTTTACATTCTTATTTTTCTTCGTCTTCCTATTTAAATGCACATTTAATATTATCCTGATTTATTCCCATCTACTTAAAATATTTTTCATTTACATTATTAAATGCAAACTACTACATTAATTTTAAAAATTATTATGCTTCTTTTGTATTTTTTAAAACGAAATTGCGGAATATAATATGATATGATATTTATTAATTCTATCGCTTATTTTTAGATTATAATATTATCGGTATTATATCATCTACATTAACATTATCATTTTTTAATTTATTCTACTTTAATAAAAAACCATAAAACCAAATTACATATTATATTATACATTATATATAATTATTGTGCTTTTCGTCTAGTTCTTCAATTTTGTTTTATTATTATTTTTATTATTAATCTTCATCGCTATCACTAAAATAATCATAATCTATTTCATCGTCTTTATCTTCTTCTATTTCATCCTATCTTATTTAATGATCATAATCAATCATAAAATTTATTTTTTGCTCATTATTATAAGATTCGTAATAACACATCTACAATTATTTTTTATATCTTTGCTAACATACATTATATAATTCTTCGAAATTAGTAACATTAAATTATTTTTTATTATCTTATTTATCCTATTGAATTAATAATTAATAATCTTATGTATTTTCAATAAATGGGATTGCATCTTACTTTACATAAAATACATTTTTAAAATTAATGCTGCTCATTATTACTTTTGAATATTATTAATGTTATATATTTAATAAAAAAATTTTATTCTGTTTATGATAAAGTAATGATAAAGTGAAAATAAAAAATATTTTTTGTTAATTTAAGGTTTATAAACTATGTTTTTTAAGCTTTATTTTATGCTTTTTGAATATTATTAATTTTATATATTTAAGTAAATTTTTATGTTTTTTTATATTTTTATCTTTTTATAAAAAGATAAACATAATGATATGTGTTTAAATTTATTTTGTTTAAATGTTCTTTCAGATGAGTATATTAGGCGGTATTTATGCATTTCACTATATTATTTTATGCTTTGTTATAAAAAAAAAACTACCACATAAATATACTTTTCTTATAAAATATATAGTAGTCTTTTTTGTCATTTTAATATTCAGCATTATACACAGCTAATTATATTATTCAGCATTATACACAGCTAATAAAAAATAAAATAACATTAATATATATGAATACAAAATACACAGTATATTTAACAAAATCAAAAAACAAAAATAAAAAATATAATGTTAAAATATATAATAATAATGGTGATATTATTAAAAATATTGATTTTGGTGCATTTGGTTATGAAGATTATACAATACATAAAGACGAAAAAAGAAAAGATAATTATATGAAAAGGCATAATATTAATTATAATTATGATAATATAATGAGTGCTGCATTTTGGGCATTTTATTTATAGTGGAATGAGAAAACAATAAACAAAAGTATAAAATATATATGAGATAGGTTTAATATAAAGATTGTTAAAGAGTAACATATATTATAACGTTATATTTAATATTTGCTCAATTTTTCTTATTTTATCCTCCTATATTTCAACCTTATTTATTAATTCTTTTGTTGCTATAACATTGTATTTATATAATGTTTCGTAATTAACTCCTGTGCCTATTTCATTACCTTTATTAATTTCCTCTATTAATTCTTTATGTGCTTGTGTTCTCCATTCTTGTGGAATTTCTGCAAATTTTTCATTAATATAATCTGAATCTTGTTCTATCATATCTATTTTAAATTTTTTAGTCCATATTTCATCCTCCATAATACCCATACATAAATGTGAAGCTTTTTTATAATAACTTGCGAATGTTTCATAATCTTTCTTACATTCTTCAATGTCTATTTTTGTTTTATATGCATATGTGTATATATTTGTTCCTTTTATTTTATCTAATACACTTTTATTGTAAACTCTTATACTGTGTTTTAATTCTGGATCTCATGGTAACACAGGCATGCCAGTATTATATTGAATCCAATAATAATAATGATCTCTACCAAGTGATCCATCACATGCCATAAATGTAGGATATCATAATGTGCCAGCATTTGCTAATGTTAATGTTGAAAATCTTCATTGTATTGCCATACCTCTATCACTGTGAATAATTGCGGATGATGTGCTATGACCTGCCCTCGACTCCCATATACCCCAACAATTAGCATCATTATTTAAACTTCCAGCATTAAAAAACTATTTACCTCCACTATTATATTTCATCCCTCATCCTCTTCCCTAAAATGTATAATTATCTGATTGAGTTGTGTTAAAATTATCATTCATATATATACCTGATTGTCTATATGCTGTTCCTCCAACTGTCTATATTCAATCACATGTTAATGGATTTTGTATTTTTGCAAATGTAACCGCTCCACTTTGTATTTTTATAGAACTAACACTATTGTCAATTAATTGCGCTGTATCCACTCATAAATTTGCCATTTTATTATTTGTTATTGTGTTATTTGCTAAATTTGTCCCTGTGATTGTATTCGCCGCGATTCTATTCCCTAATATTGAAGCTGCTTGTATCTTTGTACCTCCGTTTATTGTACCATCTATTATTTTACTGTCTCCAATTGTTAAATTTGCTATTTTTTGGCCTCATATTCCTAAATCACTTATATAAGGATCTCATATTTTTCACCATGTAGCAGAAGATACAAGCACATTATTTAATGCATCATTTGAAAATAATGAAGGTGTAGCCCAACCATTATTTATATAAAGATTGCCAATTATATCAGTATTTAATTGTATAGGATTATATTTTAATAACAGTACTTTATTATTATTATATTCTTCTATAATAATGTTTTTATTTGCTGCTTGTAATATATTATTATTATCTGTATTCCACTTTAAATAAAAATTATCATACATATAAAATTTACCATGTTCATTTATATATAAATTTTGATTATTAACAGCTACAATTAATTTATCTTGTGGTGTTGTGTATGTCCACCCACGTGGGTTTATATTTCCTATTATTGCGATTTTATTCATTTCTGACGCTCCAAATGTTCAACCACCATAAGGCGCAAAACCGTTATTATTTCCTGTAATTATAAATTTATCACCTAAAGACAAATATTTTAAAAATATTTTTTGATCATTTATAAAAACATAAATAGCATTAGGAAATAATAATGTAGCTGTTGGAGCTGTTATAAATACCTGTCTATAACATCCATAACCCTAAATACTTGGAATAATACTATCATCAACCATATCCCCCACTAAATTACCACTGAACACAGTAAATAAATTATTTCCCTAAAATGTTCATAATCTTAAATCTAAGTACGTTTTATTAACTGCATCATTATCATTCACAGGATTAGATATATTTTTTATTATATTCCCTTCAATTGTCACATTTGTTTTATTTAATGCTCCTGTACCATCCCATATAGTTATTTTATTATAATATGTATTGTCTTTATTTTCCTATTTATTATATGTGATTGTATTATTCTATATTTTATTTCCTAATATTGTATTATCTAATAATATACTTGCATTAATTGTATTAGTATTAAATAAATTTGTGAATATTTTATTTATTGACATCTTACCCAATGCATTACGGTAAAATATGCGATCTGTTGAACTACTAAAATATTGATCATCTAATATAAAATTATTACCATCAAAATAATAAATACTATCAAAATCAATTTGATTAAAAAAAACTCTATTAAATTGGCTTCATGATTCTGCCATAATTTGCGCTATATATCATAATTTTATATTATTACCAAAATCAAAATACAAAATTTTATCACCATCAAATAACACATCATTATATAATTTAGTGTATTTTATATTTTGTAATTTACTTTCGTTTATTGTATTATCTAATATTTGCGTTGATGCGTTTATATTACCTGTTATTTTTGTAAATGGCAAACTTATTATTTTACTCTCGTTTATTGTGTTATTGAGTATTTTATCATTAGTTATTGCATTATTTTGAATATTATCTGTTCATATTGAATTATTTGCCATTTGTGTATTTGTAACACTATTATTTTGTATTTTTATGCCTCATATTGTATTATTTAATATTTGTGTTGATGTATCTATATTACCAGTTAATTTTGTAAATGGTAAACTTATTATTTTATTATCGCTTATACTATTATCAGCAACCTAATTATTAAAATCTAAATTACCGGTTATTTTTCACGCGTTTACATCTATTATTTTAGAATCTCATATACTATTATCAGCTATATTTATATTTTGCTGTACTTCCTAATTTTCAATTATTGCACTGTCTAATATTGCATTACTATCATTAAATAATCCTCGTCTATATGGATAATTATTATTATTATTTGGTTGCATTATATAATATAGTATTATTTTAATTTTATATTATATATGAGGTGTAAATATGAAGATATAAAGAATTATGAAAAAATATTAATATATTGTAGATGCTCAAATAAATTTCTATACATTCCTAAATAGTTTTTACATTTGTATAAATATTATTATATTATTGGATTTGATAAAATAAATAAAAAAATTATTATATATCAATGTGTTTAATACTGATTATTATATTTAGCTGTGTATAATGCTGAATATAATAATAACAAAAAAGACTACTATATATTTTATAAGAAAAGTATATTTATGTGGTAGTTTTTTTTTTATAACAAAGCATAAAATAATATAGTGAAATGCATAAATACCGCCTAATATAGTCATCTTAAAGAACATTTAAACAAAATAAATTTAAACATATTCGAATGTGTCTAAGTTTTTGACAAATGTTTTTATGCTTTTCTGGTTTTCTGCTATATTCAAAAATCCTGTTGCTGTTTTAAAGCTTAAACCACTTAACATATATAATATAAATCTAATGCAAAAATAACCGCATTCACTTGAGTTATTCATTTGATTTTTTACATTATTATATTTATATTTTAAATAATATTTGTATTTTTTTGCAAGATATGGCGCAATTATCTTTTTAAATTCTTCTTGTCTTTGGTTTAATGCCAGGGGATCATAATGACATAATGAAATACCATCGCACCACACTGCCTCCCAATGTTTTAAATATTTTGTGTGTGGTTTATCATATCATGTATTTATTATAAATGAAAATATAGGCATTTTTTTTTTAAAAGCAGTGTCCATAAAATCAGATATATTATTATATGTGCCTATACCTAAAAAACCATAATTTAATAATCCTAAATTTTTAGCTATTTTATTTAATTGTTCATCTCATGTTGTATTTATATTATTTGTGCTTTTTCCGTTTCCTAAGTTTTTAAAACTCTCGTCATTAATAAAGTTTAATATTGTATTTCCTCTTTTATTTTTATTAGAAAATAATTTTATAATTGCTGATTTTTGTTTTTCTCAATATTCTCATAAATCTAAATCAGCAATTGAATACGCTTTTGTTCCAAATATTTCACTTATTTTTATTTTTCATTCTTTTGGTTCTTCTTTTTTTTCTTCTTTTGGTAGTTCTTCTTTTTTTTCTTTTTGTTCCTCCTATATAATTGGTTGTTTTTTTTGATAAAATTTATCTCGCACGTATAATATTAAATCTTTTTGATTATTAAATTTTTTTAATGTAGATTTATACACTTCCTCTCTTATATTGCTATTTTTTGGAATTTGTTCCATATTATAATATTTTGCATATTTGTTTATTATATCAACAATACCATTAATATTTTCCTCTTCTTCAACTCCCATTTTTGACAAACTCATTCCTGTACCTCTATCTTTCAAATAATATTCTATTGTTTTATCTTCTGGTTCAATATATTTCTGGAATGGTTTTTTTTTTGATAATATTTCTTTTATTTTTAATGCCCTTTTTTCATTCCCTTCGATAAATCTTTGAGCTTCTCAAGATAAATATATTTCTTTTGGGTTTTCTATGTCTTCCATATCTGGAGGCCCCTTATACATTTCTAATTCGGTATTTATAACATCATTAATTATATCTTCTGCTATTTTATCATCTTCTAAATTTTCAATAACTTTATCAACTTTCTCAGGGCCTAATATGCGCTTTATTTCATCATCGTATTTATCTTTTTCAATTGCTAATATTAAACTCTGTATTATTGTAGATGCATTTTTTAAAAAATCTTGTGTGTAAGATATTGCACCAATCCCATTTATTTCAGGTAATAATATTAATTTATTAATAAAAGCATCATATATAATTTTATAAATAGCTAAATTATATTTTTTTATTGGTGTTGGTATGTACTTCAATATATTTTTAAATAACTCTTCTATTTGTTGAATATGCTTTTTTTTATCGTATATTCCTTTAAATTCATCTGCGTATATTTTTGCAATTAGATTTATATATGTTTTATATTTAATATCATCTGTTTTTAATTTTTCGTTTAAATCTAATAAATTGCTGTATTTTTGTTTTTCTTCTTTTTTTTTCTTTTGTTCTGCTGTGAATTCCTTAATTACTGTTTTTAAATCTTTTATGTCTTTTTCTCATAATAATTTGTGTGCTTCTTTACTATTTAATTTATTTGATAATGTCATGTATTGCGGTGGCTCTACGCTATTTTTATCTTTTCAGTATTCATTTGATATTATTGCGCGTTTTTCTGTTTCTCCATCTTTTGGCATAAAAGGATCTGATATAATACTAGACACAACATTTATATTTTTTGCATTTTTAATATTTTCCTCCTATATTTCTTTAAATTTATCAGGATGTAGCCTTTTTATTATTCAATTATTTGGTGCATTTCTCTATATTTTTCATTTAATAATATCGAATAAATTACTGTCTTTTATAGTTACTTTTTTTATTTGATTTTGTAATTCTTTATTTAAATTAGCAGCATTATATTTATCTTTTTCAGATTCTATTTTACGCAGTAATTTATATTTTACAGGTGCATTTAAATATTTTTTTAATTGCAATTTATTTTTAAATATTTGTCTTTTATTTGTTTTAGGGTTAAATATGAATGCTTTAACACCATCGCCATAAATTCGCGCATCTCTATATTTGTTTATTTCTTGTTCGTACATTATATATATTATATGAAAAAAATAATAAATTTTATAATAATTATGAAAAAATATTAAAAAGAAAATATAATTTTCTTTTTAAATTAGAAAGAAGATTGTTTAATATTTTGATTATTTCAATGTTTCAATTACATTCTTTTTATTTAATGCGACATCTTCTAAACTATTTAAAACAACAATTCCCGCAGATTCAATTTTAAGATATTTAACTGATACAAGATGAACATTATAATTTTGTTGTCCTGTTAATAATTGTGTCGCTTCTTTGTAAATTTTAAATGAATATGTAGATGAAGGCATTAATTTTAAACCACTTAAAATTATGTCATGGCTTTCAGGATCACAAAAATAATAAGGAACAAAATAATTATTTTTATGGTCATGATTATAATAGCCATTTGTGAAATGATTTATTAATAATTTTGAATTATCAAAACTTTCGGCATAAACAGTGCTTATTAATGTAGAATTAAAATAAAATTCAACTCTATATAAAAATTCTTGATATTTATATAATAAATCAAATAATTTATAATCGTTTCTCCCTTCGTGTTCAGTTGTTAAATATATTTTCCTCAAAATATCACCGCTACCATTATACATTGTTTTATTAAATGAAAAGTTAGAAGCAGCATCAGCAATATTAAAAGTATGTGTATGTGTTTGTATAAATTCATAAGGAATTAATAATGAATCAGCTTCAATACTTGCAATTAAACTTTTATTTATGTCTGCATCTTCTTGTGTCAAATATACTAATTCAAGATTTTTTAAGAGAAAATCACATGTAGTTTCTCCTGAATTAAAAGCAACTCGACGAGTGCATATAAAATTACTATCTAAATCTAAAGTTAAAATTAAATTATCATTTGGAATTAAAATGTCTAAATCCATTTTAAAAATGCTATCTAAAATATCACCTAAATTTATTGTCCATTTTAAAACATTGTTATAATTTACTGCTGTTTGTGCTTCAAATGTATAAGCTTCTATAGCTGTACCTGCATTATTTGTCCCACTGCTTAAATTTAAAGGATCCCCGTAATTTCCGCTTAATGAACTAGTTATTTCTGGCGCTTTAAATTCTTCATTTTGTTTTTCTCATAATCTTGGTAAAATATCCTTATGAGTGCCGTAACAATGATATTCTTTTTCATTTGCGCTTATATATTTTTTCCTATAAAATAATCTTGATAATTGAACATTTTTTTTTTGTGTGTGTTTTACTCTATCAGCAAAAGTTCATAAATATCATCGCACTTTATCATTTCTATATATTAATTGTCCTGATTTTGTTTTTAATTCTGCTGTTTGAATTGGTCCCAATTGTCATAAAAATAATAATGTGTCTATTGTAATAGTCAAATTGTTTTGAATAATTATGTTACCCTCAATATATAAATTAATACTTGACATTTTAACAGCTTTTGAACTTATAGGAATATCAAACCTAAATTTTTGTGTTGTTGATGGCCTTAATGTTTGATTTCAGACTGTTTCTTCTGGTCTTATTCTGTTATTACTATACCAACCTCATAATTCTTTATTCATTAAATTAGAGTAGTCCCAATTTGATCCTTTATATGTTTCAGACATTATATATTATATATTTTTTTATAATTTTTTAAAAAAATGTATAGTAAATCAAAACTGAATTCCATTTAAATTTATGTCTTGGTCATTTTCACCAACTAACGCAAAACGAGCAATTTTTATTGAATTTGGATTTTTAATATTTTTTATATTATTTCTACTAAATTCATAATCTAATATAGCACATGCACCAAAAGGAATATTATATAAATATAATGCGTTTAATACATTGCTGGAATCTTTACCCCCTGCATCTTCATTTACAAAATCACAAATTAAATATAGTTTATCACCTATACATAAATTATATATATTCGGTGCTGTTAATCTATTCTCTAAACCTAAACCAATAAATTCGGATGTATAATCTTTTTTTTCAAAACCTAATAAAGTGTTTATATTGCTTGTAGATGGTAATAATGAAAATTTAAATGTTACATGTCTAGATGTATCGCTAAAATAATATGTAGGTTTTTTTAAGTTGACTTCACTATCTGGAAAAAATGGTCCATTTTTTTGAATTGTTAATGTGCATACGCCTGAAGGGTTACCATTTAAAGCAAAATCAAATTCTTCGATAATCATATTAAAAAATTGGTCATCTGTATAATCACCGTATTTTAAAGAAACAAAATAATTAGCTCCATCATATTCAACAACAAAATTAGAGTTATATTCATTAATTAAATAATATGATTTAGGTATTTGAATTTTAGAAATATGGCACGCGTTACAATGTTCAGGGATAAAACCCATATCATATATAAAATTATGTCATGTGCCTCCGATTCTATTATTAGAATCAATATAATAAGTAACTAAATTATAATTAGTGTCATAAGTCATTATATATTATATAATAAAATAAAAATATAATATATATGATAACTAAAAAAATAAATAATGTTTCTAATGTACATAATATAAATAATGATAAAAGGCCAATTTTACACAATAATATATGTAATATTAAATACCCAATAATATGCGTGTGTGGAAAAAAAGGAAGTGGGAAAAGTAGCACATTATTAACAATTTTAAAAGAGAGTATTAATGTTAAAAATCCTGGTTGCAGTATACATATATTTAGCTGAACAATAGAAACAGACCCAATTATAAAAGAAATAGAAAAGGAATATGAAGAACATAAATATATATCTGTATATAAATATGATGATATTTTTGAAGGTAAAAGAAACATATTATTAGATTTATTAAACACTATAATACAGAATAAAAAAGATGAAGAAAATGAAGATTATAATATTAATAAAGAACCTGAAATAAAATGAAAATATGAAAAAGAACATAAAGAACCAAGATTAAAAAAATACAGTGAATTAAATTATATATGCGCACATCACATTATAATTATTGATGATATGACACATATATAGAGAAATGCAAAATATGAAAAAACTTTATTGAGATTATTCACATGACAAAGACATTATAATATAATGTTAATAATAAATGTACATAAGTTTAGGGCGTTGCCTCCTGTATGTAGAGAACAGATAAATATATTGTTATTATTTCCAGGATATTGAAAAGAAAAATTAAGCGATATATATGAAGATGTGCATATAAAAAATGAAATAGATAAAAAAAAATTTATTGATATATACAATTATGCAACTGCAGAAAAATATAATTTTTTATATATAAATGTAGATAATGGAGAAATAAGGAAAAATTTTAATGAAGAAATAATCACAAATTCATAAAATATATATCTAATGTTCTTATTATTTCTTCGTTTTTTGTACTTTGGTATTTATGTTTATTTTTATAATAACACTATATTATATATTATTTTATATTTTTGTTATATTATAATAATTAACGTAAATGAAAAAATGCCAATGTTGCCTTATACTCACTATATAATTATTGCTATTTTTCTTATTCCTAATCTGTTAAATTAACGGAATTTAAATGATTATTTAATATTATTCGCCTATGTGTAAGCGTATTATATCTATAATTATTATTATCATATGTATTTTTTATATAATATTCTCTTTTGAAAAAATGAAAATGTGAAATTAAAAAATCAAATTCTTTTTTTGTTAAATTCATATGTTTTATTTTATGTTCTCCTTTTTTATGTAGTTCATAAGGATATTCAAATATATACTGCTATATATTATTAAGATCATCTATAATATAATCTTATTACATTTGAATTATATTATAATTATATATTTAAGTTAATTTTTTTAATATTTCATACCGTGCACAGTGTTAAATAATATTTTATTTGTTGGATATTCTCCGCCTCTACCTTTCATTTTTCCATATCCATATTTTTGCGCTAGTTTTAAAGCTCATCCAACATATGGAATATTTCCGGCTTCTGGGAAACTTCATAATATTTTATTTGCGTATTTCTTTTCTTTTAAAAAATCATTTGCGCTTTTTGCTTTATCATATATCTTTTTTGCTGTATCTATTATCCCACGTCCTTTTATCTTTGTTTTTTTTGGCATTATATATTATATTAGTTTTTTTATTTTTTGTTTTTAATGACATAATGACATATGTTTAAATTTATTTTGTTTAAATGTTCTTTAAGATGACTATATTAGGCGGTATTTATGCATTTCACTATATTATTTTATGCTTTTATTAAAAAAAAAAACTACCGCATAAATATACTTTTCTTATAAAATATATAGTAGTCTTTTTTGTCATTTTAATATTCAGCATTATACACAGCTAAAAATAATATTCAGCATTATACACAGCTAATTAAAAATAATTAGAAGAACAACATTTATTTTTAAAAGTTCACTCAATATATTCATTAGTGCTTATTAAAAGCTTTGTACATGTCTTTATAATATTTAATAATAATTGCTGTGAGACATTACCCAATAAAGGGGCGCATAAAGTTAATATTATTAATTCTATAATTTTGCAATAAGTAACAAAATTAATATGGCTGTTTTTATCATGTTGGATATAGTCTTTTATAGTATGGTATAATTCTATAATTTTAGGTATATCATTATAATTTATAATATTATCCTCCATAATATCAGCTATTATTTTATTTATTGTAACGTTAATATTATTATCATTTAATAACATATGTACATTATTCGCAGCCTCTATATATGTCGCTGATTCTTGCGCAGAATGGTTATTAATTATATTAATATTATGTGCTATTTCAATGGGGTTTAATTTAGTGGTTTCCATTTTATATATTATATATAAATAATAATTAATATAATATTGTATGTATAAGAATCATTTTTTTTTTGGATATACTGGCAATTAAAGAGAAGAAATATAATATGTATATGAAATTATTGATAATATCTCAGATAATATAAAATATATTATTTAGCCATTTTGCGGAACATGTGCATTTAGTTATTTTATATGGAGGGATAAATTAAAAGATAATTAAAATATAACATATGTATTAAATGACAATAATTAAAATTTAATTTAGTTATTAATATATTTTTAATATAATGATAATTATGATGATTTTATAAATAAAGTTTAGTTTGAATTATTATAACTATAGTAGCATAAAACATTCGAAGAATAAAAATAATATTTTAGTTTTCTTATTAAAAATATTGATAGTATTTATAAATATTATCTTTATAATTTAATCTCGCATGGTTATTTATCTGTTCTATTTCCGTTAAATTATGATTATGAAAAAACAAAAATAAGAATAAAAAAATCAATAGATAAATCAAAAGAATTCATATATTTTTTAAAAAATGCAAATATAATATTATCATATTAGGATTATGATATTATAATGTAGAAATATGGAGATAAAAAAGAAAATTTTTATTTTTTTGATCCTCCTTATTTTGGCGATTGTTTAACATATATGACATAGTAAAATTATAAAAAAGATTAGAATATTAAAATATATTTTGATTTAATTGACAACTGTGAAAACGCAAATTATATAATAATTGTATAGGGTGTATATTTATTAAAAAAATATATAACATAGATAAGAAAATATAAATATAAAATATATGATTAAAACTATTGTAGGAAAAAAAACAAAATAACAGAACACATAATAATATATAATATAAATGAAATAAATAAAAATGAAATAAAAGAAGATAAAAATAATAAAAATGAAATAAAAGAAAGATAAAATAAACAAAAGTGAATAAAACAACAATAAAACAAACAAATAAAAATTTTTATTTAAGTTAAATA
>JACCDP010307407.1_pt1 | contig 18111 bp, 10 predicted proteins | sample 7445841 | NCBI WGS metagenome assembly JACCDP01 (sample SAMN15323441, study PRJNA562643) | freshwater metagenome | isolation source: river surface water | place: USA:Blue River Watershed | collected 2017-08-17
CATCTACGCCGCCCCCGCCACCGTTGACGACATGGCCACCCAGCTCGTACACGCCGCCACCGCCGTCGCCGCCGGCGAGGCCGACACCCCACTCCCCCCGAACGCCAGCCAGATGCCCCCCACCTGGTCAGCCGCCCTAAGCGAGGTTATTCCCTGGATCGAGGCTGGGGTGCGAGAGGCTCGGTAACGCTTACTACCCGGGCAACTGATCGCCCATCGGCGCTGAGACTAAGTGTGAGATGAAGTAGATAGTTGGCTTGCAGAAGTTACCAAACTAAGTCCACCTATGTTTCAAGTGGCACCACCCCAGCATCGACGAGGTGCTCGTAAGTTTCATCTAGGGTCTCAACTCCTGGCAGAAAAATCACGATCCCATCACGTCCGCGTGTCAGCAGGACGCGATAGGCATTCTTTCGCAGATCGAATGGGGACTTCACCATTTTACCCTTCTGGTATTTTCGAGCATATTCATTTGTCCAGGCACCGTTTCTGCGCACAAAGTCACTACCCCAGGCGAGAAGCGACTGGTCGAGTTCGAGTCCCTGCGCAGCAAATTCTGTAGCGACCGATTTCAGGTTCGTACACGAGCCGGGATGGCCAGGTCCCTCCGCGAACCAAGGCCCTGTCGGAATATTTGATGTCGAGTGAAAGTCATTAGCTACTCCATAAGCCGAAAGAATCCGATCGCGCGAACTTGCGATGACGCCATATCGCCTTCTCGGCTCCCCTTGATATCTATCACGCAGGTACTGCTTCGCTTGTTCGAAGTCCCTCGTGATGTACAGCCGATACCCATCCACTCTAAGATGCTCGGCTAGACGCGCGAGCTCTCCAATTGGGGCATCGTTTAGCAACCCTTCCACCCACGGTGCAAGATGTTGTGCGGCATGGAAGCGGATCGTTGTGTCGAGACTCAGTTCGGTATGGGCGCGAACGGTTGCGGTGGAAGGAATCTGGGGTGCGATGAGCGAATCTGGCCCGTGGATTGTCCAGTCGCCCACGTTTACTTGTGCCTGAACGGCATCGAACCATTGTTCAGTCCCGCCCTCTTCGCCGACGTGAATTTCCTGACCAGTACCAATGAGTCCAACGACTACACACCAATCAGGCACACGATTGGCGAATTCGATGAACAGCTCTGGCTCGGACTTTCCAGCAGCCCTGCCGTCTTTATGTTCTTCAGCCACACGACGGGCATCCCATGCACGCTGCGCTTCGTCATAGATAAGGACATGCTCGCCCGGCACTAATTTCTCAGAATTCGAATATCTCACCACATACTCTTTGACGCCACGCACGAATGTTTTGCCGTCGCCCCCTGCCGCCCTGAGCTGGTACTGCAAAACTTTCACGAGCGGCCCATTGCCCGAAAGGAACACTGCGGGAATCCTCTTGCCGGAATTGCGCTCAACCGCGATGTCGTCAAGCCAACGGGAGTGGGCAAGCTGTAGGCCAACAAGAGTCTTACCAGAACCTGGTGCCCCCCTGAGCATGATGAGTTTCCTCGTCTTTGTCTTCGCCGCTTCGATGCACAGCTCCCTGATTAACTCCATCGTCGCTGACGTGGCTGCATGTGCTCGCCGAATATACCGAAGCTCCCCTGTCTCCATAAGCTCGCGGGCAGCTTCAATGATGCTCGGAAGTGGGCTATAGGCTTCGTCAGAGAGGAAGCTTTCTACTGAGATGTCTGCATCGCCTGCCGTGCCCTTTTGCTGGGCAACGAAGTCATCGATGCTCTCTGGCCCGATAATGGTCACGCCATCTACCGTGCGCATTGCAGATTTTAATCGCATCGGCACAAGCACTGGCCACACTTCACGATCGGCGCACGCCGAGTGGTACGCCCGCAGATCGCGCGCGTATCCCGCAGCTTGATCTATATCAGCACGTGTTGGCTGGTCTTTACCCTTTAGCTCAAGAACAAAAACGGCGCCGCGTGCGAGTAGGACAAAGTCCGCTCGCCGAAACTCCATTGGTAACTGGTACTCCAAGATCGCCACCGGATTTCCCTGGGCGGCCACGCTGATTTGCTTGCTCTCCCGCTGCAGCAGTGGGATCGAGTCGTCCCAGGCACGAATTTGGGAAGGACTGGCGTCTTCCACAAACCGCTGGAGTGCCTCGGAAATTGAATGGGGTGGTTGAGATACGAAATCGCTCAATGGCGATGCCCAACCTGCGTTGGCTTGCCCCTTCGATTCATTCTGACTCATATCTGAATGGTAGTCGGGTTGGAGCCTAGAATCCAGGTTAACTCTTTGGGGCTGGTTTGATGAGTCGCTGCTTAAGGCGAGAAGCGCCTGGTTCCGTCCCGGGAATCGAGGGTACGCGCACGAAGAGGCTGATCCTGCGACGGCTATTTCAACCATCCTCGGTGCAAGCGGAACTTTGACTGCTGATCGCAATCTTGGTCAGCGCCATAAGTAATTCTGAAGGTACTGCGGTTGCAAGGGGTACGGGGAATTTCAACCTGGGGTGGGTAAGTAGCCGAGAGCTTAGTGAACTATTGGAGGTCTGCCGTGTGTTCAGCATTGCACCAAGCAACACTGCATTCATAGAACCTAAACGGCTTATTGCCTGCTCAAACGTAGCAACAAAATCCTGACACCCGTCCACTTTTCCGCGAGTAGAGGTGGCTTCGATTACAACTTCGAACCAATCTCGAGATAAGTAGATTTGGAAACCACTTCTCATGAACTAACCTTAGTCCGTCCTCTGGTTATACACAAAGCTTCGAGCAGTTCCGCCCCCTGCGCGCCAAAAAAAAATATCCCCTACGGCGATGGGCAGATTGTTACCATTCTATCGGTTGCCGCACTTGTGTTTCCCGGAACGCATGCTTCGCAACTCCCCAAATCTTGCTAAATTTCCTAAAATGAACCATCAGACAAATCGAGTTCGGCTTACTTCGAAACATATAGAAAGACTACGAACATTACCTGACGCAAAAATCCAAGCGGCTTTTTTGCTTTTGACTCAAGTGTCTCCTCAGGTGCTCAACGAAGCAACACGCCTCGCAGAAGAAGAATACGCACTGCGAGCGGCGGGGAATCCAATAAAGCAAGCTGAATTAGAAGGATCACAGTTGTTTGCCGCAATTCATGGATCTCGCGAGGTCTGGCTTAGTGAATTACAAATTTCTGCATTGGCATCTCTGCCCACTCCTTATCTCCGCAAAGCCCTCCTGTTGATGAGATCGGTACGCCAGGAAGATCTCGAAGGATTGATATTGCACGCGCAGTATGGCGTCGCGCTTGAGAAAGCTGAATTGAAGCGCCTAATGGAGGATGTTGCCGCATACGACGAGGGGCGGCATACCTCGCAAAACCCGGCTCAGCAAGATAACGATGATGCGGATGTTTGGCTCTACTTATTGAGGACGTTCACTTACTCAGAGTTGCTATCCATTCTCTAAAAGGGCTTACGCTTCGTAGGAAACACCATCCGCACAGACAGCCACATTAACCCTAAAACTACTACCAGCGAGCGCGAAAAGAAACAATATCGTTTCTCCAATTGGCGTTGCTTTGATCCAAGCGAAACAAATAGACGCACGGACCTTACCGAAAGTTTGATTAGTTTCCGGTTCGATCTAGAAAATTCTAATCAGAGAAACCTTGCAATCGGATGGATTCTCCTTCAATAGGCTTCAAGATCAGATCTCCCTTGCCCGCGAGCGATTCAGCCCCTTTTTCAGCCAGGATGGTTATCGAGTCGCCTAATGCCGGCAATTTCAGCGCGATCCGCGATGGAGCATTCGCTTTTATGAGTGGTGGTACTACTTGAGCATCTGGCCGCTGGGTCGCAAGAATAAGATGTACAAGATAAGCTCTACTAAGTTGCGCAATTTCCTTGACTGCCTCTTGAAACCGTTTAGAATTTTCGTCTTTTGCAAGCGTTATCTGCGCGAACTCGTCAACTATGACGACGAGCGGTTTCAATAACGGAACTCGCCCTTCCCGAATATCATCGATATAAGCTCTCCTAGCGTCCCACCGGGTGCCTAGCTCTCGTGCTTTTTCGTTCGCGACTGCACGCCGCCTGGGAATCTCCACTTCTGCCAGCCACACAACCACGCTAACGGCGTGTTTCGGCGCGAGTGCCTCCGGATTTGCCCGATACCCTGGCTCATCAGATCCCAAGGCTGCGGCAACTTCAACATCGAACGCTGATGCGTTAGCATCGATGAAGTCATTGCCTCCTTTACCATCAACGATAATGTAGCTCACGCCATCTGGACCGATATCTCCTAGAGAGCTAACAATAGATCGAAGGAACGTAGTCTTTCCGGAGCCCGTAGTGCCTGCGACAAGCGTATGGACCCACTGACTAATATACGACGTATGATCACGATTGTAGAGATCTACCCCAACCCGTATTCCAAGATAATGGTCGTTCGATATACTATCGCTCAACGGATTAGTGCTTCGCGTACGAGTCGGATATTGTCGATCTTGTCGCGGTATCAGCATTCGAATACGACCTTGCGTGTCATCATTTTCGATTGTCACTGAACCTACACCTAATTCTCGGGCAATATCAATCTCCCTGCGCTGCAGTTCCTGGAGATTGCCGCCGGCCATCATCTTTAATGAAACTAAGTGAAAAGTTGGGCCCGACACTACAGTTACTGACTTAGGCTCAACAAGATCTTTTGAGTAAAGCCGAGCTGCATTAAATGCTTTCTTACCTAACTCTTCAGATTGGGCAACCAAAAACACCTCTGGCGCCACAACTGGCGTCGAAACAACACCTCCTGATTCGCCTGTTGGCGCAATGTCTATGGTTGCATCTAACGGAGACTCGTCATTAACTGCAGCCGAATCAAGTTTCTCATCGCCCTTAATGACCTCTTCTGCACTTTCCGTGGGCCCGTTAACTGGGGAATGATGCGTTTTATGGCCAGGCGCTCCAGACATGACCACTCCTCCCTCAAGCAACGCCTGCATGTCCCATCGGGTTAGCGACAGCAGGGTTAATTCCATGGTCAATTGCATGTCGCTCTCTTCTCGTGACACGCATGCAAACGGCCTCATCGCGTCGATAAAGCTTGCAACCACCAAGCCCTTCAGCACGATGCTACTAGTACTTTCATTGAAAGCGCTTGTGAGTCTGTCCATAATTCTTTTCTCAGATTTACCTGGGCGCGCCATCCTTGGGTGCGACGCAACTGCTCTGAATACTGCTCGAGTCAGCGCCTTGCGCCTTAGGTTAAAGAACCATCCGTGGTTAGCGACATCCCGCCCCAGTAACTTGGAGAGTTCTTGTGCGGTGCCAAATACCTGTTCTACCGCTTCCGAAAACGGCGCTTTGGTCCGGTCGGGGTCGAGATACGTTGCATGCGTAGCTTTTGATTCTATGACAACCAATTCAATCGGCCGGTCGGTGAGCCCACCCGGTACTACAATTTTCAGAAGGTCCGCTCGCTGCTGTTGCATTGAAACCCAACCGGTTGTAAACGTCGCGCGGTCAAGAGATATCGTTGCGATTAGATCTTCGCTCTCTCCTTTTTTGGCAACGATTGTATCAGCGGCTACTGAAGCTAAGACTAAACCGAAAGCTTCCTCGGGACCAAATCTCTTCACAAATCCGCCCAGTAGATCCACTGGCGATGCGGCCACCGCGCTCATTATTGCCCGCCTTACTGCAGACGGCTCAGCCCGGGACTGTACAACTTCAAGCACTGGATTCGCGAGTCGCTCAATGAGCGCCACGTGAAAATCGGTAGAAATCTGAAGTTGATAAGAGTCGATAGGCAAAAGCGCAAGTTTAATGGGATCCTGTGCTTCGCCTTTTCCAAAGTCCGCTGATGCGTAACCGCCCACGCCGAATCCCACCCATTCAAATGTTTGTAGAAGAGCGTTAGCGATTTCAATCTCAACGCCTGTTGAATTGCGCCAATGCTGCAAAATTGGTGGCTGTTGGCTCCCCAGAAGCTTCGTCATATACAACGATTCGGAGCGGCCCTCAGCTGGATTCACGGTAATTTGAGTCTGCGGGTCGCTCAGGCCCTTAGGCCCAAAACCGACGCCTAGTGAAAGCACGGCCGCTGTATTTTCCTGACTTACAACGTCTACTTCGACAGGAGAGAATACGAGTGCTATCTGCCCTCGAGGTCCATTTGCATCAAGCCAATCAGACAAGTTGTCAGTTCTGCGCGCATTTACTCGCATTCCTTCTTCGTTGATTTCTGGGAAATCAGCATGTGGGCCAGATATCAAGGTAAGCTGCACACGGTCACCATATGCGCGGGTCAGACTCTTATAAAACTGCGACATGGCGGTTCCTGATGGGGGGTTTACCACCAATACTGATATTCCAGTTTCGTCGGCCCATGGGTGTGCGGCCTGGAAAGCGCGGACCATTTGCGATAGGTAATTTCCCCCGGTTGCCGCGGGAGCGACACTGCCGCCCCTCGTCCTAGCGTACGAATACACCCCCGCTTTTCCGCCGTCATCTACGAACCAATAGCCTCCACTTCCAGAGTTAAATGCGGACACGATCGGAAGTGCGAATTGCCGAGCATTAAAAACCTCATTGGCGCTGACTGGCGAAACAATTCCACTTGCAGTTACGGTTCCATCCGAAAATCCATGCGTCGCGAGATTTGCCAGGCCCCCTAATCGAACTGGGTGCCATGGTGCAAATCGAATCTGATCTTCATCCCCCGAAAGCGACTCCACATGTTCGCATTCCAACTCAGAGATAGCGCGAGCGATTTCTGGCACCCCAAGTACCTTCGGGTCTGCTGAAGCCATGCTTAGAAGCCCCAGCCAAGCTTCGTGCCACCTTACCGCATAAGTTCGCATCTCTCCGGACACAAGAAGCATAGCGAGAAGGTTCTCATCACTCTGTTGCCAAAGAAACAATCTCGATCCGTCTGCGACTCCCTCGCCCGTGCCAACAATATTCGCTCGGACCTGCAAGTATTTATCAAGCGCATCGAGCACAGCGGGCTTAGCATCGGCATTTTCGACGGCATCACGGAGAACCTCTGCTCTTGTCTTTAGCGAAACTTCTTGTCCTGCAGGTCGCTTGATTCCTAAACAAATTCCACCAGCGCCATTTGAATCAAGCCAATCGAACCGCCCTTTCTGGGATGCCATGCTGTCAGACAGTGAATCTAGTGTGAGCTCGCGGCGTACCTGGACAGGTTGTCCCTCTCCTCGCTCCCACAAATCAACTTCGATAACAGCAGGCTCGCGGCCACCAGGATCTGCCCAGGCTGCATCCACTTCACCGGAGAACGCAGTAATCACACTGTCCCGCTCGCGATAATTTCCATCTCCGTCAGGGAGCCAGAACAACTCATCTGTTTCATTTGCTGACGGCTGTAACGGCACTCGTAACAATTCTGTCATTGTCAAGTTCAGGTTTCCACTAACCTTGATTGATTCGACTTTCATTAAACTTCGAACTCTCTCTATATCCACTCCCTCAAGATGAGACCGATCCCAATCTTCGAGCCAGGCTCGCAACATTTGTGCTTCAATTCCATCAGATGCAAAAAGGTTCTCTACAGCTGTCTGCTCCTTCTTCGTATTAGGATTCTTGATCTGGCGAAGTAAGGTTGAATTGTCTTGAAGAAGATCGTAATACTTACGGATTGCTATTTCCCCCGCATTTGAGACAAGAAGGTCATTGATCCGTTGATCTTGAAGTAGTTCTAACTGATGCAACTTCCTACCAGCCTCTTTAGCAATGCTGTCGCTGCGGAGCAACTCATTAAAGAATTTGTCAGCGGCAACTGAGGAAAGAATGATTGTTCCACCTTCAACTCTACTCGGTTGCCACGCCTCAATCACTGACTCCACTAGAGCGAGTGTTCCATCATTGAACTCAGAGCCCATTCCAAGGTTGTTACCTGCGTAATCCCGCACTGATTTAATCCACTGCGCGGCTACAGCTGACTTGTCGGGAAGACCTTGACTAAACTGAAGTCCCCCCTCAGGTTGCCCGCCTTCGCCCCACAACTCCGCACTTCCAAACACAAGCAACGCCCGGCCTGCGTTACGAACCTTGGTGGCGGCAGATGCGTTCAGTTCTATCCATTCAGGAAGTTCTCGACCCGTGCGAAGATTCATGCAAACATAGACGGTCGTATCCGGTGTTACTGCGTGGAAGACATCCAGTATGTGACTCAGGCGCACATCTGATGGAAGCCACACTCGCAATTGTGCTGCGTTTTGGCCAGCTTGGTAGGAGTCCAGGATCTCTGATAAGACTGCTGCTTCAAGGCTCAACGGTCCAGGGCGGTCCATGATTTCGCCACTCATCCGAACACCACCACTGTCCCGTCAGAAAATCGACGCGCTAGCCCTGCACTTATCATGCGATCCTGTAGGGCTTTACTCGAACTCTGAAGCAACCCTGGCGCGATATTTGGGTCGCCAGTACCAAGCACGTCGCTGAAATCAAGATTCATTCGACTATCGTACCCGCAGACGATGCCAGTAGTTGACCACAGGCGGTAGATGAATTCCGCAAAAGTGATCTCCCCTTCATCAGGCCGAACAAGCCCAGTCACAAGTGCGTTAAGTAAACCAGTTTCAAGATAAATCCGTGGCCTGCCACCACCTCTTGTGGGACCAGCAAGTCCAACCTTACTGCCGATCAGCTTAACTGTGCGCCCTAGATATTCAACCGTCATAAGTTGATTGAGTAGTTCGGTACTTTTTCTCTTGCTTGTCACTTCCTGAGCAAATGCAACTAGAACTTCCCGCTGCTTCTCATTTGGGGCATGGCCGCTACCATCAGCATAAACATGAATTAGAGAGTTCACATCCATACCTCTATCGTGATTTTCGGTTGCGGCATCCACGATCGAAGCGAGCGCATCAGCGATCCGCCGATGAGATTCAACTACAGCAGAACTGAAGGATTTTTGCGCAGCATCTAGCAGATCAGATTGGTGAACTCCACCCGAGGGCGGCACCCCAGGTACGGCAAAAACGCTAACCTTACCCCGCTCTCGTCTTGCCTCGCGGGAGCCAGCGAGAATTCCAAGAGGAATCATGGTGAAAAGCAAAGTTGCAAAGTCTTTGAGTCTTAATAGTCGCCATCCCTCGCCGCCTTCGGACGCTTTTTCTAAGACTCTGACCAACATGGCACCATACTCATCAAAGTCGCCAAGCCCAGAGGGAACGGCGCCTGCTGGCTTGGGTTCGGATGATAAAGTTCGTCTAGCCACTTCGAGAACAAGATGGTGAATCCTTGCTGCAGCTGGCCCATTTTCAGGCTGGCCGCCGTGAAAGATTGGCGTTAACGCCTCCGCTAGCACGCTACGAATTTCCTGCACCCTATCTGTCCCTAAAGCTTCGATGATCGCGTCCGCGTAGCCTTCATCAGAGGCTACGGACTCGGAAATTCCTGGGTAGAAAAGCGCGGGCGATCCTTGAGAAGGAAACACCTTTCCGTCGGAATTAAACAAGACAGACAAAATGGAAGTAAACCGGGATAGCGTTTCAGGTGTGCGCACTTTGTCAAATCGTGGGCCGGCTTTCTCAAGTAATGAATGGGATGCACCCCGATTCAGTAATGCAGTGATAATGCTGACCCGGTGTTTACCAACTACCTCGACCCTACCGCTGTTTCCAAGGAGGGTTTCTGCAAGATTAGAGGATACGTGGGCTGGTGCAGGTCGATCTGGGTACTGCCCTACCCTGAACGGGACTGCTGCAAGGTCATCCACTTTAAACCTAAGCAGGCCAGATAGTACCGACGCTCTGACCGCTTCAGAACCTTGCCTTCTAGTGCTCATGAACTGCCACTATTGCATTTACATCGTCGATCGAAGGAATCTTCCACTTGGAGATTGGAGGGCCCCAGCGGTCTTCGGAGAAAAGTTTGAACTGCCCTGGTGCGGTGTCAATTGCATGTTCCTGTATACCTGCAAAGAATCGAGCCAGAGCAAGATCAGCTTCGTCTGTCGACCGGTCGGCCGTGCGAATCGATCGCCCTTTTTTAAGACTTTGAAGGAGCGAGGGTTGCAGTTCCAAGGCCACTGGATTTTGGTTTTTTGACAAAAACACCAGGAACTGGCGTGTTCCTCGCAGCCTAAGTTTCGTGTCACCAGATACTAATGAGCTCTGCCTAATGACAAAATCGTTAGCTGAAACGCTTCCTAATGTCAACGCCCCGATACTGCGCTTCACACCTCTCTTTATCGCTGGCTCAAACCACAGATCCAACGCCGTGGCGTCTACGCCAGCGTCTTCACTCCGATACTGAAGATAGGAATGGATTAATTCAATTAACTGGGGAACTGTCCCGCCGTCAGCAGACACCCGTCCGGGCATTGAGATGATTGCCGAGGTTATTGCCGCGAGGGAAAGGCTTAGCCTCTCACTCACAAATGTGCCAGTCACTGCCGGGAATTCAGCTGCATCTTCTATCAATTTGCAAAGTTCATCTACCTCTCGACGCGGGCTTGAAATACTCTCGCTGGAGCCGGTTGGCATGGCGGACACTCTCACGCTTAGCTGTGACCATCGCCCACTGAGCGCCAGCGTGGCCATCTCAGGAAGAAGCAACTCACTGAGCCAAAGCGTTTGTGTGATGGTGTTAGCCAAGTGAGAACTCCCAAAGAACATTCGATAAAACCACGGTGATGTTCCATCATTGCAGGACCCGCCAAGCAAGAGATCGGCGACATAGTTGTAGACCCCCCTAAAGTGGACCTGTTCTCCTTGGAATGCAAGTTTTAGGAGTTCATCCATGGCACCAACCACCTGTGGATGCTGGAGTAAATCTATGCCTCTATTCCTGAGGCATTTTCGATCGCCACACTCATCCTCCCTTGCGGCTTCAATAATTGCTGAAGCTGTGAGGAGTTTGGTGACTCCACCAATTCGCGAAAGTCCGCCCAGATCTACAACAATCGGTGCTTTTTGTTCTGAGCCAGCACCACCTGACTGGAGTTCGTGCAATCGGGTTTTCACTGCGGACAATTGAGGAATGCTACGTAGCCAGTGGAGGACTCCTTCATTGCCGGCGACAACAACCGTCGCACCTTTAGCAATTGCATCCGCGATCTTGGAAACACTTTCCTCACCCATGCCTGAAAGGTCAGTGACATAGGCAATTGTTCCAGATACGCAATTTGCAGTGTCCTTCTCTCCTAGGCCTATCGTCGCGACTCCTTTGCTTCGCAGGGTTTCAAGCACTCGAAACAACAGCTCTGTTTTTCCGCTTCCCGCCGTACCGCAGATGACAACATGCTTACGTGAAATCAAATCATCGGCAAGCACATCGGCTACGACCTGCCTGTTTGTGTCAACTTCTGGAAAGACAAGACGTTCTCTCACGAGGTCTGTCATGTTTTCGGCTATTGCCGGCATAGACAAAAACTCTCGGATTTCCTTAACTGCTGTTGACTGAATGTCTCTCATTTATCGGTTACTGTACCTTATCAAGACAAGAAACAGTAGGGCTTAGTTGCCTTTTGGCAACCATCGACTCCGCCACTGCGCTAACGCAGCGCCCTCGTACCCTTCTGAAGACCCCTTACGCTCACTTGGCGTCTCGCCAAGTGCATGCACACCGTTCAGCCAGATGGGCTTTTCATTCAATACGGCGACCCTCTCCAAGTTAGATATCAAGGCTGACCCGTAAATCGGTCGACGGACCCGAGCCTCAATCTCGGACGGTTGTAATCCGATTAGTCGAGCTGCGGAAAACAGGAACCGCTGTCGTTTTCCGCTCCCGCTACCGTACAGGCGGCTAATTCGATTCCCGATGAGAGCTTCCGCAGTCGCCATGGCCAGATTCCCGATATGGCTTGTGGTACTACCTTCCGTGTCGCCCAACTTGCGGAGCGGTATCCCAGGACTCCCACCAAGCCAAACCCTGTTGTATTGAACAGAATGGCCGGGATACAAGCCCTTGGTTGTCAGAAAAAGAGCACCGTGCTGGGGTAATTGTGCTGCAAGAGCGACCGGATCAAAAGCTTCCGAAAGTATGAGGCCGACTCCCGGAGAAATGACACTCCGTGCCTCTGGGTGGGCCATCATGGCGGCCATAAGTTTTCCAACTCGCAACTCTCCAAAAGGCGGCAACGCACCGCAGATCACTGCCTCTAGTGAGACGCGAGGCGTTGTTAAGTGCCCAATAGCGCGTAATAGTTGCGAAATCAGTTTTCGGTTAGGTTCGGAGCAGATGCCCTCATCGATTACTCGATTGACAGCGAGGTGGCCTGCAGAAAGTGAGTTCCCATATCGGACAAACCTCCGAAGATGTTGTGCGTCGTAAACTTCGCTCGCGAGTTTAGTTGGCATGATATCTAATTCCAATTGACCAAAGTTAGATTTAGGGGTTGGAACATCTGCCTGCGTCTCACGCAAAACGAGTTCCATTATCTTAGCAGCGTGAGGGGTGTCTCCAAGGGCTACCGCAAGCGCCTCCGGTCCTTGATCTGGTCGTACAAGTGTGCGGAGAAGAGTGATCGCTCTGGCTGACAGTTCGCTGAGTTGGATACCGCCCGGCAAGAAAATGTTGTCCCGTTTGCTCAAAGGAGCATCAGTTTGCGTAAGGTCAAACCCGAGCGCCTGATCTCGATACCGATTTACAGGCGTGTCGTCGCCGATCTCAATAAGCCCGCACGGAATCGGACGGCCTCCGGCTACTGAATCGTGTGCGAAAAAGCCCACAAACCGAGCTGATCGCCCCTCTCGAGATCGATAAGGCATCGACCACGTCTGAACGCCTGAGTTAAAGATCTCCCCCACATCCACTTGCTCATGATTGCTTACAAACGGATCACCAACTCGCCTCAGCGAGAATTCGCCTTCCTGCGCCAAAAGCCGGGCCTCAGCTGCTGAAACTTGACTTTCCCACACCTCTGGAGTTCCATTCTCGTCGCGGAGTCGCTGCATTGCCTGTTGCAACCTATCTCGAGCCCCATCGCTATCGTATTCCGGCGCAGGAATCACATTCAACTGGAGCCTTTCATCCCAGACAACCTGGGCTCCCCAGGCAGACAGATCTGCAAGTAGTGCTAGCGCGAAGACAGCGATCCCGACGTCAGGCTCTGCTCGCACTAAAGTGTAACTACATTGTTGCCTTCCACAAGGTCCTCCGAACATGTGGGTTAGCTCATGACGCTGTGGAATTATTGGTGGGGATTTGCTCTCTGAAAGGTCAAATCTCATCAGCAATCGGAGTGCAGAATCGCGAAGTACATTACTGGTGATTGTGCCAGGAGGGTATGATGATAGTACTGATCGGACAGCATCACTAGCGCCTGGCGTCAACCTGAACCCCTCAGTTTTAGGTTTCATAGACGCCATTATGCAATACAAACACGAAAGTTGCGTTTCATACAGCTGCTTACGTCGCGACCTACATAAGATATCTTATAACTTGATTGCTATTGGGTAAGTCACAATTCAAAGAAAATGCCTTGGCAAATCCAGTTTCTTAATCGCCTTTAGATACAGGCTGTTTTTGGCTCGTACAACTTCTAGTGATTAATGAATACGTTCGATGCGTATTTGAGTGCTAACCATTGCTTGTCGCTTTTCGCCACCCCGCCAACGTGTACGACTTGGCCACTCAGCTCGTGTGGGCCGCCATTACCACCCGGAACTCGTTGATTCGCAGCCACAGTAGTACGACGAGGAGCCGCAACTGGAGCAGTTCACCGTCAACCCCCACTCCAGGAGTTGAGAACGTGTCAGCCATTCTGACTCCGGACCGGAACGCACACTACGTTCGGAAGCCCGACGCACAGCACCATGGAGATACTCACGGATATCGCCACGGACAACCTTGTTGGGCACGATGTTAGGCCGAACCTTTACGTTGACTTCAGTCATTTATCGCACGCCCTCCAAGATCAATACCGAAGAGCAGCTCGTGACCTTCGCCGCGAACTTTCTTGCCAGCAAACGATCCCGTAGCGTCCAATTCGAGCACGAATTCTCGAGTGATAATGGCGTTCATCCTGACCTCTTCAAGGGGCCCATAGGCTGTCGTCTCCTTTCGTACTGGAACTTGTAGGTCAACGATCTGTGGAACCGTGCGAGTAGTGGAATGCTCCCGCCTCTGAGATAGCCGGAGATACGCCACCCCAGGGCGTGGGTCCGTAACTGTTAGGACGACGCCGCGTTGCCCCTGCGTAGGCAGGAGCGAGCCTTCCGGGAAGATGGTGTGGGGGCCAACCACCGTATCTAAGCTGATTGACTCAGCGAGATAGCTTTGTGCTCCACACTCGGCGATCGTTGCCGCACCCTCTGCAATCAGTGTTTGACCTTTGAGGTCTCTCATGATGCGCACCTTTTCGACACCGAATACGCTTGCTACCTCCCGCTGAATCAATGGGATGTTTGCCGTGCCGCCAACGAGAAGCACTGCGCGAACATCGGACGGCACGATTTCAGCTCGGTTCAGAGCTGATTGGAGAGCCCCGATGCCCCGCTTCACAGTCGAAGTGATAAGCCCTTCAAAGTCCTCACGGGAAAAAGTCTGAATAAGCGCCTTGGACCGCCCGTTAACATCGGCGAAGTCTGCAACTGCAATGCTCGCCTTTTCATCGAGGCTCAAGGTGATCTTGGCCTGCTCACACTGTTCAATTAACCGTGCTTTAACCAGAGGGGCTAGGGCAACCAAATCCGCAGGAAGAGCGTGCTCCGCCGCAAAGCGCTCTTGCGCTAAAGTTGCCAAAGACTCGTCAAACGAATCGCCGGCCTCATCGCGTAGATCCGCGATGCCAGTCTGGACCAGCTTGTTTCTCTTAGCGCGGACCACGCAGATGTCTAGGGTTCCTCCCCCCCAGTCAACAACGACATAGTTGCCGTCTTCAATTGGATGGAGCCCTGGGCCAAGTAACTCTCGGAACCAACCAACAAGAGCGGCCAACGGTTCATGCACGAATTGGACGACCTCAATTCCCGCTCTAGTTGCTGCTGCTGCAATGTTTCGCCTAGCATCGGCGCCGAAGCCGACTGGCACCGTCACAACCGCGGACTCAAGAACCCCACGGGGCATGTTCTCTTTAAAGTGGCTTGCAAGGTGAATGAAGACTTCACCTGCAATTTCTACCGGATCCACGCGGCCGAAACTATCCGCCTTCGGATGAAGTGGTAGCAGCGGTCGGTTGCCGTCCGCCAGGTATCGCTTGATGCTTCGTACCCCAGCGGCTCCCACAGCGCTTGTTTCACTGATGCGCTTTTTTGCGACATTGCATACCTCAATTGAGGGTCCACACCACACGGCTGATGGATGCGGCCGCCGATCTTCAAACAACGGTATTACTTTGCCCTCCCCTCGATCGACACACACCAATGAGTTGGTCGTTCCGAAGTCAATGCCGATCCCCATTCCCTTTGCCATGCCTATAGCCCTCCTGCTCGTTTAACTGCCCTCTTTGGATCTCGAAGTTCGGTACTGAGCGACAACACCTGGTCAATTTGACCGACAAGGATCTCTTTTTTCTTTGGATCATCAACTGACCGTGCGACCTCTGCAGCCACCTTCAAGAGACGTTCAAGTTCGCCTGCTACGGCAAGCCGCAGCCCATCAAACTGATCCCTCAAGATTCGGCTCGCGTCAGAGCCAGAGTCCTCAATTTTTTCCTTCTCTCGTGAAATTTCAGCAACGCTCTTTTGAGCCTTCTCAACGGCGCTCCCCAGCTGCTGCACTTCCCCCTTTACCACATCAATCTCGCCCTGAAGTCGTTCAATCGCGATCTCATTGGCTTGGTCTCGATCTACCGATCCAGCGATCTCAGCTTCATAAGTGTCCAATGCTGCCTTGACGTCTGCTGGAATTTTCAAAAATTCCTGAGCCAGCAGCTGTTTCGTCACAGCGCTTCGCGTGGCAGCCTGGAATACCCGAATTGGTTTTTGCTGTTTTGCAACCCATGCACTTGCCTCTGCGGATCGGGTGAGTCGCGAGCGAAGGTACGAGTCGGTGACGTGCAACTCGCTGCCGATTCCAGACGAGAATGCGATGTTGCTCAACAGCCGAAAGCGCTCGTTAACGCGCTCCTCGGCTGCAAGTGACTCCTTCCCTCCGCGCGCAATCTTTCTAAACGCACCTGCGTTCCGACTTTGGACTCTTTCAAAAAAGCCAGCGGTGGCAAACCACTGGGCGAATCCCATCCAAGGATCTCGGGGTTTTGCAAGTCGGCCCATGAGCCAATTCGCATATTCGTCCAAACCCTCTTCCCGACCGAGCAGCCCTTCGAGGGCCTTAGCGGCCATCTCCTCAGAGACCATGCCGGTCACAAATCTGAGATGGGCGGCAAACCAGCCCTTCTTCCATTTGACCGGCCACCACTCAGGCCGATCCTTCTGTGACGCGCCTTCCAGAGGCGGCAACTTCACACCCTTGAATGGCATGCTCTCAATGAGTCGCAGAAAGTCGTCTGGAGCTAACGATGGATCAACCTTTTTGGGCGACATGTCGGACCGCTTCTTCATGCTAGATCCTCGCATCTTTCACGATCTGAATAAACTTCTGAGACCACGGCAGTTTAGCCCAGGTTTCTGGTAGCCGCGCGGTGATTTCGGCCGCCTTTCCCTGGTCTTTACCCAGGCTGAGTGCGGCCAATAGCAACAGTCGCATGGGTTCCCCGAGGATCCCCGGGGAATCAAAGCCCGGATGTTTGGGCACAACGCGTTTCAAAATCGCACCTGCAGCGGCACAGAACACGTCACGTGGCTCGCTATCCGCCATCTCGCGAAGTTCACCCTCGTCCATCAGCGCGGATCGAAATCGAAGGCTCCGGAATGCAACCTCTAATTCGCCACCAAGTCCTTGAGCATGTTGCAGATTTACGATGGCAAGCCTCAGCATGTCGCGCAGCTTGTCCGCGTCGCCTCCAATTGACTCCGCAACCACAAAACTTGCATACCGAACGGCGCCATTACACAACATTGCAGCGGTTGGCAGCTGCTTAGCGGCATGCACGTCTTGCAACTCGTTGAGTTTCTGTGTCAGAGCCGATAAATTGCCCGTTCCCCGGTTCAGGTTTGGGATCAATTCCTGCAGCATCACTGAGAATTCTCTCTCCACGTTTATCAAGGCGCTACGCAGCGCTTGTCGGTCTTCCTGAACCGATGGCTGCTGCCTATTAGTGCCAATTGGCCACTGCGTGTGGGTAGTCTCCTGATGCACAGCCAGCTGATCTGCACTCGCGAATTTCGCCTTGCAATCCAGTGCATCACAGGTATGAATCAGTGCCTGTAGTTGTCGTAGTTTGGCCATTAGCAGCCAGTCTGCATTTGAGAGCCCGCTTTGTGCCCAAGTCTGCGGGTCCGCGAGACCTTCCCGCCAAGAATCGTCTGGGACGAGGCCTACGCGCCACGAATCGACTGACAGGTCCAATATTCGTTCCGCGTCGCCTTCAGCGCCGATAGGTGGGTTTACGCTAGGGGTCATATCCGTGTTCTCGTTAAGGTGCTCCTTACCTTTGTCCATGTTACACCTCCTACCTGAATCTTTTTTAGATTATTGCATTTCGCTTTCTGCGTGGTGCTGCTGTGGCAGGCTAGTTTTCTGCTTGACCAAATCTCTTGATCGCCTCAATCACCTCGCCTGTCCCGACGACCGTAAGGTGGGTTCTGGCCCGCGTCATGCCCACGTATAGGGTGCGAAGGGTCATCACCTGCTCGGGATCTGGCATAGGTGGGTCAACTAAGATGACGAATTCAGCGTCAAGCCCCTTGAATCGTTGAACGGAGTCAAATCGAATTTTGTCGGCAGGATGCGCAGGTACGCGATCAGCGCTGAGGCCGAGTCGGTCGCCCGTTGCAGGGTCAAGGGCCGGGTTGCCAAACTGATATTGAATGTCCCCCTTCTCAACACTCCCCCGCGTGAATAGCGGATTGGATTTTGTCGTGGTGCAGGTTAGGACCACAAGCTCTGAGAGATCTGCCCCATTGGAAACTAACTTGTGGATTGCCTCAAACAGCCGGGCCGAGAGGTACTGCTCCTGAGCAGGCAAGTAGCTGACTGGCAACCCCGTTGTACGCCTGCTTTCTAGTGAGGATCCCTCTGGCCTTAGTCGCGATGCAGCTTCATGAATTTGCAGGGTATTGCGATGGTTATACGGGAGCTCAATGCTGCCGGTTGAGAACTCGCTCGTCGAGGTGGCTGCGTCAATGTTGAGCG
>JACCDP010464508.1_pt1 | contig 18102 bp, 17 predicted proteins | sample 7445841 | NCBI WGS metagenome assembly JACCDP01 (sample SAMN15323441, study PRJNA562643) | freshwater metagenome | isolation source: river surface water | place: USA:Blue River Watershed | collected 2017-08-17
CGTTTTTGCGCTTCGTGTTGCCGAGTTCCTCGGTGGAGGGGCTCTGTTTTGGCAACGTGGTGTATCTTAACACAAACGCAATATGTTTGTCAAGCGGGATTTTGGGGGAATTTGGCGCAATCGTGCACAGCGAGTCACATGCACCCATGCCACGCATCCACTCGTGCCACCCGTGCGGTGTATGGAGGCATTGGGATGCGGCAGACGCACTACACCCGCCTGCATGTCGGCGCTGGTATCCACGTCTGCATTGCACTGTTTTACCATAAAATGACAAAAAATGAACAGGGGCGACATGGAATGACGCACCTATGTGTGCATCACCGTACCCTCGTTGATTGTTTCGCCAGCCAATAACGGCACCAAGACCTTGGGATCGGGGCGTACAAACCAGACCTGGAGCTGTGGCAACTGTTGCACAAGACGCCACATGAGTTCGACTTTGCTGGCCATTCCCCCAGTTACATCGATGCCGTATGAGGCACCTGCACTCGCCATGACCAGATGAATATTCCGCTTACTAATCACTGGAATACGTTGCGCATTAGCGTCTTTGTGCGGATCAGCGGTAAAGACGGCTGACTCCCCTACCAAAATAATGCGGCTTGGCGCTAGTGCAGGCACGCCACACAACCACTGCAAGAGCATTTCGGTTGATGCAATGGCACATCCCTGTTGCATGTCAAAACTCACATCACCGTGCACGACCGGCACCATGCGATAGGCTAACGCTCGCTCAATGTGGCTCGTGTTCCACGTGACCACCTGGCGTTGCGCTGTTTCGATGGTGGTCGATGGTTGCAACGACAACGCCGGCACATGGACTGCGAGCAACGCATCCACGACGATACGATTCAACCGCAACGCAGCCCCCGAAGTGGCCGCAAAACCGTACCAATCAGCTTCTGGCAATAACCCTTTGTGCACCCCATACTTGGCAGCAGCAACATGCCCAAACGAGCCACTGCCGTGGCTCAAGACAAGGCGCATCGACGGACGCAACTGCCGTGCTTCAGCGACCGCTTGGGCGAGTCGTTTGATGGCATCGTAATCCGCTGACTCGGGAATACGCTTGTCGGTAATCACCGAGCCACCAAATTTGACAAAGGTGGTCATACACACCTCACTTATGGGCGAAAGATAATCAGCAATGTCACCACCATGACACCCCAACACACAATCGAGAGGGCTAATGGCAGGTCGGTGAGTACCAATTCATCGGGACTGCTGCCTTCATGATTGTGGTGCACCAAATAGATGTAGCGCATAATGGCATAGATGACAATGGGCACGGTAATCATCATGACCGGGTAGGGCTCAAGTGGCATCGTGCGCGAGGTAAAGGTAAACAAGGTGTAGGCGATAATCGTCGCCGATGTCACAATCGACAACATCTGGTCAATCATGCCAATCGAGTACTCTTGCAAGATTTTGCGATGCGACGCCGCCGCGTGTTCGAGCAACACCAACTCGCCACGCCGTTTGCCTAGCCCCAAGAACAACGCCAACAACCCCATACACAGTAGCAACCATGGCGTAATCGCAATGTCGAGCACCATGGCACCAGCAATCGCACGAAAGACAAAACCCGCTGCAATGGTAAAAATGTCAATGATGACGATATTTTTCAATACATACGAATACAACACACCCTGAACCACCAAATAGGTGACGATAATCACCAGAAAATCGGTGTCACCATCTACCATCCATGCACCCAGCACTGCAATAACCAAGAGCACGAGCGCAATCACGGCTGCAACCGGAATCGACAAGATACCAGCTGCAATTGGTCGGTTGCGTTTGCGCGGATGCGCGCGATCCTTTTCGACATCAACAATATCATTGATAAAGTAAATGGCACTTGCTGCAGCACAGAAGACAAAAAAAGCACTTATCACTGTCACGATAGCCGGCACCGAGCGCCACAAATGCTCCTCGGAAAAGACCAATGCCCCAAAAATAAAGGCGTTTTTGATCCACTGTTTGGGGCGCATCGTGCGGATGACCCCACGAATTGTCTGCATTACCGATGGCGATGCCTGCATAACACCTCTCTTATGCGTTGCTAACGCCATTGTACACTGAAACACAACAGCGGCAGCATATACCCAATCCTCATCACGTGTGATGCACCGCAAATAGGCACAGGATGATATACAATCAGCGTGAACACTCATGTATTGAGACTCAAAGGAACACCCGTGCCCACACACTTGCTGGTTGCGACTGGAAACGCACATAAATTGGCAGAATATGCCCAGCTCCTCAACATGCCTATGTTGACGCTGTGCTCGCTCCGTGATGTAGCGATCAGCGCAGATGCACCCGAAGATGGCACGACATTTGTGGCCAATGCGCTCCAAAAAGCCCGCTACTATGCTGCAAAAAGTGGGCTACCTACCCTCGCTGATGACTCGGGCATCGTCGTCGATGCGCTCGCTGGTGCACCAGGCGTCTATTCGGCGCGTTACGGCACACCCGACCTCGACGATGCTGGCCGACGCCGATTGCTCCTCGCCAACGTGAATGCACTCGGTGACGTTGTGCGGAGTGCACGGTTCGTATGCGTGATTGCGCTCGTGCTCCCCGACGGACGCGAATTCCATACTCAAGGCATCTGTGAAGGACAAATCGCCATGCACGAAGCCGGTGATGAAGGTTTCGGCTACGACCCGATTTTTTGGTTACCTGAGCGCCAATGCACGATTGCGCAGCTGAGTGCCGCCCAAAAGCACGCCATCAGTCATCGTGGGCAAGCCACCCGCGCCATGCACGCCATCCTGCAGGGCCTCGAGCCATAATGCGCAATACCGTGGCAGCTCACGGGGAGTATTCTTTGTTCTTTTATGTAAAAAATCGCATCCAGGCAGACGCACGTACGCGCGCCCCCACCCACGCGGTCATCATGCACGTGCTGGGCTGCGCGCTATGTGGATGCCGCAGGCTCCAAGTAAAAGCGCAACGGGTAGCCGTTGGCTTGCGCCAACTCGTGCGCCTGATAGACTTTGTCACTCGCTTCTTGATAGGGCAAGATGGTCACGAGGGCCTCACCATGCTCATGCGCCACCAACATGACTTCCATGGCACGCTGGAATCCGAGGGCAAAAATTGCCGTTAACACATACACCACAAAGTCCATGGGTGTCACGTCGTCGTTCTCGATAATCACACGATAGGGTGCATCAAGCAACGTCGTATCTGCGACCACAAACGTGGTCTGTGGCACAACCACGGTATCTGGCGGCGTTGTCATTGCGGATACACTACCTGGATACCATCCGCACCGCCAATGATGGCAGCCTTGGCCATCCCCAAAAAGAGCCCAGTCTCGACCACTCCAGGAATGGCAAGGATGGCCGTATTGAGTGACCCGGGGTCGCTAATTCCATCAAAGAAGCAGTCCACGATGACATGGCCCTCGTCAGTAATCTGAGGCTGCCCATCACGCAGGCGCAACACGGGGCGCGCACCTAATTCCTGTAAGCGTCGCATGCACAGCGAGCGCGCAAAGTCGACAATTTCGACGGGCACCGGCGTCACCACACCCAGCGTCCTGACCATTTTGCTGGTATCGCCAAAGATGTAGAACTCCGCAGCCGCACTCGCCACAATTTTCTCACGGAGCAATGCACCGCCAAGCCCTTTGATGAGTCCGAGGTGCGGATCGATTTCGTCAGCGCCGTCGAACGCGGCTGCCAACATGGGGTGTGCATGTAAATCAGTGAGTGGAATGCCTTCGGCACGGGCTTGCACAGCCGTGCGTTCAGACGTGGGGACACCCAGCACGTTCTGAATAGTGCCCGCACGTAGCCGTGCTGCCAATGCCGATACGAAGTGAGTCGCCGTGGACCCGGTGCCGAGGCCGATAACTGTGTTGGATTGCACCATATCGGCGGCATAGGCCCCAACGAGTTGTTTGTAACGCTCGCGCTCATCCATCGTTTGCCTCATGTATACATACCTATGTCATATACATGTATGGTAGCATACACCGCTTGCTCCTATGCGGTACGCGCTGCCAAGAGCTGTGTCACGACCTCATTCACATCCACACACACCATATCTGGCTGGTAGCCACGCCACGTGGCCAGCAATGCGGGTGTAGTGGCACCACTCATCACCACTGCGGCACGCATCCCCGCATCGCCCATGGAAATGTCTGTTTCGAGGCGATCGCCAACCATCATGCACTGCGCCACTGGCACACCGGCGCGGCGTGCAACGGCATGGGCCGCAAGTTGTGATGGCTTGCCCGCCGTAAACGCCAGCGTGGTGTCAGTACACGCGCAGATGGCAGCAATCAGCGCCGCCGCATCCGGTTGGCCGCCACCCGGTACTGGGCAGTATTTGTCGGGATTAGTGGCAATCAACGTTGCCCCAGCCCGAATCGCATCAAACGCAATTTGTAATTTGGCATAGGCAAAGGTGCGATCAAACGATGCGAGCACATAGTCGATGTGCCCTGGTGTGTCACTAAGTGGCACGCCATGCTGCGTCAACAATGCCACCAAGGCTGGCTCACCAATCGGGTAGACGCGTGGAATGGGGGTTTGTGATGCCAACCACTCTGCCATGATCAGCCCCGACGTGAGCACATGTGATGCGTCGACCTTGATGCCCAGTTTGGCCAGTTTGTGCACATACTCAGCAGGTGTTTTGGTCGGATTATTTGAAAGAAAAAAGACAGGCATACCTGCATCACGGAGTCGCTGCACGGCTGTGTGCGCCCCAGCAATCAACTCGTCTCCCAGATAGATGGTGCCATCGAGATCAAAAATCACCGCAGCCGGATTGAGGTCGGTCATTGTCACTCACTTTCACACAGGTATGTCGAATCACGGTGGTGTGCATCACGAATATGCAGGGCGTGCAAAATGGTCGCTACTGCGTATGCCTGCTCGTCGGGGTGAAACGGTTGCAACACGCGCACTAGTGCCCCATCATGGTGTGGTGAGACACGCCCATAGGTTGGTGCCGCAGTATCAATGATGAGTCGTTGCACGTGGTAGCGCCCAAATCCCTGCCATGCCAGAATGGTCAACGGATCATTGAGTTCAAATTCGCGCTGGTGTGCGTTGCCGTAGTGTTCGAGAAAGGCACGCATCAACGCGAGCACAAATTGCCCAATCACATGTGTGCTCGCATACTGGCACACACGCTGGTACGGAATCGTTACACGGGCGGTGACGTCCCATGGCACTACAGTGATTGGTATCCCTGCCTGCAACACCACTTGAACAGCGTGGGCATCACAATAGCAGTTGAATTCTGCGACCTGGGTTCCCTGCGCATCAACTGGTCCCGAATTGCCAGGTACTGTGATTGCACCTCCCATTATGTAAATATGACGTAGCGTGGGAATTCGGTAGTGCCTATCACGCAGCATGGTTGCCAGGTTGGTACACGGTCCTGTAACAATGTAATCAATGGCAGTCAACCCTGACAGCTGGGTACTGAGGCGATGCGCCAGTGATACGGATGTATTAGCATCGACCACGCCGTGTAGCGCAGCAGGCAAGGTTATATCACACAGTCCATTACTGCCCACGAATGCTCCTGCCCCGAGGGCTGCTTCGGGGTGGGGATGCACGTAAAGGGACTGTGCAGCCCCTTGAATGACCGGGATATGCTGCTGACCTGCCAATGCCAAGACGGCACTCGTGTTGGTCGTCGCATTGGCAAGTGTAGTGTTGCCATAGCTGGTGATAATGGCACAGACTGGCACGTGAAGTGTGAGCGCCAACAGCACCGCAAGTGCATCATCCTCACCGGTATCTACATCGAGCACGACCCCGATTGCCATGACCACTCCCTCTCACATCCATTACACGGTATGCACACGGCGTGGGCGCAACCAGATTCTGAGTACCAACAAAAGCACGATAATACCCGCATAAATGAGTGGCACTCGAGTATCGCTTTTGACCAGCCAGAAGTAGTGAAGTGCTGCAGCGATGGCTGCCACGTAGACGAGACGATGCAGGTGCTTCCACCAGGTACCGAGGCGACGTTGCCACATGCGGGTAGATGTGAGGGCCAGTGGCAACAAGATGGTGGCAGCCACTACTCCCGCAATCAGATAGCGCTTGCGGAGCAGATTGTCGGCCATGAGCGACCAATCCCAGGCATAATCGAGCCACACATAGACGAGCACATGCGCACACACATAAGCAAATGCATACAGCCCAAGAGGGCGCCGCATCACACCGAGTGGCGTGATTTTGCTCAGGCGCATCAGCGGCGTAATCGCCAGCGCTGCAATCAAGAGTTTGAGTGCAGCATCACCACTTTGTGCAGTGTAGGTCGCCACAGGGTCAATAGGGGAGCCATCTTGCCACCATACAAACAGGCTCCAGAGTGCTGGCAACACACCAAGCAGATGAGCAATTAGACGGAGCACAAACTGCACAGCGACCTCACCTTAGTAGAATTTGCGTAGATCCATGCCGGTATAGAGGGATGCCACCTCTTTGGCATAGCCGTTGAACATCAAGGTACGCCGGCGCCCATTTTCACCCAAACGCCGCTCGTCGGCTTGCGACCAGCGTGGGTGGTCAACACGCGGATTGACGTTGGCATAAAAACCGTATTCTTCGGGGGCGGCGGCCATCCATAGCGAGACGGGTTGTTCATCGGTCAATGTGATGCGCACAATTGATTTAATGCTCTTGAAACCATACTTCCACGGCACCGCCAAACGTAGCGGTGCACCATTTTGATTGGGCAACGACTTGCCGTACACACCAGTCACCATCAGCGTCAGGTCATGCATGGCCTCATCAATGCGCAACCCCTCCACATACGGCCATTGATACCATGGTTCGTTTTGACCGGGCATCTGCACCGGATCATGGAGCGTCTCAAAGCGCACATATTTGGCAGTGGCGAGTGGTTCCACTTGAGCAAGCAGTCGATGCAATGGAAAGCCATACCACGGTACCACCATCGACCATCCCTCGACACAGCGCAAGCGGTAGATGCGCTCTTCGGATTCGATGGCAAGCACATCTTCGAGTGCAAGTGTTTGCGGTTTGGCAACCATCCCGTCTACGACAACTTGCCAGGGACGGGTCATCAGCTGCGCAGCGGCGGCAGCTACAGCCTCTTTGTCTGTGGTGAACTCATAGAAATTGTTGTATCCGATGACAATTTCTTCGGCAGTCAGTGGATCACCAATTTCATCGGTGGGAATCGCAGGCATTGGGGTCGATACCACTGGCGTCTCAGCGGGTTGCGCTGCCGAAGTCGTTGGTGCGAGACTGGGAGCCGTGGCCACCGGGGTCTCTGCAGCCAGATTAGCCGTCGAGGCACACGCATTGAGGAGCAGACTACCACCAAGCATGGTACGCGTCATAAATCGGCGCCGTTGCCAAAATAACGCTTCTGGGGTAATTTCAGATGCGGGAATCTTGTCCATATATCAATCCTTATGACGTACATACAACTGCAACACTTTGTACTATAATAAAAGTACCACGAAAATGAGGAGGACAGGTATGCGGCTCACCGAAGAAAAGATTTATCGCATCGCCGAGCGACTCCACGATGAACTCGAAACACGTGAGTTGCTCTACTACAAAGACCCAACTGGCGTGCATCCGCAGTTGGCTCGAAGTATGCGCATCAAGGCCATAGTCGATTTCATTACGGCAGATTTGCGTATCGAAGACGATATCGACGCCGAAGTCGAAAAAATCCTTGACAGCTATCAACGCACGCTCCGCCCTGCTGAGCGCGACGTATTGCGGCGCAAACACAAAGAAGAAATCGCGCTACGACAGAACTACGACCTGTAATCTACCCCTTCGAATCGAGTGCACTGCGCTCGCTCATGGAGAGTCGCACGCACATGCATGCCACATTTTCAATCCACGTATTGGGGATACCACGGCTTGTGCGTGCCGATGGGGTTGCCGTTCAGTTGCGGCGTCGGCCACGCTTACTCCTCTTTTATGTGGCTGCCCACACTGATGCGATAAGTCGTGACCGTCTATGCGCACTGTTGTGGCCCGATTATGCGCCCGATGCCGCACGTCAATTACTGAGAACCGCCCTACACCAAATCAAACAGGCGTGTGGTGACGTGCTTGAAAGTGATCAACAGCGTGTACAACTCAGACCGCTGGTGTGGGTTGATGTGCGCATGCTGGCAACACTACATGCCGGTGCGGCATCTCTCGACGAGCTTGTGAAGCATCCACCTGGTGACTTCCTTGCTGATCTGGATACTGGTGACGTCGATGCCATTGAACACTGGCTGTATGCCGAACGAAGTCGCTGGCAACGGCGTCTGGCTGATCTCTTTTTTCAGCATGCACAATTTTATGTACATCAAAATCAGTTACCACAGGCACAGCACGTCGTACGCATTGCACACCACTACGAACCACTGCGCGAAGATATCGTGCAACTCGCAATGCAGTTGGCGTATCGCTGTTCTGATCGAGCAAGTGCAATTGCACTCTACGAACAGCTCCATCGCGCCCTAGATGACCAATTAGGTGTCCCACCACTCCCTGCTACCACCGCCATCTATCATGCGATTGTCACCGATACATATACCATTGAGATAACGGCGGCTGATACACGCAGTGTGAGTGGTACACATGCACACGAACCGTTTATTGGCAGACAAGCAGAGCTGATTGCCTGTCATGGTGTCGGCTGGGATGGCCGTCTCATTGTCATCAGTGGCACCGCAGGTATTGGCAAAACGCGGTTGGCAAGTGAGTACCTACGCAGAAGCAATGCGCTGATTATTCACGCCACCGCCTTTGATGGCGACCAACACCTGCCGTATCATGTATTGACTGCGGCAATACGGGCAGTCTTCCAGCAACCGGCACAGCAACACATGCTGACCAGCCCCGTGCTTGCCCCCATCTGGCAGCAAGAATTACGTCGTTTATGGCCAGAATTACCGGGTGGGGATCCCGATAGCATCACACTCGGCAATGGGGAAAGCCGCCTCATTGAAGCCATCGCACTGCTGTTGCTCCACCTCGGTAAACACCGTCGCTTGGTCATCTTTTGTGATGATGCACAATGGTTTGATGATGCAACGCTGCATGCACTCACCGAATTGGTACGGCGGACACTGGCAATCCAATGGCAAATTGTGCTGACGCTTAGACCGAGTACCCTGCACACTGGCATGCAACGACTGCTCACCTATGCACATCGCACCCAACAGCTCACGCGGATCACCCTCGAGCCACTCAACAGTCAAGAGAGTCAGCAGTTGGCACAGCTGATTGACCCCAACTACGATGATGGAGCGCTGGCCCGCGCCGAAGGGAATCCGTTTATGGTCATCGAGCTGCTCCGACAACGGATTCCCACCACAAATTATCTCCCTGAAGCAATTCGTGACATTATTGCGACTCGCCTCAGCCGTCTCTCTGCAAACGCCCAACGATTCAGCGAAAGTGCAGCCATCTGTGGCCGCGAATTCGATATCACCCAATGTGCTACATTGGCGGATCTCACCGATGCAGAATTACCTGAAATCATCGATGAACTCCAACATCATGGTGTCATACGCCTTGTTGATGCGGTGCACGCACGATTTGACCACCCACTCACCGTAGAAAGCATTGTGGCGCAACTCGGTGCACTCCGCACCAGTACGCTGCACCGGCGCTTTGCTGAAATGCTGGCACTGCATGTCCCACCAGACCATGCACAAATCGCCAATCACTTGCACCTGGCGGGTGCAGATGCGCTCGCACTCCCTTATGCCAAAGCAGCAGCACAGCACGCACATCAACTCGGTGCCTTGCAAGAATCCATGCGTTTTATGCAGATTGCAATCGCTGGAAGCCCGGTGGCACACCACAGTGAACTATGGTACGAGCTCGGTGACATGTTGAGTTGGGGAGGAGATTGGCACGCAGCGGCACATGCGTTTGAACAGGCCATCGCAACAGATCATAGCCTCGATGGAGATATCAGTGATCATGCGCAGCTTGGCATCATCAAGACGTATCTCCCACAGGCGCGCTACGATGAAGTCATTGCCGTAGCAGAACCACTCAGTACCCACCCACATCCACGGATTGCCATGGATGCCGCATTTGTGTGTGGCACAGCATATTCATTGGCAGGAATACGACTCGATCTTGCGTGGCAGTACCTGACCATGGCTGAACAACTGTGTCGTCAGCATACGGCGCATGAAGTATTGCCTCGCCTGTTATTTGAACAAGGGAGTGTGCTCGCACAACAAGGGGATATTGCAAGTGCCATTGCGCGGTATCGTGATGCGCTTTCTGCTACCGAACATGTACCAGCGCACCATGGGCGTACTTGGGCGATTTTTGCACACAATAACCTGGCATATCATCTACACCTGTTACAACAGTACGACGAAGCCACCCGCCACGTACGTACGGGCATTCGCATTGCGCAACGTACTGGCATGCAAATCATCCAGAGTTATCTCTTTTCGACGAGTGGCGAAATCGCACTTGCCCAGGGTGACATTGATGGCGCTGAACGCCACTTTCGTGAGGGACTTGAGATTGCGGAGCGCTTTGGCTTGCCCGAACGCATGGCTGGACTCCATGCAAATCTAGGATTGGTGGCACGAGCCCGCGAAGATATCCCACTCGCCATTCGTCAACTGACTGGCGCCATGCACGAAGCAGACACATTGGGGATTCAGCATCTCGCCGCACAAATTCGCATCTGGCTGGCATCAATTACCCCGACAGAGCAAGCAATCACCTATTTGACCACCGCCGAACAACTCGCACGTCATGGTGGCCGCACCTTATTGCTGTCACAAATTATGACGCTCAAACAACGTCATCACATCACCCAATAACCCAGCAAATCACATGTTCACGGACTGTTCACGCTGGTGTTCACTACGCCTTGATATAGTGTGAATGTCAAGCCAACACTGTGTTGGCAACTACACGCAGAGGAGATCAATATCATGGCATGGAACATCGACACGAGCCACTCCGAAATTTTGTTTGCGGTACGGCATATGATGATTTCAACGGTCCGCGGACAATTCAGCAAGTTTAGTGGTACCATCACAATCGACGAGACCAATCCTGTCAACTCGAGCGTCGAAGTCAGCATCGACGTGGCCAGCATCAACACACGCGACGAAAAGCGCGATGGTCACTTGACGTCAGGTGATTTCTTTGATGTGGCCACATACCCAACCATCACATTCAAAAGCACCAAGGTCGAGGTCACTGGCACCTCCACCGGCAAAATTCATGGCGATTTGACCATCAAGGGTGTGACCCGCCCAGTAGTCCTCGAGACGACATTCACCGGCAAAGCCAAAAGCCCGTGGGGCACCACGAGCGCTGGGTTCAATGCCAGCACCACCATCAATCGCACTGATTACGGTTTAGTCTGGAATGTGGCCCTCGAAACCGGTGGTTTCTTGGTTGGCGAAGATATCACAATCACCATCGAACTCGAAGCAGTACAGAGCTAATTAAGTTACACCATATCCGCAAACGCGTCCATGTACCAAGTACATGGACGCGTTTGTATGCAGTCAGCATCATTCGGGTGTCGTAGTCACCGTGCTTGTTTCTGTACGAGTCGGCGTTGTGGTACGGGTGCTCGTCGCCGTGCGCGTAGCCGTGCGCGTGCGCGTAGCCGTGCGCGTGCTAGTGGACGTGCGCGTGCTAGTGGACGTGCGCGTGTTGGTCGACGTGCGTGTATTGCTGGGCGTCCACGTGTTGGTCGACGTGCGCGTAGCCGTACGCGTGTTGGTTGCTGTGGTGGTCCGGGTAGCAGTACGTGTATTGGTTGGTGTTGCCGTGTTGGTGGCCGTATTGGTTACCGTCCGGGTATTGGTGGCGGTGGCCGTATTGGTTACCGTCCGGGTATTGGTGGCGGTAGCCGTATTGGTTGCCGTCCGGGTAGCGGTGACGGTGGCCGTATTGGTTGCCGTCCGGGTAGCGGTACGTGTATTGGTTGGTGTTGCCGTATTAGTAGGTGTAGCAGTGTGTGAAGGGGTACGCGTTTGTGTCACTGTTGCAGTCGCAATAACTCCCCCGTTTAACTGTAGCAACGCATCATACACGTTTACACGAGGCACCGTCACCGAACCACCACTACGCGTATCGACAATATTGCGTCCCGTGGTATAGAGTGCATTCAATACTTGGGACACACTGGCATCAGGGTTGACACTCCGCATCAATGCCCACACCCCCGCCACATGGGGCGTGGCCATGGATGTGCCCGACATGCTAGAGTATGAGCTCGTTGCATAGGACGAATAGATGCTCTGCCCAGGCGCAAGCAAATCGAGTACACGATCACCATTTAAATTTGCAGCATTATTGGCATTGGTTGGCGCATTCGAAAACGAAGAAATATTCTCGTTGTATGTACCATTACTCTGGAGAAAAAAATCAGTAGAGCCCACCGCAATCGCCGTCGATATACAGGCCGGGAACGAGATAACATTGGTCTTTGAGTCATTGCCACTTGCAATAATCGTAGCAACGTTGACACTGCGTAGCTGGTCGATAGCATCTTTGAGTGGCTCATCATCACAAAAACTCGCTGATGAACCACCGCCTAGACTCATATTAACGGCCACCAATTCGTTCCATGCCGGGGTATTGCGATTCACGTAGAGCCATTCGAGGGCAGCGATTTGATCGGAATCAAACGACATGGCACAACGCGTTGAACCACATAGTTCTCCTGCCGGGAACTCAGAAAAGACCTGGACAGCAATCAACGAGGCATCGGGCGCCACCCCAGCAATCGAGCGACCACTGACTGTGACGCGATTACCTGCCACGATACCGGCGACATGGGTACCGTGCGTACACCCGCTAATGCTGGTCGCACATGGTTCACCACTGCCGACGGCAACCGATGATGGCGCCCGTGACGGACACAACGACAGGCTACCATAGCTGGCCACATTACTAGAAAAGCAGGCTTCACCTACCACCTTACCAGTCAAAAATGGATGATTCTTGGCAACACCGGTATCGAGCACGGCGACTGTAGCACCCGCCCCCGTATACCCTGCCGCATAGACGGTCGGTGCATTGATAACTTTGGTGCTGCGATCGAGTGTCACATGCCGCGGACGATCAATGCTGATGCGCGCAACATCAGGATCTGCTGCTAACGCTGCGAGTGCTGTGGCGTCGACATGCATGGCAATACTCGGAAAGACAGTGAAGCGCTTGGTAACACGGCTCACATTGCGAGCTTGGCGGGTCAAGAATTTTTGTTGGGCATGCTGAATCAAGGTGCGTCGCACCGATTGGGCATACGGAGAACTTGTGCGTGATTCGATACGCGTGGTGTTTTTGAGTGTCACGATGACTGCAACCTGGGGTGTACCAGGCGCAGCACGCACCACCGATACAGGCATTACCCCACTAGCAAGCACCACCACACTCACGATGACCAATAACCGAGTGACCACATACCTCATGACAACCTGCTTTGCCCAATCACAATACCGTGACAATCATACCATGCTGACCGTCACGGTATCGCGTTTGTTCCACAGAGGAGTGACGTATTTATCCGTCTGCCAAAACGATGAGCATATCCGCCGGTGTAAATGTCACCGTCTGTGCTTTGGCCGGATTCATGACAATGCCGTATTGGTGGTCAGCATCGGTGTGGAGTGCTTCAATGCGATAGCCGATGGCCACCTCTTTGCGCCGGCTCGCTGCTTCGATGAGGGTAGCCACCGTAACCTCGGTATCAACTGCCACATAGTCTTTGATGGGCTTGAGGTATATTTCCGCACCGTCGGTGTCAAATAAATCGGTAAAGACACGATTCAGCAGTTTGTTGCTTGCAACCTGCGCCATCAACAAGCTGACGAGGCGATCGCTGACAATGAAATCATCGGCTTTGGTGACCTCAGCCAACGTACGATTGCGCACATCAAGCATTTCACTCACAATCGAAAAGTGGTGCCCGCGTTTAGTCGCAATATCACGTAAATGCAACAAAGTGATGAGGGTACGTGCATCGGCAAGCTGGACATCGAGTGTGTCGGAATATGCCATCACAATGATATGACGATAACTTTTGAGGGGCAACGACTCCAGCGTTTTGCGGTTGGTCGTGTCATCAGCGTGAAACGTCAGGGTGTGATTGCGGAGTTCAACGGCGTTGACGGCCATTACAATCTCACCCGTGGGATCGGCGGCCACCACAGTCATCGTTGATCCTGCAGCCACATAACTGTCGATCTCACGCATGACGGTGGCGGAACGCCAGTTCCATCCAAGAATCAACGTCTGTTCTGGTTTTTTTCGCGTTGCCGCGCCCTTTTTGATAGCCGTATGGTCCACCGTTGCTGGTGGTGCATCACTAAAATGAATGGCACTATCATCGGCTGCAATGAAAATTAGCTGATCATCGGCCGCAATCAGCGTGGTCGGTGCCGGATTCAGGGTCGTGCCTGACTGTATGGAATGGATGCCGATAACCGTAGACGTCGGGTAACCATTGAGTGCTGCATGGAATGTCTGACCGACCAAAGCAGGCTCATGCTTGAAGTAGATTTCATCGCCACCAAAATCGAGTAATTCAGTATAGACAATGGATAGACCCGACTGCCGACACGTTTGTGCGAGCACACGTGCCACCAAATCACCAACAGGGATTAATTCGACTTCATCACCACCGACCATTTTGGCCACATCAAAATTAGCAATGTCATAAATTTCAGCCACGATGTGGTATGGTGCAAGGCGCCGCTGCGGGTCTTTGGTAATGGCCAGCAAGATTTTGATGACCTGTGAATCGGGATCTTCACCTTCTGGGCGCATGACGATAATCGATTTACTGGACTGCAGACTCACAATCGCCAAATCAGCAGCATCAATCGGGTTACCGGTACGGCAGACAATTCGTGTCGTTTTGAACACACCAATTTTGTCAGTCAACGCATCCTGCATTTCGACGGTGTCTTTGTCACCCATAATCACAATACAGGCGTCGCGTTGACTCGCATTGGCCTCGATGAGCTCTGCCACCAACGTCATGATGTGTGGTGACCACCCTAAAATGACCGTGTGCCCTGTTTCAATGACTTGCGATCGCCCACGGCGCAACGATTCCAATCGGCCTTCGATTCCAGCACTAAGCACGCCTATCAGCGTACTCACCACGAATATGCCACCGATGGTTACTGCTAGCATGGCAAACAAAAAGCCCCAACTGCCAGCATCACCACCCATGGTACCGGAGTCAAGCGTACGCATCAGCCCCATCCAGACAATCTGGGCAAATGAGAGATTGGCGTCAGGAGCCAAATTAAATACTTTCACAACTGTCGCAATCACCACGATAATCAGCAATGAACAAATCGCCAAAAGCACAATCAGTGCCCCTGTACCACGTGCAAAAATGTTGTCAACGCGGTAGCGCAACGTGGCAGCCCAACGTTTCGTGTCCATGTGACACTCCTTGATACTCACAAGCAATATGTGAACTTCAGCATATCGGTGTACTGATTATACGCCCAATCGTTAAAAATACAAGAGAAACCAAATATCAGGCAGTTGTTGATACGTCGACAACCCTAGCGGAACTGAACAATGGGATAAGTTGTCATGTGTTTCAAACATTCTACGACACAACATAGTACGATGTTATATGATTGTAGTGCTGTATTTATATTTGTTGACGCTTGCACAATTCTACACAAAAGTCTATAATACAAAGACCGATTCAAGCACAGTAGTCACGGCGCAGACAGAGAGATGCACATGTCATATCGCAACATCGCAATTATCACTGCAGTGGTGTTGTTCTGCATTGTCTTTCCGTCGGCACAAGTGCGGCATGCGTTTTCGGATCGCTACGGTATCCCGACTGCACCCACACCAAATGCATCCATGGCTGATTCTGCATGTGATACGTCCAACGACCAGACCGTTGATCATACCGTGTGTGGCAGTGTACTCCTAAATATCTTGACGGTTATCATGCAAAACGTGCGTGGTAATCTAGCCCTCGTAGGCATCGTGGATACTCGCGCTGATTCACCTAATGTAGTAGCCGGGGATGTGGTGCCGGGTCCTGGGAGCGGAGCCATGGTGCAGCCACCCACTGCAGTGGCTAGTGCCACTGCCATTCCTGTGGCCACACAAACCATCCAACCGAGTGCAACCATGCCCCGCAGCATACAGACACACACACCCACATTACAGCGCCTCCAGACCATCACGGTCTCAGCTACAGTTGCACAGTCGCCGCAAGTGGTGCAGGCGACTCAGACTGCCGTTATCGTCGCCACAGAAACCAGTGTACCTGCCACAGAGACCAGCGTGCCCGCAACAGTCACAGTGGCACCACCCACTGCAACCGCTGTCGTGTTGCTCCCACAATCCATTCTTGACGGATTTCGTACGCGCATGCCAGTGGCCGGGTACTGGGAAAGCAACAAAGATGGGGTGTATGTTGCAGTGGGAAGCTTTAAATATCTACGCACATTCTACTCATCAGAAGCACCAGACACCAAGCGCTTTGTGGTCTGCTCCATTTTGATTGCCAACACGCGCAGTAGTGGCAGTATTGATGTCTATGTTGATCGTACGAACATCTCACTCACCGATATTGACGGCAAACAGACAACCGCACTCGTGGCAAGTGATGACCTCGATAACGCATTACAGGCTGCACGCATTGCACCGGGACAGCGCGTAGGCGGGCAAATTGCCTTCTTGGTTGGCCAATACGCGGCACCAGCCCAAATCACACTCAGTACAGCCAACATGGACGAATACTTGACGCGCACAACCCAAACCATTGAGTTGCGGGTATGGCCGATTGTGCCATGAGTTGCATGATTACTTAAAGAATTACACAAGTTGCCAGCAATCAACACTATTGTAATCAATCTTTCATCGTACAGCGTGTATTAGCGGTGTATTTGCATGGTGCAGTACATCAGTACTTCGTATACTAGGCTTGATACTTCACGCGTAGACGAAGGTACTGTGGTATGCGCACTGGTGTAGGGATTCTCATCATTCTGACCATCATCGTGATAAGCCTCTTTGTTCCTGAGCCCGTAGACAACAGTATGTTTCGTGGAGTCATTCATATCCGCAGCCAAAGCCTAGCCCTGCTTGGGCTCCCAATCGTGATTACGCAGTCACCCGCACAACTGTCGAGTGACTCCCATCACACACCAACCGCAACACCAGGCACATCCATCCACACTGCCGAACACATGATGCTCTGGATGCTCGAGCAGGCCAATGTCGTGCAGCAAGCTACTGATCACATCAAATATGCCACACCAGCCACGTCCACTGCTACGATGCAGCTGGCGACCACCACATTCACACCGACGGCAATGATCGTAGCACAGCTCGCCACCGACACACCGATACCACCCACACATAGCACTGCAACCACGCCAATCAGGAGCGAGACACCGACAATCGCATTACCCGAAAGTACTCCTGTGGCGTCCACGGCAACACCTGTACTACTCCCACAACGCATTCTCGACGGCTTTCGCAGCAGAATGCCAGAAGCTGGCTATTGGATGGGTCAACAGGATGGTGTGCGTGTGGCCGTGAGTAGCTTTCAGTATGCGCCACAACTCTACAGCAGTGTGCCGCGTGCCAAGCACCGCTTTATAACACTCACTATCCAAATCAGCAATACTCGTGATCGCACACAGCCAGCCATCTATGCCGACCGCACGTATGTAACACTCAGTGACATTGATGGAAAGTACCACCAAGCTGAACTCGTCAGCGATGAACTCACCAGTGGGCTGATTGCAAGTAGTCTAGCACCACAACAGCAGGTGACAGGGCAGTTGGCATTTCAGATTGGTCAGTATGCCGCCCCAGCACAGCTCATCGTGCAGTTTGCCAACCAAGACGACTATCAGAGTCGTAATGTGGTCGTCGTCGAATTACGCGTATGGCCAATCATCGAATAACAACGTACACCGCCACGCCGGACACGTTTGTCCAGCGTGGCGGTGTACGTTGTTATTCGATGATTGGCCATACGCGTAATTCGACGACGACCACATTACGACTCTGATAAGCGTCTTGGTTGGCAAACTGCACCATGAGCTGTGCTGGGGCAGCATACTGA
>JACCDP010710778.1_pt1 | contig 18092 bp, 18 predicted proteins | sample 7445841 | NCBI WGS metagenome assembly JACCDP01 (sample SAMN15323441, study PRJNA562643) | freshwater metagenome | isolation source: river surface water | place: USA:Blue River Watershed | collected 2017-08-17
CCGTCGTAGACTACGACGTTGATAGGACGGGTGTGGAAGCGTGGTAACACGTTAAGCTTACCGTTACTAATAGCTCAATTGGCTTGATTTATGCACTGAAAAAATTTTTTGATACAAATAACAATGTTTTTTCTATCTAAAAAGAATATTTAAATTTTACACATAAATTTTATATCTAAATAATATAAGATCAATTTACTTCATTATTTTTTATATTCTCATATGTTTTAATGAGAATTTCCTTAGAAAAGCTAAGAAGAAGAAAAAATAAAATAAAATACAACCTGCTTTATTCTTCTTCTGTTAAAAAATTATCAAAAGCTTATTTGGGTACTATAGAAAAAGATGCTTCTGGTTTTTATGGATTTCATAAAAAAGAAAAATATAGAGCAGAAAAAATTTGTAAGTTTTTTTCAAAACTACCCTTTAAATCAGTTTTAGATATAGGAGCCGGTGATATGAGTTCATCATTTGAATTTTTAAAAAATAAAAAAATAATAGATATCGTAGAATTGCAATCTTCATTTTATACTAAAAAAGAAAAATTTAATTATTTTAATAAAATTTACTTAGGTAATTTTATAAATATAAAATTTAAAAAAAAATATGACGCTATATATTTGTCTCATGTTTTAGAGCATCAGCCTAATATAAAAATATTTTTAGATAAAGTCTTTAGAACCCTTAAAGAGAAGGGTTTTTTATGTATAATTGTTCCACCTAGAAAGCCTTTTATTATAGGAGGTCACTTAAATTTATTTAATCCAGGACTGTTAATTTACAGATTAATTTTGTCCGGTTTTGATTGTAAAAGAATTAAATTGATACAATACGACTATAACATAGCTATTATTCTTAAAAAAAAATCAATTAGACTACCAACGGATTTAAAAACGGACATTGGCGATATAGATAAATTAAGTAAATTTTTTCCGAACAAAATTCAGGAAGGTTTTAATGGGGATTTTTTATCTGCTGGTTTAACGAAAAAACAAATGAAACTTTTTACAAAATTTAATGGCTTTTAGGTTAGACGTTCATTTTTTAAGAGCAATTTCAGTCTTAGCAGTTATTTTGTTCCACGCTAATATCCCTTTTTTTAAAAACGGTTATTTAGGTGTGGATATTTTTTTTGTTATATCTGGATATTTATTAACGAGTATTTATTATTTTAATATTAATTTTAGTTTTATAAGTTTTTTTACTAAAAGAGCATTTAGAATAGTGCCCTCTATTTTGGCTCTTGTTTTTTTATTATCAATATTATTTTTTTTCTTTCTTTATCCCTCCGATTACTATGATTTTGCAAAGAGCGCATTTAGCTGCTTGATATTTATATCTAATTTTTATTATTTTTTTACAGAAAATTATTTTGACAATTATAATAAAAGTTCCTTATTGCACACTTGGTCTGTATCTTTAGAAATGCAACTATATTTAATTTTTGCTCTAACAATCTATTATTTTAAAAAAAGAAGTATTTATATATTTACAATATTAGGTTTTTTGTCATTCATATTTTTTTTACTAGATAACAACCCAAGGTCCTATTACTTACTTACCTCTCATTCTTGGCCATTTTTTTTTGGCTGTCTGATTTATTTTGCAAGATTAGATTTTAAAAAATATGCAAAAAAAATTTTTTGGTTATCCTTCTTGGTTTTGACAATATTTATTGTTTTTCCTATAGATTTAATTACATCTTATAAAAAATTAAATTCATTATTCGTAGTAATTTTGGTCTCTGCTATTATCATTGTTTATAAGCAAATACGCAGTGATTATTATGTTAACTTATTATTAAAAATAAATATTTTTAAGTACCTTGGGAATATTTCTTATTCTTTGTATTTATTTCATTATCCAATTTTTTTTTTTAACTCTTATCTAAGCTTAAGCAAAGATTCAGTTTTCGTAAAAATACTTTTAATATTTTTAATATTTCTAATTTCTCATTTGAATCATATTTTAATTGAAAAAAAATTTTAATGGCAATTAAATATAAACTTTTTATTTTTTATATTTTAGTATTATTTACAGTTCTAATAATTATTATGCAAAATGGATTTGATATTAGATTACCAATTGATATTTCACACAGAAATATAATTAATACTCAAGAAAGAAGTTGCTTTAATAAAATTAATACTTTTTGTATTGCGTATCCAGATAGAAAAAAAAAGATAATTCTCATTGGGGACTCTCATGCGAACTCACTATTTAATGATTTAAGAAAACAGTTAAAAATTTCTGATTATGGATTGATACATACCGCAAGTTCTTATTGTTATTATCATTTAGGATTGCAAATTTTTAATCCCGGTACAAAAGAAAGTTTCTGTACTAAAGAATATTTTGAAGCTATTAAAAAAATAATCGAACAAAATAAGGATTCCATAATTGTATTAATGGCACGTTTACCGGTGATATTTTCAGAGAAATATTTTGATAATAATAAAGGCGGGGTTGAAAATTTTAATGGTCAAAATAATAATTTTGGCATGAGTTTTGTTTATGACGCAGAAGTTAAAAATAAAAAAGATTTAATTAAACAATCCATTAATGATTTAGCTAATAATAATAAAATAATATTAATTTATCCTGTTCCAGAGGTTGGTTGGAATGTGCAAAAATTAGTTTCTGATAATAATACATTGTTCATTCCTGAAAAAAGAAAGTACCTAAAATTGTTATATAATAACTATTTTCTTGATTACCAAGTTTATAAAAAGAGACATGAGGAATCTAATTTATTTTTAGAATCTTTTACTCATAAAAATATTTTTAAAATGAGAACAGAAGAGATATTTTGTGAAAAAAAGAAAAAAAAATGTTATATTTTCAAAAATAACAGAATTCTATTTTATGACACAAACCATTTGTCCCATTACGGTACTACGCTGGTTAATAGTAAGTTATTAAGTTTAGTTAAAAAAATAGATTAGTAATCGCTGTATTTTATATAAAAACTAATAATAGATTATAATTTTTTTTATATATTATTTTGCAAATGATCTTATATTTCCCAAACAATTATATGCAAATATTAAAAAAATATCAAATATAGGTCTTAACACATAATTATGAATAAAATATTTTTTATAATTAAAGAAAAATCTGAGAGAATTATAAACAAAAATTTTCAAAAAATATCTGGAATTTCGCTTTATAAAATTTCTTTATACAAATTTAAAAATTTTCAAGTTTTTGTAGATACTGATAGCGAAAGAATTATCTCTGAATGTAAAAAAGATAAAAATTTAAAACATGTTTATTGTTACAAAAGAGATAAAAAATTCATCAATATGGAAAAAAGTCTTACGCAGAGTCCAACTCCATTAATGATAAAAAATTTTTTAGATAATTTTGTTAAAAATGAAAAAGAACCTATTATTACATCTCATGTAACTTCTCCATTCTTAAAAATTTCTTCATTGAAAAAAGCTTTAAATAAGATGTGGGATTACGACAGCGTTTGTTCTTGCGAAAAGATACAAAATTTTTCTTATTTAGAAAATTCAAAAGTCAAACCTATAAATTTTGATCCTCGATTGATTCAAAAAACTCAGTCTTTAAAAAAAATTATAGTTCTTAACGGGGCTTTTTTTATAATAAAAAAAAATATATTTCTAAATAACGGGTTGCAAAGAATATCTAACAATCATTTTTTTTATGAATTAACAATACCCGAAAGTTTAGATATTGATTATCGTGAACATTTATTCTTAGCTAGAAAGTTGTCTAAGTTAAAATTATGAATAAAAAAAAAGTTCTTATTTTTGATCTAGATGGAACTTTAATTAATTCCAAAAAAGATATCCTTATAAGTTTTAATTATGCTTTTAAAAAAAATAATTTTAAAATCATTAATAATTCTTTTTTTTTAAAAAATGCAAGTTTAGGCAGCAAATATTTAATAAAAAAAAATTGCGACCCTATTACTGGTGTCCTATTAAATAAGATTAATAATGATTTTAAGAGATTTTATTTTAAACAATGTATAAGAAATACTTTACCAAAAAATGGTTTGTTTTCTTTTTTAAAAAATACTAAAGATAGATTCTACAATGTAATATCTACTAATAAGACAGAATTAGTTACGCAAAAAATACTTAAAAAATTAAAAATTTTAAGATTTTTCCACGCTATATATGGATACGATACTTTAAAATATAAAAAACCCGATAAAAGACATTTAAAAAAAATATTGTCCGATTTTAATGCAAATAAAAGAAATAGCTTTTTCTTTGGAGATAGTCTTATTGATTACAAAATGTCAAAAAAAATGAATGTTAAATTCTTTTTAGTAACGAATGGGTATTGTTCAAAAGTTAATAGAATTAAGCCTGATTTTAAAGTTAAGAATTACTTTGAGGCGCTAAAGCTAGTTAATAATTTATAAAAAATGTAGAATAATATTATAAAAATGAAAATTCTTGATTGCACTTTAAGAGATGGCGGCTTTGTAAATAATTTTAATTGGAATATTGAATTTGCAAAGAGATATTATCAGCTAATGTGTGGTTATAATATTCCATACATAGAATTGGGTTATTGGGGTCAAACTGCAAAAAGTAAAAATAGATTTTATAATTTAAATGAGGATGATGTTCTAGAGATAACAGGTCCAAAAAACAAAAAAAATGCAGTAGTGATAATTGATTATCATTACTGCAATAAAGATGTGAGTTCTTATCCTAAAAAATTAGCAACGCCTGTCACAATGATAAGAATTACTTCTAGAAAAGAAGATATTGATCAGGCTCTTAAATTTTCAGAAAAATTATATAACAAAACAAACATTGATGTATCTTTTCAAATTATAAATTGCACAAATTATTCTAAAAAAGAATTAGAGGAAACCGTTTCGAAAATATTAAAATACAAATTTATGTACATTTATTTTGCTGATAGTCATGGTAATTTAAATTTAACTATAGATTACGATAAGTATAAAGACTCTGTTGATAAAATAAAATATCAAGGAATAGGCGTTGGGTTCCATTTGCATAATCATACTGGTAGAGCATTAACAAATTTTTATACATGCAAGAATAACAATATAGATATTATAGATACTTCAATTCTTGGTCTCGGCAAAGGTGGAGGGAATCTGAAATTAGAAGACATAATAGTTAATGAGTATTTTATTAGATTGTTAGAGTTCATAGAATTTGAGTCAAAACATTTTAACTTTAGTAATAAGATTTATTTGTATAATTTAATTACTGGAAGACTTGGTGTTACAGATAATTATGCAAAATCTGCTTTTCAAGATAATTTATCTTTATCTAGATTCTATGAAATATGCTCTTTGTTGAGAGGAGAAAAAAAAGATACATTTCAAAGATCAAATTTAATTAAATAGTTATTAAAATTTTTTTTTACCAATAATTATATAATAAATTCTGAATTACATAATCAGTTATGTGTTTTTATTTATAAAATAAAAGTTGAAAGGATTTTTTTCTTTAGGTTTGAAAGTTTCAATTTTGTTATTATGATAATCGTAAAAACAACATCTATAGTCGTATTTTTTTAAAAATTTATTTATTAAATTTATATTAGACATTTCTTCAGTTATAATGACTGGTTTAGATTTCTTTATTATTCTACTCAAAGATTTGATTATTTCGAATTCATGCCCGTTTACGTCAATTTTAATTAGATCAATTTTTGTTTTAATAGCTGGTATTTTTTTTAGAAAAATTATTCTTTTTTCAATTTTAAGATTTTTAGTGAAAAAAAAATTTTTATTCAGAACTTTTTTTAAATGTTCTTTGTTATAAAAAGTATAGGTAATTAAAGAAAATTTTTTATTAAAAAATTTATATACCGGTACATATACTTCTAATTTACGATTTTTATCACTAATACCATAATTATAAATTTTTTTATTTTTAATCTTCAGATTTCTTAATTTTTGATAGTAATTTTTATTAGGTTCAAAAGCATAAATTTTATTTACATCTAAAATTTTTGAAATAAATTTTATTGCAACTCCGTCGCTGGCTCCAATATCAATTAAATTAATTTTTTTTTTAAAACCTAATAATTTAATTCCTTTAAAATCATCTTCAAAAATTACAAATATGTTAGCTAAGTATCTTGCTAATAAATAGACTAGTGGGTGCGATCTTACTATGCGCTCAAAAATAAAAAGAAAACTCCTTTGAGTTTGATCAGTATAGTTGTGTTGATTATTCATTAGCTTAAAGATATTGCTTTTTATTTTTTAAATTTTTTTTAAGTTTATTATTTGCATTTATCATATCTATTTTTTTCTTGATTAATTAAAAAGAAATTTTACTATAGCTTCATACATGATTTTATATCAAAGATTTCATAAGTTTGATATAATCAAAAAATCGTTCATAACTTTATGAAAATTCCAAAAACAAAAAAAATTAAATTTTGCAGATTGTGCAAGAGTGTAAATTTAAAAAAAATTTATAATTTTGGCAATTTTTTTGTAAGTAATTTTGTAACTAAAAAAGAAATTCATAAAGGAATTAGAGCGCCGCTAAATTTAGTTCATTGCAAAAAATGTGACTTGCTTCAACTTAGTCACTCGGCACCACAAGAAATAATGTATAAAAAATTTTATTGGTATAGATCAAGTGTTACAAAATTAATGAGAGATGCTTTAAAAAATGTTTTTAAATCATCAATAAAAATTGCGAAATTAAAAAAGAATGATTTTGTATTAGATATAGGAGCTAACGACGGAACCCTTTTAAAATATTTTAAAGAAAAAAATATTAAAACAATAGGTTGTGAACCAGCGAAAAATCTTCATAAAGAGTTAAAACAAAATTGTGATTTTGTATTAAGAGATTTTTGGAGTTTTGAAGCATTCAATAAATTAATAAAAGAGAATACAATTTTAAAAAAACCTAAATTAATTACCGCAATAGGCATGTTTTACGATTTAGAAAATCCAGGAAAATTTATTTCTGACGCAGCTAAGTGTCTCGATGATAATGGTATATTTATTGCTCAACTTATGTGCTTGAATTCTATGATAGAAAAAAATGATTTAGGCAATATTTGTCATGAACATTTAGAATTTTATTCATACAAATCACTAAAATATTTATTTGAAAATAATGGTTTTAAAATTTTTAAAATCGAAGAGAATGATATTAATGGCGGAAGCTATAGAATATTTTGTAAAAAAAATTTAAAAAAATCAATTGTATACAAAGAGAAAACTACATTAAAAAATATATATAAATTTTTTTCAAGAGTTGAACAAAATAAATTAAAAACAGTTAATTTTATTAAAAAAGAAGTTGGAAGAAAAAAGAAAGTTTTTTTGTATGGAGCATCTACAAAAGGAAATACATTGCTACAATATTATAAATTAAATAATAAATTGATTCCTTTTGCAGCAGAAAGAAGTCCAGAAAAATGGGGAAAATACACTATAGGTACCGGCATTAAGATTATCTCTGAAGAACAAGCTAGGAAAATGAAACCAGATTATTATTTTGTAATGCCTTACGCTTTTATAAGCGAATTTAAAAAAAGAGAAAAAAAATGGTTAAAAGGAGGCGGAAAATTTATTCTACCATATCCAAAGTTTAAAATAGTTAAATGAAAAAAGCTTTAATATTAGGAGTAACAGGGCAGGATGGGTCTTACTGCGCTGATCTTTTATTGGAAAAAAAATATAAAGTTTATGGAATGGTCAGAAAGTCTTCAACTACTAATACAAAAAATATAGACTATTTAATTGAAGATCATAAACTTTTTAACAAATCTTTCTTTATTAAACATGGTGATATGCTGGATCACGTTGCTCTTGATACAATTATTAACGATGTTAAGCCTGATGAGATTTATAATTTTGCGGATCAAGATCATGTAGGCTGGAGTTATCAGATACCCACTTACTCTTTTAATGTAACAACTAATTCAGTAATGACTATTTTGGAAATCTTAAGGAAGCAAAAAAAGAAGATTAAATATTTTCAGCCCATATCATCTAATATTTTTGGACATTCTAAAGGTAAGAAATTTAATGAAAACTCAATTATGGATCCTCACAGCATATATGCTCTTGGAAAGGCCTCCACATATATGCTCTGTAGAATGTATAAAAAACTTTATAATCTTAAAATATATGGAGCAATTTTTTTTAATCACGAGTCACCAAAAAGATCAGCTGAGTACGTTTCTCAAAAAATAATTAAACATGCTTGTGAAATTGCCTATAAAAAAAGAAAATATTTATACCTAGGAGATATTAATTCCAAAATAGACTGGGGTTATGCAAAAGATTATGTTTTTTATTCATGGAAAATTATGCAAAAAAGTAATCCTGATTTTTATATTATTGCAACTGGGAAGATTAACTCAGTTAGAGATTTTGTAACTAAAGTTTTTAAGAAACTTAATTTAGATATTAATAAACATTTAAGAATAAATAAAAATCTTTTAAGACCATTCAAGAGTTTGCCTTTAACAGCAAATATTTCTAAAGCTCAAAAAGAACTTGGATATAAAGTTGTAAATAATTTAGATTCATTAATAGATATTATGCTGGAAGCAGAATTAAATAAGTATAATGCATAAAGTTTCATTAATCTTATGCACATTAAATGAAGAATCTCATATAGAAAAAACTATAAAAAAAATTTTTAAAGTATACCCAAAAGCAGAACTTGTTATTGTTGATGATAATTCTACTGACGACACAATAAAAATTATCAAAAAATTTAAATCTAAAAATATTAATTTAATACAAAGAAAAAAAGTTAGAGGATTAGCTTCTGCTTTTGTAGTTGGGATGTTTAATGCCAAAGGTAATTATATTGGTTGGATAGATTCTAATATGGATTATGTAATGGATAAATTCAAAAACATGGAAAAATTATTAGACCTAGGATATGATCTTGTTCTTTTATCGAGATATGTAAAAGGAGGAGATGATCAACGATCATTTATTAGAGTCTTTTTTAGCAGATCATTTAATTGGTTTTGTAGGTTATTTTTGACTAACAAAATTAAGGATTTCTCGAGCGGAATTTTTTTACTTAAAAAAGATATTTTAAAAGAAATTGTTCCTCTAGGGTATGGGTATGGTGAATTTTTTGTTGAGTTTATTTTAAATATATACTTGAAATCTTTTAAAATAAAAGAGATCCCTTATATTCAGCAAATGGATGATGCGAATGGTAAATCAAAAACTTTGCCAAGTTTATATCATTTTTTTAAATTATCTTTAGTATACTTTATAAGGGTAGTAACAATTTCTTTTAGAAAATGATTTATAAAAAAATAAAAAAAATAAAATTTAAAAATAAAATCTACGCAATTATAATTGATAGTAGCAACTTTAAAAAAAAAGGAGTAACTTTTTTTACTGACAATTCAATGAATTTACAGGTCGGGTTTATGAAACACCCAAAAGAATGCAAGATTCTCCCACATAAACACCGGCCGGTAAAAAGAATTCTACACAAAACAACTGAGGCTATTTATATTATTAAAGGTGAACTTAGAGTGGATTTTTACTCTATCAAAGAAAAGTATTTATTTAGTCAGAGAGTAAAAGAGAAATCAATTATTGTTTTGATAGATGGGGCTCATGGCTTTAAAGTTTCAAAAGATATAGAAATGATTGAAGTCAAACAGGGCCCATACATAGAGATTCAAGATAAAAAAAAATTTGATCCAATCGATGAAAAAAAAATCAAATTTAAATAAATTTATTCCTGTTAATCAGCCAAGAATTACAAGAAATAATGCTAATTATGTTTTTAAAGCGGTTAAATCTGGCTGGGTTTCTTCTGATGGCCCGGATGTAAAAAAGTTTGAATTAAATGTAGCAAAATTAATTGGTAGAAAATTTGCAATATCTGTTGCGAATGGATCTGCCGCCTTAGATATTGCTATTCAATCTTTAAATTTACCAAAAGGTTCAGAGATTATTATTCCCAATCTTACAATAATTTCTACAGTGCTTCCTTTAATAAGGAACGGATTAGTGCCAGTCTTAGCTGACTGCGATCCTGAGGATTGGAATATGTCTTTTGAGCAAATTAAAAAAAAAACCACAAATAAAACAAGATGCATAATAGCAACTCACATTTATGGATATCCTTGTGAAATTGAAAAAATTAGTAAATATGCGAAACAAAAAAAAATATTTTTAATTGAAGATGCAGCAGAAATGTTTGGTCATCATAATATTAAAAATAAATATTTTGGTTCTTTTGGAGATTTATCAACCCTTAGTTTTTATGCAAACAAACATATCACAACTGGCGAAGGAGGAATGATATTAACGGATGATAAAAAATTATGCGAAAAATGTAAGTCATTTAGAAATTTATGTTTTGGTAATGGTTATAATAGATTTACACATACAAATATCGGTTGGAACTATAGAATGTCTAATATTCAAGCTGCGCTTGGAGTAAGTCAATTAAAAGAAATAAAAAAAATTACCAAATTAAAAAAAAGAATTGGTGAAAGTTACTATAAATATTTAAAAAATATTAAAGAGATTTATATACAGCCACCAAAATTAGATACTAGAACAAATGCTTATTGGGTAGTTGGTATTTTGAATCACTCTAGATTAAAAACAAAAGAGCTAACGGAAAAGCTATTGCAAAAAGGTATTCAGACAAGACCATTCTTTACACCTATGAGTAAACAGCCTATTTTAAGAAGATATATTAAAAAAGATGATAATTTGAAAAACTCAGAAACTATATTTAAGAAGGGATTTTATTTACCAAGCAGCATTAGTTTAAATGGGAGTGCGATTAAACATATTTGCAGCACTTTAATTAAGTGTATTTATAATTAGTAAAAAATATACCAAGTGTCATTATTGATTTTAATTTCTTTATAATTTTTTAAATTAGTTTCTTTTTTAATATATTGTTTTAAAGCAGGTAAGTTATTTTTAATTAGAATGCTATTAAGAACTATTCCTTCTATTTTATCTACATTATTTTTTTTTATAAACATTTCTTTGGATCTAAGAGGACTGCCTATCCACGGAGTTGTAATATTTAGACTGTTCGGAGAAAAAATTAGTTGTAAGCTTTTAGGAAAATACTTATTTATTAAATCATCAATTTCCAAGATATATTTATTTATATTAAAATTTCTATTTTCAAGTTTAAAAATCACATCATGCATTCTAAAATATCTAAGATTAGGATATGCTTCGATCAGTTCATTATTAAATTTTTCGCCGGCAAATACACTGTTGCCTCTACCTAATATAGTAAAATCGCCAAACCCATATCCAAGATCTGAATATACTGCTAGAGTTTTGTAAGATTTAATAATCTGATTTATTTTTAATTGTAAAATACTCTCTTTAGTTTTTAGGTCTACAATTCTTACCTTTCTGGAGTTTATATAGGTGTAATTGCCAACAATAAAAATAATTAAACTTAAAACTATTATAACTTTATAATTTTTTTCCGAAAGTACATTTTGGTTACATAAAAAAATAAAAAAAATAAAAGCACTTGATGCATAAATGTTTTGCAAGCCAATTCCTCTTAATTTTATTGGATTCATAAAAAAGTTAACAGAAGATGAGGCTAAAATTGTATAAATAAAAAAAAATAGCATTAATAAAAAAGTTAGAAAATAAATTTTAACATCGACGTTTTTATTATTAACTTCTTTTATTTGATTGAGTTGTTTTATCGAGATATAAAAAAATATAAAAAAATATAGATAAAAATATTTTATTGCGTATGTAAAAAAATTTTTTATTATATAATAAAAACTATATACATCTATTGATGTTTCTTGACGAAAAAATATGACGTTAATAAAAATTTTGGGTATTCTTCCTAGAATAGGAAAGTTTAGTATAATTATAAATAATATATTAAATAAGATAAAATATTTAATTAAATTATAATATTTTTTTAGAATTAAGAAGAATAATAATGAAACACTTAATGGAACTGTTACGGATACAAAAGATAGAATTAGGGAATTGGATAACCATATTAAAAAAATTATTATTATAAGATTTTTTATATTACTTTTTGTTATAAATTTATGAAAAAAAATTAATAGTAATAAAACTAATGGCGGAAAAAAACTAACATAATCAACAGTTTCAATTCCAAAAAGAAATGTATCAAAAGAAAAAAATAAAATTAAGAAAAGATATAAATATTTTTTTTTAATAAATTTTTTAAAATAATTTATAAATATATAGATTGATGAAATTAAGAATATAAGAATAAAAAAATGAAAAATTATTAGAAATTGATAAATTTCCCTAATCGAAAAGATTTTATAAACAAAAAATAATATACTTGTGATGTAATATAAAGGTGTTCCAGGGTGATTCCAGTCAACAAAAGATTGAGGAAGGAAATAGAACGATTTTGCGTTGAAAAAAATGTGAGTATTTGAAGCAAGAATATAACTTTCAAGCGTGGCTGGATTTCCTATAATAAAGTAATATTTAATAGATATTACATATATTAAAATTGTAAAAAAAAAGTAATTTTCTACTATTAATTTTTTGAAATTAAAATTTTGATACATATTTAAGCTTATCATTATAAATTTAAATATCTATATTATCATAAAGAAATATGAGCACTTTAATATTTTGTCATAATCTTGAAGAATTTAATCTTTTTTATAGAGAGCTAAATAGTTCTAAAGATTTTTTTAAAAAAAATTATTTTATTTTAAAAAATAAAAAAGATACTTTAAAAATAACTAAACTTTTTAGTAAAGATAGTTTTTTTTTTCAAGAGCATGATTCTAAAGTTCCAGAGTTTAGTGGCTATATCTTAAACGCGGAAATTATTTCTAAATTCAAAAATACGGAACTGTTATTTTTTCAGACCATGGATTATTATGAATATGAAAACTATGCAATTACTAGTAAAGATTCTAGGCAAACTTTTTACTATTATTTAAACAATATATTGCAGTTTATTAAGATAAATAATTTTAAGTCTATTTATTTTTCACATAACCCTCATTCTTTAGTTGAGATTCTATTTTTAAGTATTTTTAAAGAATTAAGGTTGAAGACTGTTTTTGTAAGAGGCTTACCTATTGCTGATATGTATACTTATCAAAAAGATATATTTCAGCATAAAAAATTTCAAATAAAAACTAATTCTACTAAAGCAGAAAAAGCACATATTCATCCAGCTATAAAAAAGTTTATCACACATTCAAAATCAAATTTTAATTTTGCATCTACCAAAGCTAATAAATGGACAAATTATTATCTTGTTCAATTATATTATAAATTTCCTAAATTTAGATTTATAATTTTTTATAGTTCAATTTTTTTTTTATTTTTCAAATATTTTTTTAGAATGTCTATAATATTAAATAAGCTATTTTTTTTTTATATTTATGATTTATTTAGTAAAAATAATAAATTTAGAAGTTATTTTTATTCAACAGCTACGTTGAAAAAAAAAAATCAAAGTTTGCAATATTCAAGAGTTAATAAGCTCGATTTAGAAAAAATCTTGTTAAGAGGCTATATTCAAAAGAATCAAAATTTAAATCACTATTATTCATTAATAGAGAATAATCTAGAACTGAAAGATAAATATATCTTCTTTCCACTCTGGTTTCAGCCTTCATCTACAACATACCCCTTTGCAGGGAGAATGGTTGACTATGAGATATCCATTAATATGTTATCAGCTGCTCTACCATCGAATTATAAAATTTTAATTAAAGAATCTCCGGACATATTTAATTTGGCAAAACATTCATGGTTTAAAGGTAACTTTGTAAGAAATAAGTCTTTTTATAGTGAAATTTCAAAAAATAAGAAAATAAAACTTGTAGATTTTTCTTATAAAGACTCAGAACTAATCGATGCTTCTGTGGCTGTAGCAAGCTTGTGCGATAAATTTAATTTAATTGCCTTAATAAGAGGAAAACCATCTATTACTTTTGTAGATACAGTAACTACTGAATTAAAAAACTCTTTTTATTGCAAAAATATAAATGATATTAAAAATGCTGTTCGTAAAATTAATGAAGATAACAATGATTTTAATAAACAAACTAATAAAGATTTAAACAATTTTTTTGATATTTTGTCCAAAAACTCTTTTTATAATCCTTTTAATGTAGGATTTAATAATTTAAGTACTTTTTATAATTATAAACAAGCAGCAAGATTATTTAAAAAAATAATATGAGAAAAATAAATATTAACATCCCTCAAATTGACGCAAAAGAAAGCCACGCTTTTTTTATGAATAGTTATTTCAAATTGTATGGCAAGAAATATGAAAAAAAAATATATGAAGTAAATAATCCTATATTCTTAGACAAAAACAAAGAAGCATATCTTCCGGAGTACTTAGATTTATATTTTTTATATAAATTGATTATTTTAAATAAGCGATTAACAGTTTTAGAATTTGGCTCTGGGTGGTCTAGTTTATTTTTTATTATTGCTCTAGAAGAAAATAGAAAAAGATATGAAAAATATTTAAAAAAATTTAGAGCTAGCAATAAATTTGAAATTTTTATTCTCGAAAATGAAAAAAAATATTTAAATTTAACAAAATCTAGAATTAATAATACAAATAGTAAAAAAAATATTAAAGTCAATTATTTGTTATCACAAGTAAGGATGTCATTATTTAATAATTTGATTTGTACGGAATATTCTGAGCTTCCATTGTGCAATCCAGATTTTATTTATTTAGATGGCCCAGATCAATTTAATGTTAAAAATAAGATTAGTGGAATCACAACTAGTCATGATGATTTTATGCCAATGGTTTCCGATTTAATTAAAATTGAATTTTTTTTAATACCAGGAACTATCATTTGCGCTGATGGAAGAGCAGCGAATGTTCAATTTCTCTTAAAAAATTTTAAGAGAGAATGGCTTTATTACTATCATAAATTGACTGATATGCATTTAATGTACTTAAATGCACCTTCCCTTGGGCACTCAAATAATAATAGACTAAAATTTTATAATAGTTAAGTTTAATAAAATTATGTTTTCGAATATAAAAATTATTGCTGAAATTGGAATAAATCATAATGGCGATTTAGATGTAGCTAAAAAATTAATTTTAATGGCAAAAAATTCTGGCTGTGATGCAGTAAAGTTTCAGAAAAGAACTATTGATATTGTTTATTCTAAAGAAGAGTTAGAAAGGCCGCGTCAAAGCCCTTGGGGCACTACTCAAAAAGATCAAAAAGAAGGTTTGGAATTTAATGAAAAACAATACGATGAGATTGATCAATTTTGTAAAAAAAATAATATTATTTGGTTTGCTTCAGCATGGGACATTCCGAGTCTAGATTTTTTAGATAAATATAATTTATCTTATAACAAAATTGCTTCAGCAATGATTACAAATGTTGATTTTGTAAAAAAAATTGCAGATAAGAAAAAATATACATACATTTCAACCGGAATGTCAGGTTATAAGAATATTGATGAAGCGGTAAAAATTTTTAAACTCGCCAAATGCGAATTTGAACTAATGCATTCAGTTTCAGCTTATCCTTGTCCAGAAGATCAATTAAACTTGCATTTAATTAGAAAATTAAAAGAAAAATATGAATGCAAAGTAGGCTATAGTGGTCATGAACCTTCAGTTTCTCCAAGTATTATTGCTGTTTGTCTGGGGGCTTCTAGCATTGAACGTCATATCACGTTAGATCGATCTATGTACGGAAGTGATCAAGCCGCTTCATTAGAAAAAAAAGGATTAGAGGAGTTAGTTAGTGTTATTAGAAAGATCCCAATAGTATTTGGCGATAAAGATAAAAGAATATTTGAGTGTGAAATTGAAGTAGCAAAAAAATTAAGATATTGGGAGAGATAGATTTTCTGAAATCAAGAGTAGTAGCCGTAATACTTGCAAGATCTGGCTCTAAAAGCATCAAGGACAAGAATATTAAAATTTTAAATGGAAAGCCATTAATTGCATGGTCAATTGATTCTTGTTTAAAATGTAAAGATATAGAAAAAATTATAGTATCAACAGATTCAAAAAAATACGCAAAAATATCTAAAAAATATGGAGCTCATAAAATTATTATTAGACCTAAAAATATTTCTATGGACAATTCAACAGATTATGAAGCAATTGAACATGTTATAAGAAATACAAGGGATTTTAATTATGATTTAATAGCCCATATTAGACCAACTACGCCAATAAGAGATATTCATGATTTAAATTTAGCAATAAAACTATTTAAAAAATCTAACAGCAATTCATTACGTTCAGTCCATGAAATGCCAGAAAGCGCCTATAAAAGTTTTGAAATAAAAAATAAAAATCAATTAAAACCTATGGCAAATTTAAAGTTAAAAATTGATGATCTTAATAATTCACGTCAAAGTTTTGCAAAGACTTACGCTGCAAATGGAGTCATTGATATTTATAGGAAAGATTTTATTTTAAAAAATAAAAAACTTTTTGGCAGTAAAGTTATGGCTTATATAACGAATTATACTCCTGAAATTGATAGTTTATCAGAATTTAAATATATCGAGTATATATTCAAAAATAATACATGAGTAAAAATTATATAATCAAAACTAGAAATAGACATATATTAAAATCTGTACCAACAACCGCGACTTCAAAACTACATAAAAGTTTATCAAAAGTTGAATCTAGATCAATGCATGGTCAAGTCCCTATTGCTTGGGATAAAGCGATAAATTTTAACATTTTTGATATAGACGGAAATAAATTTATTGATTTTACTTCAACAATTTTTGTTGCAAACATCGGACATTCAAACTCTAGGCTAATTCAGTATATAAAATTATGTCTTAAAAAAAATCTTTTAAATTCTTATGCGTATATTAATAAAATTAGAGAACGGTATCTTAAAAAATTAATATCATTTGCTGGTAAAAATTTTCAAAAGGCTTTTTTAATGTCAGCCGGAACCGAAGCAACAGAAGCTGCTTTAAAACTTATGAGAATGCATGGCCAAAAAATAAAAAAAAGAAAATTAGGAATCATTTGTTTCGAAGGTAATTGGCATGGAAGAACTATGGGGGCTCAAATGATGAGTGGAAATATTAAGCAAAAAGAATGGATCGGTTACCATGATAAAAATATTTATCATTTGCCTTTTCCTTATCCTTGGCGTTTAAAAAAAGTTAATCCAGAAGTTTTTTTACTTAATTCATTAAAAAAAATACAAAAAAAAATAGATTTAAAAAAAGATATATGTGGAGTAATGATAGAAACTTTTCAGGGCTGGGGTGCTCTTTATTATCCTAAACGATACATAAAATTATTAGATAAAATATGTAAAAAAAATAATATTTTAATAGCGTTTGATGAAATGCAAGCAGGGTTTGCAAGAACAGGATATGCCTTCGGATATGAATACTATCAAATTAAACCAGACTTGATTTGTTGCGGCAAAGGAATGGGAGGCGGACTTCCGGTATCTGGTGTAATAGGAAAGAAGAAAATAATGGATTTACCAGAGGTTGGTAATATGAGCAGTACTCATTCAGCAAATCCCATGGTCTGCTACGCTGGCTTGGCTGTTCTAGATGAAATATCAGATAAAAAAATTATAAAAAATACAAGAATTAAAGGAAAGTTACTATTTAATCGACTTAACCTAATAAAGAAAAAATTTGATGAAGATATACTGTTTGTGGGAGGGCAGGGATTGATAGCTTCTTTAATATTTAATAATAAAAAAAATATTGCTGTACTGCTAAAGTTAGTAGTTATGAAATGTTTAAAAAAAGGATTGTTAGTAGTTTACACTGGCAGAGAGTCTATTAAAATTGGTCCTCCGCTCACAATTTCCAAAAATGCTCTTATAGAAGGCTTAGATATATTGGAAGAAAGCATTTCTGAGGTTTTTTCAAAATAGTCCATGATTAAGATTAGGCACACAGGTATTGTTTCTAAAAATTTAAAAAAATCTATTTATTTTTGGGTAAATTTAATTGGATTTAGAATAGTAAAAACTTTAAATGAAGAAGGTGATTTAATTGATAAAATTATTGGGTATAAAAATGCGAAAGTTAAAACAATAAAATTAGAAGATAATTTTAAAAATTTAATTGAAATATTATTTTTTTTAAA
>JACCDP011283054.1_pt1 | contig 18089 bp, 12 predicted proteins | sample 7445841 | NCBI WGS metagenome assembly JACCDP01 (sample SAMN15323441, study PRJNA562643) | freshwater metagenome | isolation source: river surface water | place: USA:Blue River Watershed | collected 2017-08-17
GAGCGGCACCCCATGACCACGGCCCGGTTCTACAACTGCTATCAGGACCAAGATTCGGGCCTGTCTCCCAAGTCGACCCGGCTCGTGTTCAAGGCCGTGATGTTCCACGGCTCGGGGCATGATGAGGGGTCCAAGGGACAAGGGTCAGGCAGCTCCCGGTTGGGAGGCGTGACTAGATTCAGAGGTTTCGGCCATATTTAGTCGCACCCTTGACCGTGGAGCGGCCTGACCCGTATTCGGCCTGCCAAGCTGTTTAGATATCCGTGCCTACGAACTTATCGTAGTCCGCCCTGTTCTTACGAATCTCGTCAATCAAGCCGTCAGCGCGGCGACGTGCTAAGTCCTTCTGGTCAGAGCTCAACCTCCCCAATGCCCTTGTCGCCATTTCCCCCAAATAGTCATCATGACCTTGGCCAAACTCGACTGCTACATAAGCCCAGACAGCAGATTCAAATAGATTAGTTTGACCAGCGACACCGTAGCTAACGGAAAGAACCTTCATGGAATAGAAGTCGCCCAACATCGCCGAACGCACAAATTCTAACCTTGATAAGTAATAGTTCGAATTCTCAATTGCGACGTCGCTGGTTGCATTATTGGCCATGGTGGCATAATGACTACCGAGCAGGTTTAGCGGCTTTCGCAGGTTCTTTTTCGCAATCTCTGTGATTATTTGGGCCGTCTCGACAGTAACCGGATCGGTTGCTGATCGTTGGCTTCGATGCCACCTGTCGCTCGCGTCCCGAAATGCTATCTTATCGGCTTTCAGGTTAGATATATCCACCACAGCACCTCCGATAACCATTTTATCCTGCTTTGGTGAGCACGCTAAAAGGCAGAGTACCAGAGTAGTAGTGAAACAGTAAATCCCGTATATATTACTACGATAGTTAGGCATAACGCCGTGTATATTCATCCCCAAAACTTCGGCAAGTCTTGCCTTATACTGAGCCCAATCGATCGCGCACCGGCCAACTTCATAACGTCGCTCATCCGTATAATATAATCAGTTTACGTTCGATTTTATGAGTGATTTATAGATAGTTGCCTGATGAGCGAAAGCACTGGCCCTAACGACGAGTTTCAAAAAATCATCGACGAGGTCCGGAAGAAACGGGGCTTTGAGTATCAGCGGATTGACGCTGACGGGGTTCGCAATGGCGGCTTTTACCTCGAATGGAACCGCGACACCCAGGTCTGGAAGCTTACCTCCGGCTCAGTACCCGGACCCATGCCACGTGAATTTAGCCGAACTACCCCTTCGGAGTGGGATACCTTCTTTGAAGTTTTGGGTACTACGGAAATGCGAAGTTGGCAGGACCTCCCTAAAGACGAAGACGATAATCAGGTTGACCGAGTCTGGCTTTTTAATTCGAGCGCATCCTCGGAATACTTTGGTGTCGGGATTGACCATAGGCTAGCCACCATCAGTAAAATTGTCCCCGGCTTGGCTGAAATCTCCGATCTCATCCGGGCCTGCGATCTGCAAATAGACGGCCGAGAAGCTGTTGAGGCGGAAGACCCTACCGAAGAATATGTGGCCCGCATTGTAGAGTTACGTCCGTTAGCGGAGAAAGGAGACCAAGATGCTCAAGCGGAGCTTGGTGCCCGACTCATTGCCGCCCCCGTTCAGCATCGCAACTTCAGCGAAGGGCTTAAATGGCTCATGGAATTGGCCAAGGCCGGACTCCCTGAAGTTGAGTTTAACATTGGGACCTCCTTCCTGCTCGGCTACTCGGGCAAAGCAGACCCGGAGTCGGCACTCCCTTGGCTCGAGAAAGCAGCGGCCAAGAAGCACCTGAGCGCCATGCGAAATGTTGGCCTTATGTATATGTACGGGAACGGCTGTGCTAAGAACGAGCCACTCGGCTATGACTACATGCTTCGTGCCTGCAAGGCGGGGGACTACCCCTCCCTCCTCAATGTCGGCCAACTCTATCTTGTTGGCACATATGTTAAGAAAGACCCCCTAGAGGCTGCCGCGTGGTTCATCCTCTCCCACCACATGGGCGCTCCCGAAGCAGCAGAGAAACTGGAATCCCTACGAGAGCATTTCGAAGAGGATGAGCTAGAATCAATGGTCGAGAAAGCCCAGGCGCGCATCCCTAGTCTTAGTGCTGAGCTCAATAGCTAATACTTAGGGCCCACACCTCTACCATCTTAACGGCTTAGGAGAAGCACCGCAGCGTATACAATCATGGCCAAAAGTAACCATACCCATTTCTCGTGTGAGGTAGATCTGGGGCGACTCTCCGGTTCGCTTGGGTTTATGAACATCATCACGCGCCTATCTTCGCTTACACTTCCGCATTTTTGGCAGATCAAACCAGTGATAAATGCCGAGGGCTTGAGGTCCTCACTTCCGCAACGGTTACAAGTCTGGGGAATATACATAGGGGCTATGGGGTTAGGGCATGTCGTTTCACTTAGGCCTTTTCTGCTTAACCGGTTTTGCATTCTTTGCATGGGCTTTCGCAAAAGCCTTCCAGAAAGAGGTTTCCTTTTCTGCCGTCATCGTGCGAGATCCGCGGTCGCGATAGTTCTCTGAAGTAACTTTATCGCAAGGTGCGCAGTAAGAAGAGAAATAACCTCGTGCATAGTCTATTTTAAACTCCGTGAGTGGCTTCCACTTCTCACAATATGGACATCGTTTTCGGCCTGCCTTACTAAGTCGGGTCCGTGATGCGACGAACTTATCGAAGCAAGGCCTGCACAACGCCTGCCCCCCAGGTGTTATCAGGAACGAAAAGCTTCCTGCGCTTCCTGCATTCGGTGCATGTGCTTCCCACGATGGCTAGCTCAAGTAGATATAGCCTGCGCTGGAGCTATAAATTCCCACAAGTAAGATAAGCCCCAGGCATCCGGCGGATTGCTTTCTATATCCAAGATGCGGGTTATTACAGTAGAGACAGGGCTTTGAATGACCGTAGTACATTCCGTCGCTTGTACCTGGAGCATAGAAGTGCCGGCATTGCGTACAGGAGTCGCCCTCCCACGGCTGTCCACGCATGCTCATGATACCTGCATCCAGCAGATGCACTTTCCGTCGCCGACGTCGGCGGTGGGGTCGAGAGGCTCGATATACTCACGCTTCACGAACTTTTCGACCGTCTTGCGGATTGTTGCCAGCTCCTCAGGCGTGATGTCCACGAGTCGCGGGTCTTTCTTTTCGGAACGGATATGCTGGAAGATCTCCCCCTGATTGGCGCTGATCGTCTTGTCGGAGCGGTTGTAATACAGCCATACGCAGTCCCCTGCGTCGACAGACCAATCCGGCTCCTCTTCGCCGATAGCGACCTGCTCCTGCCCTGGAAGACGGAAGCAGTAGAAAATGCCCCTAGGAGCGCCATTAGTCGACTTCCGTCCCGAGAAGGACTTCTCAGGCAGGCCACGGGCGGCCATGAAATCGTCCGGGAACTCGCGTTGAAGACGCATGTATTCTAGCTGCATCTCTTCTCCGGCGGACAGAGTGCCATCGCACTTCTGGTTGAAGAGCTTGATCGGGTCATTCTTCTCGCCGGCCTGGACGATATTTCCCTCGAGGCCGAGGACGGCCGAGATGGTGGACACCCTTGAGGTAACCTTAGAAAACAGGCTAAGGACGGCATTGAGCCCGTCCGGAGGCAGGAAATTCCAAAAGAAGACCTGCCGACGCATCTTGGTCAAATGGGGATGGTCTTCGACCATCTCATCTTCAGTCGCTTGATTCAGACGTCGATCGACGCGGCCGATGCGCTGAAGCAACCTGACGGGATTCCAATTTAGGTCGAAGTTGATGAGATTACACGAGTCTTGCAGATTCAGACCTTCGGCAAGGATGTCCGTCGCGATGAGGACCATCGTCTGCTTACCCATGTCCTTTTTGAGCGCTTGATGTTCGAGGTACTCGGGAGAACCCTTATCTCCGACAACTTTACTCTTTTTGACCGGGTTATAATAGGGGGCAAATTTACGCACAGCCGTGAGGCGTTGCTTTCCGCTGGCTCCGCCATCGATGCATGCGACCTGATTTACTCCGGCCTTCTTGACGTGCAGTTCAATGTAGCGGGCAGTATCTGTAGATTCCGTGAAGATGATAACCTTCTGGCCATTGAGTTTAGGATCTTCAGTCAGCAGCTTGATCAACGCCTGAAGTTTTTGGTCCTTGGCTGGCTCCACCTTGAGGGCCTCGGAAAGGACGTCCGTGAGAGTCTGAAGGTCGCTCAGGGTTTCGCGAACCATCTTGTCCACGTTGAATTCCCTCCTGTCGAGTTTCTCTATTGTCGCGCCACTCGCACCGCCAAGCGCGTTCAAGACAAGATCCGCACGGTCTTCATTCGCCTTCTGATCATCCGGGAAGAGTTCGCGCTGCTTGACGTCATACTTGGCCAGCATCTCAGAGTTACGGTTCTTCCAGGCAGCGTAGTCATTCTTATCCATCTCTCCTTCGATATTCTTGTCCACCCAAGCCATGAGCTTACCCATGAGCGCCCAGCAGGAAGACTCGAAGGCCTTGGTAGAACTCTCGAATCGCTTGAGAAAAATCGTGCGGATGAGGACTACCAGTACTCCTTCGCGGCCCTTTCTTAGGATTTCTTTCTCACTCTTTGCATCAGTGTAGCTGTATCCTGTCGGATTATAAATAGCCAAGTAGAACAGCTTTTGCTTCGGGGTGCATGCCTTGACGAACGCCTTCAACAGACCAGGGCAGGTCTTTTCAATGTCGTACTTTACCTCGATCGGCAGGTTGCGTACCGGGAACAGCGTCTCCGCCTCGCCGGACTGGATCTGGCTTTCCTTCACATACCTTCGGCTACGCTGAACAACGATGTGATGGAACAGCCGGCTTGCATCATATGCTTCTGAAACCTTCTCGGAATCAGAAAGGTTTTCTTCGTCGATAGGCCCCGTGATAGTTTCCTCAATCTCATCCTCAATCTTTGCGAATTCGTGCTTGATGCTGGGGATGCCGACCCCCTTGAAGTAATCGTCCATATCGCCGGTGACCAACTGGATCATGCGGCGGAAGTCGTGGACCGTGTTGTTGATCGGGGAAGCCGTTAGGAAGATAACAGTCTTAGGGCGGCTGGGATCGACCTGCAGGCACTCCCTGAGGCGGTGATAGCGGGAGGCCTGGTTGTCGTCAGATCCCTTGCTGCCTTCGTTTCGGAAGTTATGGGCTTCATCAATGATGATCACGTCGGCGTCGCGAATAGTTGCCTGATTCTTCCTGAGTTCGTCGCCGTCTTGCAGCTGAAGATCGGTATGCGCCAGCGTCTGAATCCGGTCAAACTTACTTAGACTCTGCAGATGCTCAGCGATTTCGATTTCCCACATCGTTTCCTTGGCTGACTTAGGAGCGAGTAGGAGGACGTTCTTCTTCTCACGGCGCGCGTAGCGTTCCATGAGCATGAGGCCGACGAACGTCTTGCCGATACCGACGCCGTCGCACAGGAAACCTAGGCGGAACTTGGAGGCGATTTTGAATAGATTGCGGTAAGCATCCTTCTGGTAGCCAGAAAGCTTTTCAAAGACTTCAGACTGGGTCTTGTCCCAGGTGTCGGGCTCTAGCTCCTGGGACTTGAAATGCTCATCAAGAGCCTTGAGATAGACATGGAATGGGTCAACTGGGGCCAGATGGCGCTTGATGGCCTCAATGATGCGCACCTTCAGGTCGCGAGGATCTAGGGGATGCGCGGCATCCCAGTGAGTGTTATACCATTCCTGCAGGGGGGCTACGTCGTTGCCATCCAGACGCACGTTCAGCTCCACGTTCTCATGGAGACCGGGGTAGGTGAAGTTGGAGGATCCGACTAGGGCGCTAGGGCGATAGGTCGTCTTCTTAGGATAGGTGATGTAGCACTTGGCGTGGAACTTGTCCGGATGGTAGACCCGGATCTCGATCTTGCCGCTTTCGATAGCCTCAACGATCGCGTCGACGCCGGACAGGAACTCGTCCTTGCCCTTTAAGACTGAAAGGTCGGCATCCAGGTTATCCGTGGCTCGCTTGATGATGTATTCGTTACGCGGGCTCGTCTTGCCCTTCTTCTTGGTAGCGCCGGCATCGAGTGCCTTGTAGGTACGCTTAGACACCTCGTCGCCCATAAGGATGCGGATCTTGTCCATCTGCTGCCATTTCCCTTCAAGCTTCAGCAATGCGCTGATCTCGAAGTAGCCGGTAGCGATGTCCATCTTCGTAGCATCCTCGCACCAATCAGCCAGGAAGTGCGCCACTCGCGAATTATCATTCGCGTTGTCGATGATGAAGTCAGGGGTGCTTTCGCTCATGGTCTTTTGTTAGTCTACTGAAACGCCTTAGGCCAGCCTCCATGTGCAATAATTGATTCATCCACCTCTGCCATTAGTCTGATGGTCTTTGAAATCGCTGCTGCGATTGCTGTGTAATGCTTCACTTCACCATCGCTAAGAACTCTTCCTTTACGGTCTTTCAACCAGTTCCTACAGACTTGGTAGCCTCCGATATGGAAGTTCCACACCTCTTCGCTTACGCCTTTGAATCCTAATTCGTTCGCTTCGTCTATCCACACTGTGCGATTGGACCAGGTGACTTTTTTGACCTCAGGAAACGGTCTGCCTATGTATGTTACTTCATTTTCCCCCTCATCCAACGATGTTAGCATGTGGATTTCCGCAAGCCGACGTCCGATATTTGACAACTGATTGAATAAACTGACTCCAGCTGAAATCGGGATTCTGGGGAAATCGATCCTCAGTAATTCCGAATAACGAGTACGGAAAGTAGGGCTGTGAAGTACTGCGTAAATATACCCGAAAATATCTTCGGGTGCTATTGGGTTCAGTGAGCCTGAGTCAGAATTACCTGAGACGCCATATCTCACCTTTAGGGCCTGCAAGAAATCATGGCTAAGATTAGGTGTTCTTTCGGATTCGGCCAGAAGTGTTCCTTGTGCGCATTCTTCATCCGGATAAACATATAAAGGGAAAACAAAGTTTCCTTCTTTCATCGAAATTGAGTGCAGAACTGATACCTGATCTGTGCAATAAGCATGGCTGAATCCGCCGCCAACCTCCAGACGACGGATTGTAATTAAGCATATGTTCTGCTTAAACATATGACGCATTAATGAGTATCTGTGGTCTCCTCTCTCGATCATTGCGCGCTCATAATAAATTGACCTGATATCGAATGGCCTAAACAGCAAAGGCCTGACAGATTTCTCGACATTCTGCGGTAGCTTCGAGATCGCCGATCCAAAGTCCCAATGGGGGCTTTCTTTGATCTCAAACTTTGCGATAGATTTCGCAGATGGCTCTGAAATGATTTCTTTGAACTTCTTGACTAATTTCTTCCGTTCAAAATCCACCAGGAGATAGTCTTTTCTTGTAGCTATCCCCCAGCCGTTAAGAGGGAAAATTTCTGTTACTTTAATCCACTTATCGTATTCATCTCGCAAGCCCACGTCCTGCTTAACCATGAGATAGAATGGTGCGACAGGGTCTGATGCTGTCCAAGAAATATTTGAAACCGAATCTCCTGACAGTTTGTAGTACTTGTCTGCACGTGCTCCTGATAGACTTCCGTGATTCACAGATGGCGCTCCGCCGGATCTGACCCCTAGTGAAACCGCAACTCCTTGCTGAATGTCAAAAACGTTTTCATCAGCTTTTCCTGTGTTTGTTTTTTCCGCCTTCTTCGCATTTCCATGTAAATCTAAAGCCCAGAGTTTTGTAAAACTGTTGAGCATGTGAGACCGCATGCCTCTGAACGTCGGGTTGTCGATGAATCCGTGGTTAGTAATGTACCCGATGACACCTTGGCCTGAAGTTGTAATAGCACACTCCCCTAATCGAATAAATTTAACATAGTCATCAAGTAGCCACTTTGTATTTTTCTCTCCCAAGGACTCGCCATTCACGAAGTAGTAATCCCTCACCAATCCACTTATCCACTGGCCATTATTCGTTGAGTGTCCTGAATATGGCGGATTTCCAATAATAACTGTAAAGCGTTTGCCGCGCTTGATTTCGTTAACCTGCTTAGCCTCGATTGCTAATGCCGGAATATCGAAATTGAGCCTATCTTTAAAATCTTTCGCCGGTTCCAGGGCGTTAGTTAGATAAATCCTGGCCCGCTCCTCAGTTGCGAAACGGTAACCGGTCTCGGCTAGCTTTAGACCCACCTTCATGTGCGCGATCACGTAGGGGGCCATCATGATCTCGTATGCATGCAGCCTCTTTAGCAGATGCTCCGGGACATATTCATTCCAGTCCTTCAGAACTTCTTCCCGCTTAGAGTGCTGATCGTGTTCGTAGGCGCCTTTTTTGAGCTTGGCCCATGCCTTGGCTTTAACCGTCTTCTCGATGACATTGATGACCTCGACCAGGAAGGTCGCCGTTCCAGTGGCAGGGTCTAAGACCTGAACAAATGGCTCTGTTTCCTTGATCGTTTTCTTTTCTCCTGGGGTGTCCGTCAGGGGCGGAAGCTTTATCGCCGGGTTGCGCTTGATCATCTCGCCCCAGGTGGTCGTGTCGGCGAGGCCGTCTTCCAGGCCGAACTCCTTTCGCAAGAGTTCGTCTACCGAGCGCACGATATAGCTCACTACAGGGCGAGGGGTATAGAAGGCGCCACGTTTCACTCGCTCATCCTTGTTATAGATCTTGAGGAACGTCTCGTAGAAGTGAATGACCGGATCTTCATCCTGAGTAAGGTTGCCAAAGTCCCTGAGGATGTTCGGCAGGTCTGTGCTTTCTGCGCGAAGAAGGTCGATGACGTCCTGAACGCCTAGATCGTCGAAATCGATGCCTTTCTGTCCTCTTCCTCCCGCTTCCAGGAAAGACGACAGGATATCCTTCAGGAACGGATTCGTGCTGGGCACCATTTCCAGGACCGAAGTGCTGGTCAGATCCTTCACGCCTGCCTGATTTACCTTTGTGATCGCTGCCGTAAGCAGGCCATAGGTGATGGTCTGAGCATAGCAGTCAGTAAAGGCCTCCTCAGTGAGATCATGAATGAGCGCATCCTTGAAGCCGGCATGCAAAGTCTTGAGCGGGCCGTTAGCGGACTCCTTCTTAATCAGGGAAAGGGCCTCTTTGTTGATGCGCATGGCCAGCGCGGCCAATGCTTGGGCAAGCTCTTCTGATCGTCGAATGTTCTGCCTGATTCCTGTCCTGAAGGCAGCAGTCCAAGATTTGCGCCAGGCGTCGACGTCGTTCGTATCATCCGGGAAGCGCAGGAATTCATGAAGCACATCATCAAGATGGTCCATCTTGAGCGGCGTATCCCCACCATCCCAGGCCATGACCTTCAATACATGCCGATTATCCGGCTCTTTCCGGAAATGGGCGAAGCTGATCTCGCGCGATGCGTCTTTCTCTTCGCCGACAGCCGAGATAAAGATAAGATCCTCTACGTCCCAGGCCAACTGGTCGGCCGCTGTAGCGTTAGCACGACGCTTCAACGCAAGGGTCCTAAGAATTCGCTTCAGGACCGACACCGGCATCTTCTTCCCTTCAAAATCGACGAAGAAGATGCCGAACGGCTGCTTCTTGTGCATCTTCTTGAGGCGGTAGACATGCCTGACCTTCGCGACTTCCTTCTTGTCGAGTCCGAGATCGGCCTCGAGGTCGAACGGGAAGGCTATGTCGTCAATTTCGCGTCCCTCGACCGGCCAGCCTAGTTCAGTCTCTAGGTACTTGATGAGTTTGTCGAAATTCTTGACCTGCTGAAGCTTGATGGTGGGCATGACCTAGGGGTTGATTATGGCTATACTCGCTTACCCCATAGGCAAACTTAACCAGACGTCTCCCATCCCTTCCGCCTAGATACTATCTACTAATCTGCCCACCCTCCGTTCCGCCACTCGATAGCAGCCCGGGATGGCAGGAGTTCGGTGCGGGTCGGGAGGTTAGGAACCCGGGCGCCGTGGTGCTCGTAATAGTGGCGGCCGTTGGAGAACTCTTCTTTGAGGCGCTTGCTGACGAGGAGGCGGTAGTCGGTGTCGATGGTCAGGTATCCATTATCGAAGAGGGTATGAAAGTCCGAGCGGAGTAGCAGGCCGTTGCCGACCTCATGCCCTCCCCCGTCCGCATAGGGCCTGATGTGCGCGGCCTCCAGGACAGGGAGGGTCTTCTCTTCGGTGACGGCACAGCGACGGCCATAGGCATCGAGCACTGCAACACGGAATCCGGCTTGGCCGAGCCTTGGCTTAGCCATGTAGGTCGTGCCGTAGCGGTCCTGTTCTTGCTCAACACCTGCAACAACCGGCTGCGCCTTTAGCCGCTCCTGGATCTTTGCCCATAGTTTAGCGCCTTCGCCCTCCTTTGGCTCGTAGCACTTACCCTGGACGATGTTCGGCGACCAATCCGCGGGTTGATCGATCCATTCATCTTCAGGCAGCCAGAAGCAATCTGTTAGCAGGGTGCATCCGATGACCTCGTTAGTTCCGGTAGGCTTACCCATCTTCCCACGCATTCGGGTGATGTTCTCCCTAAAGGTCGGCATGGCATCGGCTCCGTTTCCTTTTCCGTAGACCTTCCAGGCCAACTCCAACGGCAACGTGGTGCTGCGCGCGAACCATCCTCCACCGACGACTTTGTTTACTGGGGACTTTAGCTTAAACAGGAATAGCCCGCCCTCGGGGATGGCGCCAAAGCTACGCTCACCACCAGGGGCCCATAAGTTCACCTCGGCCGACTGGTTGGCGGAATGGAATTCGAACCAGGACCTGTCTGTCACGCCCACCCAATACTCCAGTTTTGAAAGCTTAGACGAGGAGTGCGCGTCGGACTTCTCCGTAATCAAGAAGCCCAGTTCGCGGAGCCGCCGGAAACATGCCGTACCCTCACCGCCTCCAAAGTCATCTCCCGTGACCACCTTACCCGTCGCGTATTTCAATGCCAAGGCGATGAGCTGCTTGGGCGGATAGGGCCTTCCCTGATGAATGACGTCATACGTCGTCGAATCCCGGAACCCAGTCGGCACTCGCCCGCCGGCGAGATCGGCTAAGGCCTGCTCGACGTGCACCCTCTGCACTTCCGAAAAATCCATGAGCCGCAGTCTGCCCCCGCGCGCCCCCTCCGCAAGCACGTCTCATATAAATGTTATTATAGTCCCCTGGTAGGGATCCCTTCGTCGCTTACTTGCACGGGACGTTACCTTGACCGCGGAATTCAGACATTGCCACGTCGAGTCTTAAGGAACCATTTACCGAACTCAGCCACAGACTCCGAGAAAATGCGGCTGGGACGCCAACCTAGTAACACCTCTGCCCTGCCTATGTCCGCATGCGTCGACAGTGGCATATACGATGGCAATTGCATGCGAGTTGTCTCCAGCCTGCATTCAAGCGTATCCGCCAGACTGCTTGCCAAGTCGAAGGCCGAATGCGGCATACCAGAACCTACGTTCACGACATGGCACCCCTTCGTGCCGGCCTCAGCAGCTAGAGCAAAGGCAAAGGCGACGTCATGGACTGACGTGAAGTCCCGTCCGGCGCCATCGTGCAACTGGATCGGCTGGCTGCTGAGCAAACTCTCGGCGAAACGCCAAGGCGCCATGTCTGGCCTTCCTAATGGGCCAATCACGCTGAACGGCCGAAGGATGAGCACGTCCAGGCTCCCGCCGGCTGAAGCCTCCTCCAAGAGCCGCTCCCCCATGAGTTTTGTCCTACCATAATGACCGAGCGGCTTAGTTTCGACTGTCTCAGCTGCTACACCCACGATCGCGCCGTATACAGACGAAGAAGACGAATGAACGATGCGGCCAACACTAGCGGCCCGACAGGCCAGAATGAGGTTATGCACCCCTTTCACGTTTACTTGGTCGTAGGCCTCAGGCGCTACCTCCGCGCCGGCGACACCAGACCGCGCAGCGAGGTGTACAACCACATCGGGCGAGGCGTTTTTTATCACTTCTGTAAGAGACGCGGCATCCGAGATGTCGCAGCAAACCTTAGGTACTCCGGCTAGTTCTGACCGCTCCCGCCGCAACCAGGCAGGAATATCCGCTACGTCCGAATCTAATCCGACAACAGAATGCCCCCTCGCCTTAAGCAAGGCGCACAAGTGGCAGCCGATAAAACCACTCGAGCCTGTTACCAGCATCCTCATGGCACCACTTCCTCCTTTTGATCCCTCCAAACCACAAATCCACCCATCACCGACGGCCGCAAATTCCCACCAGGAGGAGGCGTCTCTAAAAACACATCGAAAGCAGCGCAGGCTGGGCGATAGCCTAAAGTCATCGCATGCGGAAGGGCCTCGGATGCGCAGGTGAGGCACCGGGGCTGGAGACATGGCCGCTCGGCTACTTCGCCCGGGTACATCTGTCCTAGGCCAAATCTTTTGGAACGGCGAAGCCCTTCAACACTACAGAAGCACCCTGAACCCACTCCACCTCCATCAGCGACCGCAGCCTTAATTTGCGCAATGGCGTCTTTCGCCATCAAGGCTTCATCTGAGCCGAGCACGAGAATCGTTGTCTTTGAGACGTCCAGACCACTAGCAGGGCTCTTCGGCGGCCTGGCAAAGCTCATGATCTCATCGCCGGTCATGACGCTAACTCGTTGTCCTTGGATCTTAAGCCTAGAGACAAGCTCCGCAGTCCTCGCTGGCGTGAGCCCATCCTCCAAGACGACGACCTCAAAGTCACGGTCAGTCTGGCCAGCAAGGCTGCCTATGCATCGCTCTATCTGTACTTGAGTCGCGATGAATGGGCTCAAGACAACAACAAAATCGGGCATGGAATTAGGGATAACCCAGACGGAGCCATCTTCAACGAGATCCCACTTTTGCTGCTGCGCAGCTGGCACGCGCCCTGACTCCACGCATCGCCGGACCTTTTCCAAGAATCCTGGTGCGCGCTTTGCAGTGTTGAGCGGATGGATATAAGTGGTTCGCGGATCGCCACCACGGAGGCACCTCCAACCATTGGCCCCCAAGGCACGATGCAATGCCTGGTACCATCCTAGCTCGAGATAAGCGCCCGAAAGCCTATTCGGCAAAGGCAACGAAGCGCGAAGTCGTATTAGATCGAAAAGCCCTAACCGCACCTCGGGCTTGAACTCGCCCAGAGGGGCCGCGTAGGGCCTTGCGACCGCAGGTGCCGATTGAGGAATATTGAAGCCAACCCCCATCACGCCGGCCGAAGCGTGCGCCACAAGCATCTCGGAGAGATAGTCGTGTGCGAAATCTTCACGACAGATCAGCACATCGCAGTCGGCTTGAAGCACGTATCTGGTCTTAATCTGCTCAAAAGCCCAAACCTGAGGATAGACAGGAATCCCGGATGCCGTGTGCGTCTCTCTGGACGGCACCCCGAACCAGCGTAGGTTAGCGGCCGTGACTTCTTCGGCCTCACCAGGCGCCTCGATGATTCGGTCAATCACTGCCTGAGCGAGTAAACGTTGCGCGGAGCTTCGGAGCGCACCTACGTCGCCTGTGGAGTGCTGCCTAAGAAACGTCCCTGCCTTGGGATCGATTGAGAGCACGACTTCCCTGAATTTACGCGGGGACGAAAGCCGGTGTACGATATGGCCAACCTGCCGCTCCAGATAAGCCGAGTCCATTGCGCAACACTTGATAAGGAGCGTCACTTCACTCTCAACAGACGCAGATGCCGGGCAAGGCAAGGTGGCCCAAAATGATTTGGCAATACGCTCAACAACGTCGGAGTAAAATTCCGCAAAACCGGGCATTCGGTCAATACCACCGGACTCCCTAAAGCCTTCGAACTCATTGACGAGTCGCCTCTCACTCCACCCCTGGAGCAGCGCAAATGCCTTCGCGCAAACGTCGCGAAAGGTCGACCGATTGAAAGTCCTGATATGCCTGCCGATATCAACGTAGACGAGTTGGCCAGCGCGCCTTCTGAGATTCGACGGCTTAAAGTTATCAGCGATGACTTCCAATTGTCCCGCCTTAACCAGGTAATCCATTGCCTCTTCCTTCGTGAAGCCGTGCACCGGTTCGCTGTCGAACCATGGATATTGAACCACCCATTCCTCAGCCTCCTTAAAGACTCTCACGCCCGGAGGGAAAGGGGCGCCCAAACTTCCAACTAAGGCGGCAAGATTCTGGCCTGCCTCATCAGAGATAACTCCATCGTGGAACAGCTTAATCACCTCTGCTCCGCGTCTGTAAACACTGCCCTCCTCGCCCTCGCCAAGTAATGTGTCAGACACGAGTCCCCCAGCCGACCGCCGCCTCCAACAATGCCTGCCTTTGCGAAAGATAATGCGCGCCCTTTCTGTTGGCAGACGTAAGAGCCCCGCCGAGTCGATAGTTAACCAACTCCAAGCGCCTTATGCCGACCCATTCTGGGCGAGAACTGAGCAGTATGTGCGCCACGAGCCAATGGTCCTCTGCACTCTTTCGGGCCGGATATTTCCACTTAAAGCCCGCCTTCAGAATGAGGTTGCACGAAGGCAACTCTGCCTTGAAGTCACCGTCAGCCATGCGCGCGAGGCGAGCCAGCAGATGACTCCGGTCCAGCATTTGAGGCGTAGGGAGGTTCCGACCGACTAGTCGGCCATCAGGGGCTATTTGACGATTGCCGGCCAGTATCACACGATGCTTGGGCTTGGTCGCATGCAGCGCAGCACTCAAAGCCCCCTTCGAGACAAAACTGTCGTCAGCGTCTAGCCGTACGTGCCAAGCCAGATCCTTCCAACGCATTTCGGCATGCCTGAGCAATTTGTTCCGCGCTGCATAGGCGCTCCTTGCACGTCCTTTTATGATTACCATCCGTGGGTCTTCTCTAAAGCGATGCAGCAACCTATAAGCGCAACCTGATTCCGAGCTATCAAGGACAACGACATAGACCTTATGACCGGGCACTCCCTGCGCGAGGGCCGACTTGACGGCATTGGCCAGGGGTTGTGCGCGCGCATGAAACGCTATGCCGATGGCGATGCTGGGCATCTTAGTCGGTTTTCTTTGCGTGATAATCGGCGTAGATCTTCTTCCACGTTGGTGAAATGACCTGTTCACGCAGGGAAGGCCGAAGATCTTTCGGGATGAAGTGGCCATCCTTGAACCGACCACACAACCTGCAGGTGGCCAGCATCTGGTCATGCATGTCATCCGAATCAGCGGGGAGCCTAGTCCGTCCGATGCCCATACCCGTGACGCGATCTATACCCGCCGCAACCGTGCATTGGAAATATCCAGTCGGCCCCAGTCCCATGCCGCAGGAGCTGATGACCTGGCAACCGTTTCTGTAATCCGCCGAGTCGTACCTTTTATCATCTACAGGCGCATCGCTGAACGGCCTGAAGAAGGGCGTAACGTTGCTTTGCTTGGCCGTATTCTCGATGAAGATATCTGCCGGCAGCCAATCTAGTTGTGCCTGAACGGCCGGACCGTGCCCGTTTGACACTACTTCGATTGAACAGCCTTCGTTGTGGAGCGTGCGGTAATCCCTAAGCATGGAGATGATTGTCCGGAACTCTGGATGCAGGGTGGGCTCGCCTCCTAGTATCCTGATAGACCTCCAAGCCTTTCCGGCAGTGACCGACTCATCGATAAACTGTTGGATCTGGCCAATGGTCATCGACTGATTGCTCGGCGCCGTGTTGATGGAACGGTTACAATTAAGACAACGCAGGTTACATCGATAAGTAATATCGATCTCTATCCTATTGCGACTTCTGGCATATTGTGGCCCCAGCAATCGAGTCGCCCACTTCATCGCACGTGGCCTACGCCACAGAGCCTTAATCCTCTCGACATGCCCCCGCATCCAACCGGGCCAAGGGAATCGCTTCTGGTCCAGGAAGGCCCGATTTGGATTAGTCTTGGGATCCATCGTCATGTATAATTTGTTCTTGGGAAAAGCCGAACATGGCATCGGCGTGAGCGAAGAAGGCTTCGCTGTCCGCCATCGTCATCCTAGAACGATGCTTCTTCCAAAATGACCTTAAGCCGGCGAGCTTCACCGGGTTAAGGCGTCGCGTATAGGCAGGCTCGCTCGCACTAACGTGGTACCTGACTGTTTCAAATTGGGTTCTGGCATGAGTGAAGCCATCCAGATTGAGCAACCTTATAGCCAAATCACGATCGTGGGTGCAGGCCAACTCTTCATCAAACCTGCCTGCCTTCTCCAACAAAGAAAGACGGACAAAGGTATTCGACCCCTGCCATCCTGGATTATGACTCAGGAATTGTCGGGATTCGAACTTGTCGTGCACCACAACGCTGGCCGGCACGTCGTCGACATAAGTAACGATACCGCTAATGACAGCACCGACATCGCCTGTTGCGCCTGATTTGCACAGGCAAAGGTGATCGGCCTCCCATTCGTCATCGTCATCTAAAATTGCGACCCAAGCATCGCCGAAATTTACCCTGATAAAGTCGAGGCCGGTGTTCCAGGCGCCGGCGGCCCCCTTGGTTCCGACATTACGGATTACGCTGAGGCGGTTAAGCTTAGCCGACCCAAAACTTTCTTTGATAGCGTCGGAGCAGTCCATGGAGTCGTCTACCACGACAACCGCATCCGCTGGTCTTGTCTGCCTAAGTAGAGATGGAATCGTCCGCGCGGAATGAAGGTGCGGCCTATCGGTGGCCGTGACCAGCACGACTATTGGAAGATTTGGGCTATTCATAGTTCAGGCTTCGATGTCTATGGTCAACTAGTCGTACGCATCCTAATATGTTAGACTGGCAAAGGCTATTTCCTTGTGGCTGTTTACAACAATAACAAAACTCAGCCGCTAAGAGCACTCTAACCTGATGCCGTTTGCTTCGGTTTTAGTTGTGGAGACTCCATCCTTACGCCCCGCGGCCGTGGCGGCCGAAGCGGGCGAGGAGGAGTTTCCGGGCTACGGGGTCCCAGTCCATGTAGATGGACATACAGGACTGGGGCTTGAGGCCTTTGCCCAGGGTGACGTGGAGGGGGAAGAGTCGGACGACGCCCTGGTAGGTCGCGCTGTAGTCCGCGGCGTACTTGGTCTTGGCCTGCAGCCCGAGGTCAGCCCCGAAGTGGCCGAGGCCGGCCTGCTCGGCGAGGTACTCGTCCGGCTTGAGGGCGTTGGCCGGATCGGCCTTCAGCTTCGCATAGGCGAGGAGGCCGTTGAGGGTGCGGTCCAAGGTGCCGTCGTGCTCGAAGGGACAGTCCTGGGCTTCGGTCCACGCTTCCGGGAGGACGACGATGTGGGCCTGCCACTCGGCCTTGGCCATGTGCTCGGCGAGGATCTCATGCGCCGGGCGGAAGGGCTTCGGGACCTTGTTGGGTCCGGAGAGCTTTTCGTGGACGGGCTGGATGAACTGTCGGCCGCAGAGCTGACGGCAGATGCGCAGCGCTTCGCAAGCGCGACGGCCCGGGGCGCGGACGCTCAGGTGATTGCCCGAGGCGAGGTGGAAGCTGATGGTCGTGCGGTCGGCGAGGAACGTCACGATGGCGGCGGACGCTTCGAGCGTCGTGCCGACCATCGAGAGCGAACTCTTCGCGGTCGCCTTGATGACCTCCAGGAGCCTGCGGCCCGGGAGGTCGTAGCGGTAATTCAAACACAGGGGATGTGGTTGCATGGCGGTGGGGAGAACCCTGATGTGCCCAAGAAGTTCCAGCGGACAAGACGCGTCGTCGCTGGAACCAAAACCCCTTGTCGCACGTATCCTAAACCTGCTTCATAGGCCTGCAGTAATTGGGCTAAACTACGGTCGCACGTATTCGCAGTTTGCCTGTGATGGTAGAAATCGAGGTGATAGTTGTAAGGGCGCGAGTGGAGGGAGTGGCGGAACACAAGGCAGTGCAAAAGTGCAAATCGGAGCAGGGCTCCGGTGCAAAGGTGGAAAAGTGGAGGCAGGGAAGATTACAGAGTACAGAGGACGGTGAGGTGCGAGAACCGTGCAAAGGTGGAGGCGGGGAAGCCGCCAGATTACAGAGTACGGATTTGGGAGGCATGAGGTAGGGGCGGGGCTTTGCCGCGCCCTTCTTGAGGGGAGTGCAAGGCAAAGCCTTGCCCCTACCCGCGGGCGGGGCCCGCGAAAAAGACAAGAGGCAGGCTAGGTTGGCACGCAGTGCCAACCCTACCTCGAGGCAGGCGAGGCAGCTGGGGCAGTACGCGGTGCGGCGCCTAGGTAATCCATCCCATTGGCCTTGGATTGACGTCCGTGTTATAGGTTCGGTA
>JACCDP010753524.1_pt1 | contig 18088 bp, 16 predicted proteins | sample 7445841 | NCBI WGS metagenome assembly JACCDP01 (sample SAMN15323441, study PRJNA562643) | freshwater metagenome | isolation source: river surface water | place: USA:Blue River Watershed | collected 2017-08-17
ATTCTCACTTACAATTAAGCACAACTTAGTCTCACAAGTCAACTATATCAATGATTCTGATATTATTCTTCATCTTATTTAGAATTTAATTCTAATAATTTAGCATATTAGGTACTGAAGAACCAAATTAATAAAGTAGCCACAGTAGCAGCCAAGCTCACTACTTGTGCAGCTAATCCCGTAATTTGAGAAAGTGCCGATCCTGCCTTACCTAAAGCATCACCAGCCTTCCCTAATGCCCCGTTGGCTAGATTTACAGCGTTTTGGATATCTGGTTTTAGCCCATTTACCGCGACTCCAATCGCCACCATAATTCCCGGTACGATGAAATCATTGGCCTCCATTACAGAAGCTTGAATTATTCGCGGTCTATCATTTTTAGGGATATATTTGTCTAGGTCGGATTTTGTTGCAAATTTACCATCAAGAGCCGCAATATCAGCAGAAAGTGCGGCTAATTGTGCGCTGATTTCACTACAAGAACTCATTATTTAATCCTTGATAACAATGATCTAATTCCTGATATTTGGTTAAATATTTCATCACACGGCAGACAACAATCACCACAATCTAAAGTTCCCGGAGGACAGCCGGCTATGCACTCTACCGAATACGTAATATTTTGAGGCTTTGTGATTGTGGATATACTGCCCAAAGCATCGGTAATAGTAAATGTTTTGGTAACGATAAATTCAGCCGTGCCGGGGTAGTAATTGATTCTATTCAGTGATTCACCCCACAGGCTAGGCGCACCACTAGACCCTGTACTACTCTGTACACCCAGACTCCTCCATTGATAATTACCGCAGTTAAAGTCTACGCCCCTACATAGTGCCTCCAGGGTTGAAGTCCCATTAGAAGTATTTACCCGAATGCCCCCAAAGGGAGTCGAGATACCCTTGCTACCAGATGTCCGTCCCGCAGCCCGATTCCAAGAATAATAAATTACAAATCTTTTGCAGTTGGGGTCGTCAGGATAATTTATTTTTTCCGTAATGGTAAGAGGAGAATTATTGAAATTTAATATTTCCCCATCGGAAAAAGTAACGCGGGCTGTATCACCCGCTTGGCAGTAAGTAGCCATTAATAATCATCTGGATCTAATGTTGCGCCGCTATCCACTTTCGCTAAATTGAAAGTTAGCTGGTCTACTCGATAAGGATTATTGTTTGTACCACGAGTGGTAAATGATGAAAACCCATTGCTAACATAAACACTCTGGTCTGTATTAGCATCAAACGCGGACTGAGTTAATGTTGTAGCAGCTTGTAAAACAATTGCTATCAAATGCCCTTCAGCTGTTGCGGTTGATGGTGTTGCTAGTCCTACCGCCACAAGTGCTGAATCAGGGATAAATAATCCACTACTGGGCGCGGCGGCAGCAGTCGCCAGTCGAGTTGCACCTGTTCCAAATATTTGAGCTATTGTTTTTTCTGCCATGATAGTAGAGTAATGTACCTATATAATAATATGCTTAGTTAGTAATTGAGTAGTTATTAAAATGCGATCGCATTTCATGAGAGCGATTGCCTTTTAGTTAAATTTAGTCGAAAGATTTAGGTATAATTTGCTGCACAATCAAGGGTTTCATGCGGGGATATTTCCAGGATTTAGGCAAGAATTAGTCAATCCCGGAAAAATTAAAAGCTGAAAGCTAATGGGCGAGGAGGGAATCGAACCCACAACCAATTGATTAAGAGTCAACTGCTCTACCGTTGAGCTACTCGCCCCAATTAAGAGCCATCATATCAGACTTTTGGTTCTGGTGCTAGTATTGCAGTCAAAAAACTGGCTGGAGGGGGAATTGCATGACAAAAGTGATGTTACTGTTAGCAGTGACCACATGAATTAATCCCTGGAGACGTTGCACCATAGTTTTGACTAAAGCCAATTCTAAACCAGTATTTTGAGCTTGCCAAGAGGAATATTTAGGCAGGTTATAAAATGGCTGAAACACTTGTGAGAGTTCATTATGGGGAATTTCCACCCCAGAGATATTTAGTTTTAATTCTATTGTCTCTGGATGCAAGCTAGTGGTAATTGTAATTGATTTATGTGGGGGTGTACATTGACAAGCTTGATTAAGTAGTAGAATCATAATTTTTTCTAAATCGCTGATATCTGTGGAAATAGGCGGAATTGCTGGAGGGAGATTCAGTTGTAAATGTTGTTGTTGACAGGTAGTAGCATATCGAAAAGATTCAACAATGGCAGATAACCAAGCAGTAAAATCAATAGTAATTAAAGTTGGAGGTTCAGGATTGGTTTGGAGATAGATGAATGTAAGCAAATCGTTAAGTAATTTGTTTTCTCTGCTACATTCATCATTAAGAATCTGTAATAGCTGAAAGACCATTTCCTGATCTAAAATCTTTTTTGTGTTCATCAAACTAGCCAAAGTTTGCACAGCTAAACTAATATTAGTGATTGGTTTACGTAATTCATGGGCGATGTGTTTGATAAATTCCTGTTTTTGACGTTCTTTTTTTTCAATTTGTTTAGCTTGTGCCTTGGTTTTGGTATTTAATTGAGATTGACGTAGAGCGATCGCACATTCATTTGCAACTTGTTGTAAAAAGGATATTTCCAATTCTGTAAATTTGGTTTCTGTTTCCCGAATTAGCCAAATATTACCCCAAATTACCTGATGATCAAAAATTGGACAAGCTAATTGACTCATCATCTGTAAACTAGGTTGATATCCCGGTACAATTTCCACAGATTCCCAAATTTGTTTTGCTAAAAGATCCTGATAAACCTGGGGGAAATCAGCAATTGCTCTGATTAATCCTTGACAATAGGGTAAACTAGAACTATATTCATAAGTTACTGTAGCAGAAGTTAAACAAGGATTATATAGTTCAATTTGACAACAATGCAGTTGTAAGAGTTCAAATAATTCCTGGGTGATAATTGTTAATGTTTTTCTTTCGTCTAAATTATCTCGAATTTGCTCATTTATATCTTGCAGCAATGTTTGAAATTTTTGAATCTGCTGCATATTTTTAGTATATTCTTTTCTTGTTAAGTCTAATTCAATTTGTAAAGATTCCATCTGTTGTCTTAGTTCTATTTCTGGCTGATCTACACCCAATTGCATAGATAATTGACAATTAGAGAATATATTTGGAGATGGTAATTGTGTCCATTTGGGGATGGATTTAACTTTAGGAATATTCATACCGAAGTTGAGAAAAAAGATAATGGATAAATGGTAAATAGGAAAGAGATAAGGGAAAAGAATAGATAAGATGACTATTTAATTTTAGTGACAAGTAGAACCGATTGAATCATCAAAATTTGTAGTCAGGAATTTATGCCTCATTTGAGAACTTAAGTCCTCACTACGAAATTATTTCCAGATAAATATGCACTGTGTACCCTACACTATTTAATATTATTCACAAATAATTAAGGATTCCTATCTTACTAATTACTGAATTTTCCCATCTGCCTATTAGCTATTTTCCAGCTAGTGTACTGAGATTATCACCCCAAAGCATACCAAATTTATGTATTGCTGATAACAGACCTTGTGACGGTTTGTGAACAGGTACTTTAAGTAACAGCTAATCCTATGCCAATATTTGACTGTGTGACGAAAAATGTGCTATTTTTGCCTATCTAAATTTATGAATATCTCAAAATCTCAACCCAGTATTTTATGGGTACAAGTTTTAGCTTTAGCAGGAGTGCAAGGGGCAATTACCTTAACTTGGTTAGTTTATAATATCTATTTACCCCAACTTTTAACTCAATTTGGATTTCCTGCATCCTTAGCAGTTGGTTTATTAGTGGTAGAAAATGCCTTGGGTGTGGTATTAGAACCACTAATGGGGGGACTTTCTGATCATGCTATTTGCTGGATAGGAAGTCGGTTTCCTTTCATTTCCGCGGGTGTAATTTTAGCCTCAAGTTTATTTATTGCTATTCCTTGTATTGTGACTTTCATTCCGCCAATAGAAGTAATAAAGGGAATTTTACCTTTAGTTTTGATAGCTTGGGCATTAGCAATGACAGTATTTCGTTCTCCTGCTATTTCTTTATTAGCCAGATATTCCATGCCTAAAGAATTACCATTAGCAGTGAGTTTTGTAACTTTAGCAGGGGGAATAGTTGGGGCTTTTCGCGGAGTTGCAAACACATTTATTTTAAGTTTGGGACCAATTGCGGCTTTTTCTATAGCTTCCTTTGTGCTTTTGGGTGCAGTTTTTACATTACGGTTTTTTAATCCTCCTGAAACACCAGCAAATCCAGAAAATATAGAAATCCCAAAAATCCCAATTAGCAAATTAGCTTTAATTTTAGTTACAGGTTTTAGTATAGCTTGGGGTTCTCGACTGCTGATGGATGCTATTGGCAAAATCCTTAAAACCCAACTTCAGACCAATGATATTAGTGCAATTATGTTAGGAATTGGCTTAATTTTGGCTCTTGCTGCCTTACCTGCGGGATTTTTAGCTGTGAAATTTGGTAATCGTCAGGCGATGTTGGCGGGCATCTTTGCAACTATTTTATCACTTATATTGATGTTAAATCTAGGCGTACATTTCCTAATTGTATTATTGACATTAGCTGGATTTAGCCTCATTCTTAATGGTGTAATTCCTTATGCTTTAGAATTAATGCCCCCAAAATGGGCAGGTTTAGGAACTGGAATGTATTTTGGTGGCTTTTCCTTGGCGATGAGTCTATTTGGATTTGTGTTTCCAGCAACAATTACATCTCTAGTCGCTGGAATAAGCAGTATCTTCGCCCTTTTACTGACCAGTATGTGTATTATAGTAAGCGAAAAATATATAGCAATCCTCAACAAAAAGTGAACACCCAAACGTCCCGTAGACATACATCTCCTTATACTCCACCTCTGCGCCCTCTGCGTCTCTGCGGTTCGTTAAAAAAAAGTCCCGTTTGCTGACAGATTCCATAAAAGATACACAAATAAAATAGGAGTGCTATATGACCAACAATACAGATTTTCGCATTGAAAAAGACTCAATGGGCGATCGCCAAATTGCCAACAACGTTTATTATGGCATTCAAACCCAACGGGCAATAGAAAACTTTCCCATTAGCGGCATTAAACCTTTACCCACTTATATAGATGCTTGTTTATATATTAAAAAAGCTACCGCTATTGTTAACGGAGAATTAGATTGTATTCCCAAAGATATCAGCACAGCCATCATTCAAGCCACTGATGAGATATTAGCAGGTAAATTACGGGATCAATTCGTCGTTGATGTTTATCAAGCCGGTGCAGGAACTTCACATCACATGAATATTAACGAAGTTCTAGCAAATCGCGCTTTGGAAGTTCTTGGCGATCAAAAAGGTAATTATAAACTTGTTAACCCTAACGATCATGTTAACTACGGACAGTCTACCAACGATGTCATCCCTACTGCTATCCGTATCGGTGGTTTACTGGCATTATCTCGCACCTTACAGCCAGCTTTAGAACAAGCAATTTCCGCACTAGAGTCCAAAGCCACAGAATTTCAAGATATCGTTAAATCTGGGAGAACTCACCTCCAGGATGCTGTACCAGTGCGTTTAGGTGATACCTTTGCCGCTTGGGCGCACATCCTCTCAGAACATCAAAACCGTCTTTATATTGCTTCAGGGGATTTAATGGTATTGGGTTTAGGTGGAAGTGCGGCGGGAACGGGAATGAATACCCATCCTGAATATCGGAAACGGGTGGTAGAAACCCTCTCCCAATTATTAGAATTTCCCCTTGAACCTGCACCCCATTTAATGGCTGCGATGCAAAGTATGGGTGCATTTGTGAATGTATCCGGGGCGGTGCGAAATTTAGCCCAGGATCTAGTTAAAATCTCCCATGATCTGCGGTTAATGGACTCAGGTCCCAAAACCGGGTTTAAGGAAATTCAACTGCCACCAGTGCAACCTGGTTCTTCTATTATGCCTGGGAAATATAACCCAGTGATGGCAGAGATGACATCAATGGTATGTTTTCAGGTGATGGGATATGATCAAGCGATCGCTTTTTCTGCCCAAGCCGGACAATTAGAATTAAATGTGATGATGCCCCTCATTGCCTATAATTTAATTCACAGCATCGAGATTTTAGGTAATACAATTTCGGCTTTAACTACAAGCTGTATTCAAGGAATTACTCCCAATAGAGAAAGATGTTTAGCTTATGCAGAAGGCAGTTTATCATTAGTCACAGCCTTAAACATTCACATTGGTTATTTGAATGCTGCTGCTGTAGCCAAAGAATCCTTAGAAACAGGTAAATCTCTGCGGCAAATAGTTCTAGAAAAAGGCTTAATGACAGAAGCAGAATTAGCGACTGTACTTGATTTAGAACAAATGAGTACGATCTTGCCTTTAAAATAAATAGGGGTTGCTTCGGTAAATTGCTTCTCTATCTTTTGATCCAAACGAGATAATATTTCTTCCAGAGTATAAGTGAGAATTGGTGGGTTGGTTGTCATATATTTTAGTGATAGTTGTTTTATAGACAATAACAATAGCACCTGTCATTGTACTATTTTACCCCATCCTAACCCTCATCTTGTGAAGGGGAGGTAACTGGATTTTATTGTTTCCCCTCTTTAAAAGCTACAGTGTACACACAAGTCCTATATGTCTTCGTTGTGTGGTTATTTAGCCCCCTAAATCCCCTACCCCCGTGACCTCGAAGTTTAGGGGTGAAATGGGGGACTTTGAAATTCTTATAGCTGAAAACAAAAAACCGGGAAACTTTAACATTACCCGGTTTCTTGATATAAAGGTATAGCCTAGCTATACCCTATTTATTGCTGAGAAAGATTAAACTTTAGCAGCCGCTTTCATTACTAATTCACCTTTAGCATACTTAGCAGCATAATCTTCTAAAGTAACTTGCTTAATTTTGCTTGCGTTACCAGCAGTACCAAACTGTTGATAACGGTCAGCACAAACTTTTTGCATATACTTAATAGAAGGCTTGAGGAAGTGACGAGGATCGAATTCCTTGGGATTAGCTGCTAAAGCTTCACGGACAGCCGCAGTAATAGCCAAACGGTTGTCGGTGTCAATATTTACCTTACGCACACCACTCTTAATACCTTTTTGGATTTCTTCTACAGGTACACCGTAGGTTTCAGGAATAGTACCACCATATTGGTTAATGAGTGCCAATAAATCTTCAGGTACAGAAGAAGAACCGTGCATTACCAAGTGGGTGTTAGGTAAACGGCGGTGAATTTCTTCAATACGGCTAATAGCCAAAATTTCACCTGTAGGCTTGCGAGTAAACTTGTAAGCACCATGACTTGTACCAATAGCCACAGCTAAAGCATCAACTTGAGTTGCTTCTACAAAGCTAACAGCTTCATCGGGGTCTGTTAACAGTTGAGAATGGTCAAGAGTACCTTCAAAACCGTGACCATCTTCAGCTTCACCAGCACCGGTTTCTAAAGAACCCAAACAGCCTAATTCACCCTCAACACTCACACCCAAAGAGTGAGCAACGTTAACAACTTCACTGGTAACTCTAACGTTATATTCAAAGCTGGCAGGGGTTTTAGCGTCGGCTTCCAAAGAACCATCCATCATGACGCTTGTGAAGTTGTTCTTGATAGCTGAATAGCAGGTAGAAGGAGCATTACCATGATCTTGGTGCATGACAATGGGAATCTCTGGATAGGTTTCTACCGCAGCCAAAATCAGGTGACGGAGGAAGTTTTCTCCGGCATAGTTACGAGCGCCGCGAGAAGCTTGTAAGATTACGGGGCTATCTGTTTCCACCGCCGCTTTCATGATTGCTTGAATCTGCTCTAAGTTGTTGACGTTAAAAGCGGGGATACCATAACCGTTTTCAGCAGCATGATCCAAAAGCAACCGCATTGGTACGAGAGCCATATATATTCCTCCTAATTTGGGTATTTAGCTAGTCAGTTTAATAGAAGCGTAATCTTTATTTTAATGTAATTTTTACGCTAATCTTAATGTTTTTTTCAACTTACAGAAAATTATATCTAGTGGTGGGTGCTTTTGTTGAGAAAATTTATAGGCTGATATTCTTAGGCTATGTAATGTTTGTGTAAGACTAGAAACTAAGTGTTAGTCTGTGCATTTACCTGGCGATCGCATTTTGCAGTTCAAACGTATACAACAAACCAGTCATTTAAAGTTTCTTGTCAATGCGTAACTCCTAGTCTTAATTAATCAGTAATAAATTGTTAATTGGCTTTATATTTAACATAGCCACTATAGCCAGTTTTGACTACAGTGGATATATAGACAATTCTTATATTTTATTGGCTAAATGGTAATAAAATGCTATATAGCCACTAATGCTATTTTTAAAATTAGTGGCTATAGTGGCTATATAGGAAAATACTTACTTATGGATAAAAACAAGGAGAAAGTCAATAAAACAGATATGGTACAAGTCCGCGTTAGCTTACCAGAAGATTACCGTAGGCTGTTTAAGGCATATTGCACCGAACAAAATACGGATATGAGTAAGCGTATAACTGAGTTAGTTGAAACTGAATTAAAAAGAGCAGGGAAAATTTAGCGATCGCCAACCTTAAATGACTAGACCAGGATATACAGAAGCTTTTCTCCGAGCGAGAAAGGCGTTAAGACGGGGTAAATGTCCTAGTGAGCAAGACATTGAGCATATTTACCAGCAAGGTTGGGAAACTCACTTGGGGGAAACTGAGAAGGGGTTACTAGAAAAATGTCGAAAGGAGTATGACAGCGATGACAGTAGCAACCATCATTGAAACTGTACAACAATGGCTAAACCAGACTGATGGATTGAGACTTGTACAGGCAACCAGTAATGAAGGTAAACCTATTACCTCAAATGAAATCTTGGCACTAGCAGAACGCTGTGAATGGGTAGAAACTGACGATATTTCTGATACACCCTATGCCAAAGACGGCTATTTATACCCTATTAGTTTAGAACTTGGTTGGGGTAATCCAGATGATGCCTACACAACTTCTAATAACGCCAAAGTCTTATTTTTCAACGCCTATTATCAAAAAGCTAGTTAGATTATAGTTATGGGGATCACCTATTGATCCCCAGTATGGTATATATCCCACATTCTGCACCCTCAACTGTTAGGTGACATAAAAGCATTTTGCCATAAATCAACTTTAAGCGATCGCATCTATAATTCAATAATTACCCATAAAGCTGTTGTAACAAGTGAAGCTGGTTAATAGCTGCAAGATTATTAATGGGTGACGTATCGCTGACAACAATCACAGTCTACCCATCTCCAGCAAATTCTTGATATCTTGTTCAAAATCCTCTACTCCGTAATGAATAGGGATTTGATAACTTGCGAGTAGATGTTGAAATGCTATAGGATTCATACCAGCAAAGCGACTAGCTTGAGCAAGAGTTAACTTTTCTTTTTGAAACAGCATAATCGCAATTTCTCGTTTCATTTCCTCTTCATTCATGCGAGTTGTGGTTAGTATTTCATTAGGAATAACTACACTCATATTTATAATCCTTTGAACCATTATTATTATAATTCATTGCAATCATTATAGCGGTATGCACTGTATGCACTAGAAAAGGAGTTTCCTTTGAACTACCTGACACAATATCTTCTGTCAAAGGCTAAGGCAGAACAATATTACCAGGAATTAACAAAGGTTATTCGTTCTGGTGATTTTCCTGTGGAACAGTTACAGGTTACTCACAAAATTAAGAAAAGTGAGAAGGCTCTTTTGGTTCTGGGTAATACTGGGGATGTTGTGACGTTTTATCAAGGAATTTTGGGGTTGACTAATTCCAGTGAGTATTATTTGGAGTTGATAGCTAAAAAACGAGATGAGTTACTTTCGGTTGTTGAGCCTCAAGGTGATGTGGGAAAGCAGTTGAGTCTGTTTTGAGTGGGGGATTATACTGATAATGAGAGCGATCGTCTACGGTAATGGAGTGGGCGATCGCCTTATATTTTTATTTTGCAGCCAACCAATTCTGCTGTCCTAATCGCTGCCAAGCTTTACGTATATGTTGTGGTTTAAAGATGGTGCGTTTGCGTTCATCTACGATGGGGCGCAGCCCATCGCTCCAGGAATAAACTAACTCTATGGCCTGTTCACTATCTTGGGCTGGGTTGGTTTCTTGAGTTCCTACCCAATGAACTGTAGCCAATAATTCCATACCATAAGGGGTTTCAAAGCCATTTATGAGGTTGCTAACTCGTTCTAATCGTTCCTGTGCCGATTGATCATTGGCTAAAAACGCCTGTGCAGCTTCTCTACCTGCGGGTAAAACGTAAATTTCCGCGCTTTCTGCCTTGGCTGTTCCATCCCCATAACCGCGAATGTAATGCCCTTCTATGTGTTTTAAAACATGATTTAGATTATGGGCATAGGGTCCATATTTGTGTTTTACATACTCAAGGCGTAGGGGTTCACCAGCTACTTGTAAAAAATAGGCAAGTTTTTGAATTTCTAGTTTAGTTAATTCATAACCAGGAATACCGTACAATTCCAGCAAGCGAATAAACAAAGCACGGGCGCGAGTCATATTTGGCTTTTTGCTGGCTACGGGCATTGTTTCCACAGCAGGTGCGCCACTGGGTTCAAAAATAATGACTTGGACATCTGGAAGTGCAGCAAAAGCTGATTCTATTAAGGGTTTTACCTCACTCCAGTCTAAGCCACCGTTACCGCATCCCAGGGGAGGTATAGCAATGGAAGTAATGTTTAATTGCTGTACTTGGGCGACTAATGCCACCAGTCCGGTTTTGATATCTTCTAATTTAGATTTACCCTTCCAGTGGCGTTTGGTGGGGAAGTTAATAATGTACAGGGGGTTAAATAAGTTACCTGTAGCGACGGTAAACATCTGCCCCGGTTGCACCTGTCCAGCACGACAGGCTTTTTCGTATTGGCGGAAATTTTCTGGATAGGCTTGTTTAAATTGCAAAGCAATGCCTTTACCCATGACACCGACACAGTTCACTGTGTTTACTAGGGCTTGGGCTGGTTCTGTTAATAAGTTGCCTTGCTTAATTTCAATCATTGTTTTTAAGGGATTAAATAATTTTAATCGCTGTTTATACTGTTATCTATCACTGGATAAACTAGAAACTCATTTTAAATATTATTTTACTACGTAATGGAATATTTGAATAAAAATATTATTTGGCTACTTAATTGATGATTTTAATAATACCAACTAGGGTAAATCTTTACTGGAATTTGGATATCAAAGGTGGTAAGTATTAGTTGTACTTGTTCAGCAATAGTTTTATTGATTACACCTATTTCTTGTATTAAACTCCAAGGACAATTTTCATAAACTAAAAATTCTGCTTGTCTTCTCCACTTGCGGTTGGGGTCATCTGAAGTATTAGCCCAATATTTTGATTTCATTAATTCCCAATCCATAACAGATTGTAAATCAGATATATCATCATAAAATTCGCTATATGCCATGATTGCGTGTCCATCAGTAAAAGCAAATTTTACTTTTAAAGAATTGATGGTATGGGCTTCTGAAACTAAATGGATAATTGGCTGTTGTCCACCGCTATAACTATCTACATTTTGTTTATGAATGGCATAAAGCATGGGTGAACGCGGAGCAAAATAAAAGGGAACATAATCATGTAAATATCCCCCAGCACTACAGGGGACTTTTGTGGTGGCACGTCTATCTTGAATGTGTCCGTGTGCGATGTCAAGATAATTGGTTTGTTGTATCTTGAGTTTACTATTTGCTATCAATCCCCCACTGGTGATTATGGAGGTCAAGTTATCAATGTGGGTGATGTGATAAATCGGTGTAGACATCTAGTGCTTTTAAATTATACTCTTGGAGGTTTCAGGTACAAACCTATTTTTCAGATTTTAAACTATTGTCTACAAAATAACTATGTCGCTATTTTAATGAAGGTAATACCAGTAAACATCACTCCAGTAAAGTTAATAGTATTTGCTAGAATTGAAAGCTAAGATTTTAAAATATTAATTTAATTATTTTAAGAACCATGTTGATAAATTAACCAATCTTTTCCATCTTCCACAAAATATACATAAAAAGGTTCAATCTGGTCAAATTCTAAGCGAATATTAGTTTTTACCTCTACAATTAATTTTTTATCTAGGTTTATATCTATAAAATCTTGAGTAGTAGAGGAAATAGATTTTAGGTATAGATATCCTTGAGATGAAAATAAACGAATTTTTCCAGTTAATACCTTATCTTTTAACTGTTTAATACTTAAATTGATAACGGTATCTGTTTTTTCTACTTGTACAAATGGATTGACAGAGTTATAAAATGAATTATCTATAACTATTTTATTTACATACTCTGAATCCAAGCCTATCATGTTAATTAAAGCTTCTCTATCTTGAGTATTTCTACATATAATTCGGAAATCTATTCCCTTAGAGAAATCAAGCCCATTCTTGACTATAAATTCTTGTTGAGATGCAGTTTTGTAATCAGCTTCTCCAAAATATTTATATATATTATCAAAATCAAAATAATCTAAAAATTCTATACTATTACCATAATGCGCCCAGTCAGTAGATAAATTACCATTGCTAACAGCACATCTAGCACCATGTGTCTTTAATACATCTTCTATTTTGAACCTGAAAAATATAGGAACTGGGCAAATGGCAAATATATCCTCTCGACTACCTAATAATTCATTATGGAATTGTGTAGGCGTAAGGGGTCTAAAATAAAAGCGGGCAAAGTTTATTTTAATGTAATCATTAGTTCGACGAATCAAATCTTGTCCGGCTGAATCTTTAAAACTTGCTTTACCTCTCGGTAAAATTGACATTGATTTTAGGATTTTGACAGCATTTTCTATATGAGTAAAATGATAAATATACCCTTTCCAGTGTGAATATTGTTTATTTAGATTACTTATTAACTTTCTTTGAAATTCAATTAATTCTTGATTTGAACGGCTATCTTTAAAATCATTTTGCTTACATTTGGTTTCTATATAAGGACTTTCATAAGGATTAACTTTATTTTGTTCAGCAGCAAGTTCACGTTGAATTTTTCCCTTACTTGATGTCTTCGCCTCTTTGAAGCAGCTAAGGTCATCAAAGGTAAAATTAGATTTATTAATAAATTGTTCCAGTAGGTCTTCAATGGAGTCTATAAATTGAGAATTAACATAGATAATATTATTGCTTATATCTATATTTTTACCTTGATAAATGACATACTTAATAACTTGATTACCAAAAGAGATTTTATACCTGATCTCTTTTTCACATACACGAATTGAAAATTTATTATTAATTTTGGTTAACCAAAGTCTATAATAATCTTCTTGAAAAGGTATTGAGTGCTTAGATAGGAAATCAATATCTAATTCTTGATTCAGAATAATTGAATTAACAGATTCTATATTGAAATTCTCTGGATAACATCTTTTATCTATAAGTAAACCACCTTGAGATTTAATAATTGCCCAGATATATACTATTTCAATTTTTAAATTAGATAGTTCTTGATATTTTTTCTCATCCAAATAATAAGTATTTTCCCCAGAAAATTGTAATTTGTATATAATTAAATTATCAGTAATATCCTCAGTAAATTCAACTGTAAACAAAGGCAAGTTTGATTCCATTGAAATTGAAACTAAATCATAGATACGTCTAATAATTACCAAAGCATCTTTATCACTTTCTCTAAATTGAACACCAACAGCACATAACCAATTTAGAGTGTTGCTTAACAGACGCGGATAATCACTAATAGCTGCAAAATTATTAAATATAGGTTCAGTTTTATTAACTAAATATTTCCTTAGTTTCACAATATCAGATGTTTCTGTGTGAACTCCTAATGCAGCTAAAAACTCAATTTTCAAAGAATCATCAGATATCCATTCCTGAACCCATTCAGGTAATTGTTCTTCTGACAAAGCATAGGTGTTAGGATAAACAGAGTATTTGGGTGAAAAACCTATAGCAAGTCGAATATTTTCCGTGTTGTATTTAACTATAGTAGTCTTATCATTGTTTACCCAATGAGTTTCCGATATAGATATAGATTTCGGCTTTTTTAATAGCCATTTATCGTACATTATCTTCAAAAAATTTTGTTGAGTTTCGCCCTCATCTTGAAGATTCTGCTTTAAAGGATAACAGTAAAATTGACCATCATCATCAAAGTATGGCTCTAAAATTATCGTAGGCTTATCACCAATCTTAAATACAGGATTTTTTGCGTCTAATCTTAGTATCTTTTCGATATCTTTATAACTATTATCTAACAATCTATTGCCTCTGATAAAAAAGCTTTTATCAGCATTGACGTAAAAATTTAATGTATTTAATTTGGTAGAGGATGTATTATTCATTAGCTGTATTTACCGTAAAATTTTCTAAGTATTTAATGTCATTCTTGGATTTGGCATATAAAACCACAAAAGCTAGTTGTTGAGCATTTTGTAAATGGGGAAACTCTTGTTTCAACTCTTGATATACTTCCTCATGAGTTATTGTTGTTTTACCAATACCAAATAGAGTTTTTAGTTGATTATTCAGACTTTTAAACTGTTTGAGCATTTTGTCAACTATTCCACTGGTATCTTGATAGCGTGGTAAAATTTCTGATAATGATAGTTCATATTTCTCATCATCAATTTTAAATATCACCTCATCTTTTACAGCTTCTCTAACTGGGTAAACTCCTCCCTCTTTATCAATAACTCTAACTTTATTTTTAAATTCTGCTTGTAGTGATTTATCATCCATAATACATTGACAAGCCAATTCTAATACTTGATATTCATAGGAGTTTTTTTGATAAACTTCTTCATGAACCAGTGTTAGTGAGGGTATACACTGCAAAAACTCTTTTTCTACATCTTTAATCCCAGATTCTTTGATCACACCTATCAATTCTTCTATTAATTCATCAGAGAAATAGTTTTTCAACAACACTTCGTATAACTTTGAATCTGTAAATAAGTCTTGATTATTTCCTCTTTCATTATGAAATTCTGTTGGCAATATTTTAAGTTTATCGGAAAGGTGATGCTCTATATATTCTTTCAGTTTTACTTTTTCTGTATAATATTGGTAAATATCCCTATTATTTTTATCTATAACTGAATATATTCCTAGTTCTTGAGTAGGACTGATAGAAAGAAAATTGAAGAATGATTCACGATTTCTGGCAGTAAATTCGATTAAATTATTTACCGCAGATTGTTCTAATTCAACCATCTGTACATCAATCAAATCTTTTAACTGGTCTTGGTTAGTTTGGAAAGGTTCTTGAGATAGGTATTTAAAAATATTTTTCTCTGGTAACTCAAGATTAGTGAGACATGATATTGCTACCTTGAGGTCGTTATAAGATTGAACTTCATCCAAATGTTTATTGTAAAAAACTTGATTTATTTTTTTAAAACCACTATCAGTAAATATATATGGATATTCTGTTAACGGACTCTTGTTTTCACTTTCTGCAAAGTAGCGTGTGATATCTTGATAAAACTGCTCAATGTCATTACCACTAAAAGTAACGTCAACCTGTTTAATAATATTGTCCCAATCACGGTATATGATTTTCTCGTAAATCTCTTTTTCTCCTAGTAAATAATTATCCAGTTGAGCAAAATATTCTTTATCATCAACTTGATAAGTTTGTAACCAATTTGGTAAAACAATATTTCGAGATAGCATTTGTCCCAAGGGTTTCAAAGTCTGAGAACTGCCTTTAAAAAGAATCAGTTCTTTCAATTTATCTGGCTGTTTGAGTCCTCTTAAGAATTTAAAAATATTTTCTTTTTCTTTTGGCGCTAAATTACAATTATGAGATGTTATACTTTCAGCCACTCTAGTGAATAACCTACCTGCTAAATGCTCTTCTAACTTGCTTTCGAGTTTACCTAGTAAATTTTGATAATCTGCTAAATTTATTTTTGATAAGAAAAACCCTAATTTATTTGTTAGGATATTTTTCATAGCCAAAGTATCCTGAGAACAAATAAGCAGATAGTTAGATTTAGTTTTTATATCATTAATTGAATAGTATTTTTTATCTGTAAATTTAAAAAGTTTCAGTTTACAAACTATTGATATAAAATCAGGTTTCCAAATAATATCATTAATTTCGTTTAATTCCTTGAGCAACAGTTTATAAGAGTTATAAGAGTTTTCAGAAGCATTATTTATCCATTTATTAATAAACTCAATATTACCTTCAATGATTAAATTCTCAAGTTTCCAGGATTTTAAAGATACCTTATTAACTAATTCTTTATCTGAATTTTTATTCCAATAAAACCATTCTTTGTCTTGAATACCAAAATCAATAGGACTGATATTGAGTTCTGTATTTTTAATATAAACTTTTTCCCGACTATAGAAATTTCCTCTATGGGTAGGTATTTTACCAGATATATAATGTATTAAAGGCTGATATAGCGATTCAGTTATCCAATTCTTTGAAGGTTGAGAAGATAACAAAATATTAGCATATAGCTCTCGATAATAATCAGGTTTATTCTCAATATATTCATCTAACTTCTTGAGAAATTGAGTGATAAACCACTTAAAAATAGCTTTGTTAGTTGGTAGTTCTTCTAGTTCTCGCCGATTTGTTTCTATTTTAAAAGCATCACAATGGAGAATAAAACTTAATTTATGTTCCTCTGCACCCATTGGGAAGTATTTATAGAAGTTGGGATAATCTCTAAGTTCTCCACTTCTCTTGTAAGGTAAATGTCCAAATAGAATCTTTATATCACATTTTCTATCAGTAGGATTTATTGCTATAAAATCATCAGAATCTTTAGGTATTTTAAACTCTATAGTTTGTAAATCAAGTTTTTCAATATGCTTGTCTTTTAATCTTACATTATTTAGGGATTTCAGCATATTGAGAGAGCATTCCACGCCTTTTTTAAGGTCATGCTCATAATGCTTGTCTAAAGCTTGGCTCTTACCTGCACCCAGATTAAGGAAAAATAATGAACCTCTGTGAAGCTTTGATAATTCTAACTTAGATTGATTTTCTCTAAGAAATTGCAGTAATTCACCCAGTTCTTTTTCTGTGAATACAACATTATTTTTATAGCTTAAATCTTTGACTTCTTCGCCTGGTTGAGTAGGAAAGTTAGTTATTAAAATTTTAAATAGCCAGGGAGATTCTCCCTCTAAATCATTATCATATTCTATTTGTTGGACCTTAGTAACATTTAAAAGTGATTCTAATTGTTCGGGTTTAGTCCAACTAAACAAAATTGGTCCTTTATATTCTTCTGTTAATTCTTTTAAGCCTTCATTTTCACCTACTAATCTATGAACCAATTTAAAACCAATACCAAAACGACCTATTTTGTCGCAGTCTACTGCTTGATTTGTACTATCAGATTTACTAGATTGACTGGTATTTAATATAGAAACTACATCTTTTAACTTAAATTCTATGCCATTATTCAAAGCCAGAAAAAACTTATCATTATAAAAAATGTAAAATGTATCAGATTCACAATCTGCGGCATTTTGGAGAAACTCATATATAGCTTGTCCATCTTCAGCGTTTTGCAATCCTGTTGCTAAGAAGTTAGCTATGTTAGCTTTCATACCATGATAAACACTGAAAAAGCCAAATACTTTTTCACCGGATGAATTTTTGTCCTCATAGCCCATAAAATCAGGTTGTATATGATCTGGAAGCGACGAACCAGTTTGGATAATGACAGAGAAAGACGATTGTTTCTCAACAATCCACCTTCTCAGGTGTTTAACGGACTTTACTCTCATATTTTTGATTAGTGATAATTTATTGTCTTAATTATAACTACTTAATTAAAGCATGGCACTGTTTGGATACTAAATTTACAAAAGTTTAAAAAATAAAACTAGAGCGAATTTTTTGGCTGTGTGATTGCCAAAAAGCCAGTAAGTATGCGGCAGTAAACGAAAGTGTTATTTTGTTGAATGACTGCTTCCCCGTAGGTGTAACCCACATTCCGCACCCCCCGGTGTCACAATCGGTTTTTTCTGATTTTTATCCCCATTTAATGTTGTATTTTGTACCAAAACCCAGAAATATTGGTAGGCGATCGCTAAAACCAAATCTCCAAAC
>JACCDP010389738.1_pt1 | contig 18087 bp, 14 predicted proteins | sample 7445841 | NCBI WGS metagenome assembly JACCDP01 (sample SAMN15323441, study PRJNA562643) | freshwater metagenome | isolation source: river surface water | place: USA:Blue River Watershed | collected 2017-08-17
ATAATAATAAAAAAACAAAAACACAGGAGTGCAGAGAGAGCGCGAAAACTGGAGCCAGAGCCTTGGCCCCAGGCGGGAACGACTGTTTTCACGGCGAAGCTTCTTTCACTGAAAGCACGTGACCACGTGACCAAGTGGAATAAATTTCCGGTCACTTTTACGAAGCATTTCAGTTCAGTTCCGTTACGCATCTGGCATAGAGCGATCGTCGCGTCACGACGTCCTTCAAAACGCGCAACTTCGCCGCATCTCTGCTTTTAACACGCTGGCGCGAGTAAGCTCCTTTCCGTTCAGTCAAGTCCTCAAGTCACCTAAAGACGTGAACGACATGTTGTCTAAAGAAGACAGCCTACTCACCAACTATGGTTCTACTAAAGATTGCGGCAAAAAACTTTTTCTGGTAAGTTTTGAATCATCATTTATTTTAAATAAACTGGTTTATTACATTGCTTTTTTCCATTCGTATCGATCCTTTACTAATTGACAGTCATATCCCCGATTAGCTTTTAACCACGTATTGTATTCCACTTTGAAACAGGAAACCAACTTGGGCAAGTCAGACGAGAAAAGTTTTGGTCAAAATGTTTGTGATATCGGGCGCGTCGAACTGGGGCTAAAGCACGGCGGCTCGGATTGCGGCGCGGTCGAGGAGTCCGCGGAAGCGGAACAAGATCCTTGGGCTCTGACGGACCTTGTCGACACGTCGGAGAAATGGTCAGGTAAATGTGCAAATGTATTAATTACGAAGACCACACGGCTAGACCGTGAGTATATTGTAAGTAGGTACTTGCACAGCACGCGGAGGTCAGAAAGATGGAATTTACATCGTGTGTGGCGCAAGGGGCACCGTCGTGCACAAGTGCGAGCCAGATGTAAAAATGCACGCACATCTATTTCCTAAAGCGATAATGTGAAAAGGGATGCAAATACGTGCCTACGCACTGGAAATATTTAGTTTTTCGCTGCAAATTTTAGGCCGCTGCCGTTTTTATTTCGTGTAAAACGATCTCAATGTTCAATGCCGAACGTTAATATTCATAAGACAAAAGACTTGTTAGAAATTGAGGTGTGATGATTCGACTGAAATTGAAGTGTTGTGTAACCAGATTGTTTTGTCATAGATTTGGACACGAAGGCCAAAATGCTGCGAGTTGCGTTGGGAGTGGCAAAGATTGGAGCTCTTCTTATTTTGCTTTTCTTCTTCGTTTGTTCCCTTGATCTACTCTCGACCGCCTTCCGGCTAGTTGGTGGACGGACCACAGGTAGGCAATTAGCTACTAAGAAAAACCGATTCTGTGCAATATGTCTGTGTTGACGTTGCCTTCCCAATGTATGACTAACGGAAAAAACACCTGAATTACCCAGGTGAAATTTTCCAACAAAGTGATCTGCTGCAAAATCCTGTTGTCGGTGTAATGATCGGCATATTGACGACCGTTTTGGTACAAAGTTCTTCCACGTCGTCTTCGATTATCGTTTCCATGGTCTCTGCAAACTGTAAGTGACTTGACGTCATGCCGATATTTAGAGTAAAAAAACATTCGTCATCCTTACTCATTCTGACTTTGGTTTTTCCAGTTCTCACTGTTCGGGTTGCTATACCGATAATCATGGGCGCAAATATCGGCACCAGCGTGACCAACACCATTGTCTCATTGACCCAAATGGGAGATCGCAACGAATTTCGCCGAGCTTTTGCTGCAGCTACTGTTCACGACATGTTCAACTGGCTTTCAGTTATCGTTCTTTTCCCCATCGAAATCATTACAAGTAAAAAAATCTCTTAAGATGATACTTGCGAGAAAAGTAACGATATTTTTTCTGAGAGCGAATGATTAATGTTTCTTCTTCTTCCTTTTTTTCTTTTCCATAATAGGAGAGGTGTTTGGCAAGGGCTATATGGAAATTACGAGTGAAGCCGCAACTAAACACATCGGAGCAGGGGGTCCCGGTGGTGGTGAAGTCAAGATGTTAAACGCCATAACAGAGCCATTAACGAAACTTGTCGTCCAGGTAAGCGCAGACAACCTCAAGTGAAGGGCTCTGAACCAGTCTTTGATAGTTCCCGACTTATCAGATGTATCCTATATTTGGCAGATTGACAAAGGAGTTCTCGAAGGCTGGTCCAAGAATGATTCTGCTTATTTTAACTCTTCCCTTATCAAGCAATACTGTCCGATTACGGTTAATGGAGTACGGTTCAAAGAGCCTTGTAAGTAGCGAGAATCTGAATAGGCTGACACTTGCATTCGTTTTCATCTGATACAAATTTAGGTCATTGAAAGTGTTCTTTGTTTTAACCTTAATGTTCTTATGTTACGTTCCGCAACAGGTTATTTCCTCATGAAGGACACCGGTCTTAATGACGCAGAAGTCGGATTGATCTTGCTCGTTGCCTCACTAGCCATCCTTTGCGGTTGCTTAGTTTGCATCGTTAAAGTACTAAACTCTATGCTGAAAGGTACGTTTGATCACTGATCAGAGTCCGTGTAACGTTATAAAACACATCTTGTTCGTAGGTCAAATTGCTGGTGTCATCAAACGAGTGCTCAACGCAAACATTCCTTACGTTCCGTGGATTACTGGTTATCTCGCCATCGCGATCGGAGCCATCATGACTTTTTTGGTTCAGTCTAGCTCAGTTTTTACTTCAGCACTGACTCCGCTCGTCGGCGTTGGCGTCATCTCACTAGAACGAGTCTATCCGCTAACCTTAGGTTCAAACATTGGCACAACGACCACTAGTGTTATCGCTGCTCTGGCCGCTCCACCTGAACAATTGCGCTACACACTGCAAATATCTCTGTGTCACTTTTTCTTCAATGTCACAGGAATTTTGCTATTTTACCCGATTCCGTTCACCCGCTTCCCCATTCCGATGGCAAAATTCCTCGGCGAGACAACGGCAAAGTATCGCTGGTTTAGTATTGCCTACTTGATCTTTATGTTTTTCTTTTTGCCCGGCTTCGTGCTAGCCCTCTCCTTTGCTGGTACTGTGACTCTGATCGTTGTTCTCGCTCCGATAATTGTGATCGCAACAGCAGTCGCAATCATCTCAATTTTACAACGTAAAAAGCCTGCTGTTCTACCGGTTGCTATGCGAACCTGGAAATGGTTACCCTTATATTTGAGGTCCTTAGAGCCTCTAGATGGGTTTATATCACGTTGTGTCTGCTGTAAGCCGAAAGACAAAAAACTCAACGAATCTCCCACTGGCATTTCTAATCTAGGATACGAGTAACCAGTTAACCAGTTTCGGGTTACCCATTTGCCTTTGCCCCAACGCAACACTTTTAACACCTAACTGCTAGTCTATATGTTGCAACGAGCAGCGCTCACGCCGCCTGTGAATCTCCCGCTAACGTGTACTAGCCCCATGCAATGTTTAGCCTGGGCGTTAAGTTCGGTTTTCTACCGGTTGAAAAGACCAAGACCTTCTTAAGAGTGTTTTGAATTGAGATTCATAGATATGCGCCTACCCAACCGCAAGCACTTTCGCAGCGCCTTCATATTTTAAGTTTTATGTTTCCTAAATTTCCACGTATCTGTTTAATGTGGACTATTATTCTATACACATACGGAGTGTTCAATGTAGAATAATGAACCGTCGTAGATAAAATACGTTCTAAAATCATCAAGCGCACAACCCTTGATTGACGTTCCCGCCTGACGTTAACCTTCTTCAAATAGATTCTCATATACATTATTCGTGTTTATATATGCTTGGTCGATTTTACATATTTAAAAAGACAATATATACAACTTGTTTGAAGTCTTTGTATCATGTTTCTTCGTACTTGTATGAGAATAAGTTGAAGCGCGACTACGAATCAGGAATTCGCGATAATAAAACGTGCTAAAATCATGCGCTTTCGGCGACGAAATGACCCACTTAAGTGAACATATTCATTTTATTATAGCGGTGCCGTGAGACGTATGGATACGATATTCGAAGGGTTGACTGAGTTCGAGTTCGACGCATATCCATTTACGGCAAGATATCGTTGTTTTTTACAACGGCGTAAATAAGATGCGGAAAGACGAGCCGTGTGCAAAGGTTCAATTTCAATGTCTATCTCAGTTACTCTTATGTTAACCACTGACCAATAAAAAAGAAAAACGCATCTATATAGCATGCTCCAGTGTGTATTGTACCTGAAAACTGCATTACCTGGGTGTATAGATTAAAGAAAATGGCAAGAGAAAATTCGTGTCCCCAACTGAAATTTTGTTGAATAATTATACGTTAAGGTGAGGTTTGGTTTTCAGAAGAGAAGGTTATACAATTCACATGTAATAAAGGTAAAATTTAAAATACTCGACCTATCATTGTTTATTCTTTTATAAAACTCTTTATTTTACTTTTCAAGAATTTTGAAATGTATAAAGCATAGTTTTCACTTGGCTACATTTTTCAATTACGATCGAATTTGGACATTTTATTCACGTCTGTTACGTTCAGAATAAAATCTTTGTGAACGTCAGGCTGATAACTGATGCTTTTTGGATGTCGCAGCCCTCCTCTTTATAGGAGCGCAAATCGTGATAAATAGAGCATTCACACTCTCCTAATTGCGTCAAAACCTTGAAAGTTTGTCACTTTGAATCTTTCTTATCTTGAAGGGGGAGGGTTGAGGCTGGGTCGAGGTGAGTATGGCTTACGTTAAATTAGGACATGCGCAACACTCCTTATGTAAAATTTGTTCTCTCTTTCAGACTTCTTGCCTCGATAATTCCTATTACTGTACCCATTGGGTCTAAGAAAGATTACTAGATTAATCCTATGAACTGAAGGACGATGAGGCAATTCTTGGTGGCTTATTAAATGTTTTAATGATTCAAGTAATAATTAAGTTAAGTAAGATTAAGTTAAGTTAATTTTAATTAAGTTAAGTTTTAATCAAGTAAGATTAAAAAATTAAAATAGTTAATTATGAAGCACCTAAATAATGAGGATGTGATGGTCTTTTACTCTTATTTACACTAAAAGACTCTTTCAGACTGGCACTCTTTCTTATGTTTTGGGGTCCTTAAGTCGTCTTTAATTAATGTGTTCAATTCAGACAGCGTTTTTTCGTACGCATAAGAAAAACATAAACATCTCTTTTGACATGAACGGGTGGCCGTCATAAAAACAAAACTCCGTAAGAACAAGTAGGGGCAAGTCATAAGAATACTTGTTGACACAAGTAATGTGAAAAGTTTATGTAGACACAAATATATTTTTAATCAAGAATATGTAACATCAAAGTTATTTGGTCCCAAATTCACCCTTCACAAGACAATTTTTTCAATTTTTAAACAGGGTTAAATGGGAAAAATAAATTAGAAGTATTCTTGTGTTGGAAAAAATATTGTGAAAGGCTAAAGGCTGACAAATTGCAAAAGGCTATGTATCGAATTTAAGACATTCAATACTGTACATTTTTAAAAGCAGGCCTATAAGTAATAGCTTTAGTAGAAAATAAAACGTAGGTGGTCATATATAAAAAGAACCACTAAACTCCTGTGAAGATCAATCGGCGACTTCATGACGAAAAAAATTTCTCTTGATCCGTTTAACTGTGATCACCGCGCTACTGGCATCCAAAGCACTCGCTTCGTCGGAAATCTTGATCAAGAAGCTAAAGAAATTTTAGAATTTACGAATGTAACGAAGTCGACCAAAGAGTAGCGGAGAAGGAACTTTTTCATGATAGATAGGCTACTTGGCTACCATAATTCACTTTTAGGTTCAACTGTTTGTAACTTATTTGTGTTCTTCTGCCAAGAATTATCATAATTACTGATAGTTAATCACGTTAGTTTCAGTACAATCATTACGCGCATCAGCAAACTTTTTATGCCCCGGAACAATGAGCAAAGCCTTTTTTTCAAACCAACAGTTGGAAATTATGATAATTATATCAATATATATTGCGTTTGCTCAAGCAGTTTTACATAAGAAACTCATTGCTATCTTTAGAGAATTTTTTGTTGTTGATGAAAACGTAAGGGAATAGTGTTCGGGAAAGAAAGCCATATTCGTATCACGTGAGTAGAGGGCAATTAACGCATGATCAGTGTAAATGGTCATAAATTTTTTTTATAATAGGAGGTTTGTCGCATTCCAAAATTCAGACAACATCGATAAATTGCACCCGTTTTTTGCATTCAGGTACAGTTCTTGAGTAGCCTTAGCACATTAACTTTAGATCCAATTTCTCAGTACCGATTTAGAAATTGGTGTTCATAATTTTAATTACCTTAAATATATTACAATGACTAACGCGCTAATCCCATCTTTCAGCTCTGAAGAAAAGGGTACTGATTTATCGCTTGATGATGTAAGTCTTCCACCGTATAGTTTTCTTTATTTCCAACAGTATGCGTTCTTTTTGCATTTTCTGAATGGCGTTGTCATTTATTTTTGCACTTAGTTTTCCGCGTCGACTTCCGTTGGTAAAAGTCTTGATTCAGTAGAAAAGACAAATGGAAAGAACGAAGTTAACACAACATTGGACATGGATATGGAAAATTCTGCATCATCTGGTTGTTCTGATGAGGATCCATGGGCAATCGTTGATTTAGAAGATGATACGGAAAAATGGGAAGGTAATAAGTTAACAGTTTTAAAATGCGCAAGATTTATTTATTTCGGAAATTTTTATGTGAACACTCAGACATTATCTAAATTCTAACGTTATCAAACTTTCAGATTTGAGTACTAAAGCAAAAATTATTCGAGTTTCTCTCAACGTGCTCAAAATACTTGGTGCTATTGCCCTATTGTATTTTTTCATATGCTCACTCGATTTACTGGCGAGCTCATTTCGTCTTATTTCTGGAAAAACGGCTGGTATGTTTAATCTGTTATACTTCCGCTGCTCATTATGTGACAACTGAAACAAATCAAACCCTTAAAACCTGTTTTTACTTTTATAGGTTCAATTTTTCAACAGAGTGAATTGATGCAAAACCCGGTAGTTGGTAGGCTCATCAGAAATTAGATCATATACCATACTTAGAATGGATTATTACTATTATTATTAAATATATCATTACAGGACTGATGATTGGTATTTTAGTGACTGTACTCGTCCAGAGTTCGTCGACTTCCACTTCGATTATCGGTTTTCAAAATAGAACTAATATTACATTATATTTGTATCTGTAATCTGTAATATACTAATATTTGGTTACTCATTTACAACGTAGTGAGCATGGTAGGCGCTGGCGGTAAGCAATCTTCATTTAATTTTCATAAGCAAGTATTTTGCTTCTGGTTTTAGAATTTTTGCTTTTTTTAGTTTTGACAGTTCAAATGGCGATACCTATTATCATGGGAGCTAACGTTAGTGTCTCTTGTGCATATTTAAATAGCTTTCAATGCAATTAACTATACTTTGTTGTTGTATTGATTCTTTATAGATTGGCACATCAGTTACCAACACTATCGTGTCATTTACCCAGATTGGCAACAAAAACGAGTTTCGCCGCGCATTTGCAGGCGCTACTGTTCACGATATGTTTAATTGGTTAACAGTAATCGTACTTTTTACTGTCGAAATTATTTGCCGTAAGTATATTGGGTTACTTCACTTATTCACTTATGCACCAAATGTTGCTATGCTAAAGTTGATCTGTTGTTTGAAAGAACCCATATTTGGCGTTGGATACCTGGAGTGGCTTAGTGGCGCTATAGTTAGCAACGTCAATTCATCTACAGGGGAAGGCGAAATCAAAATATTGAAAGTAGTAACAGATCCCTTTGTGAACCTCATTATACAGGTAAAATTAAATTAATCTAGATAAACTAATCAAGGTCTTTTCTTGTTTGCTGCCCCAATTGTTTCAAGGGACACGACACTCAACAGAAAATAGAAAAATGTTGGGCAATAATATGGAAGTACCGTAAGGGTTACAGCCTTATCATGTACTCTCGTAGGCTACCCTTCCTTCAATGCCATAATCTTGGGTGTCGTAACCCCAAACGTAGCCCTTGAATCTTTAGCGATTTCATCCTAAAATGCTTATACTAAAGCCTTAAATTAATTTGTATTCGATTACAGCTTGATTCTGCTGTCCTTAAAGGCTGGGCTAATAACGATCCACGTTACGAAAACGCTTCACTTATAAAACAGTGTCGGGGAAACAATAGCGATCCTGTTCCATGTGGTAATTTTTCATGTTCAATTATTTCATATGAACTTTTTTTATTTTATATGAAAATATTCTTATTTTATATGAAAATTCAAAAATTGTGTTTGTGTCACTTTACTTTATTTTCCCTACAGACGGGGTTTTTCTATTTGAAAACACGGGAATGGAAGACTGGGCTGTAGGATTGATTCTTTTGGCTATTTCACTCATCATTCTCTGTGGTTGTCTAGTTTGTCTCGTAAAAATTCTTAATTCTATGATGAAAGGTAACAACGCGGTTAACGAATTAATGTGGCATCAATGTAACGAGAAACACATGTTGTATTTATCTACAGGACACATTGCCAATGTCATCAAACGAGTGATCAATTCCAAAATCCCCTACGTGCCCTGGATAACAGGATATTTAGCTCTTTTTGTCGGAGCTGGCATGACTTTTATAGTTCAGTCAAGCTCCGTTTTTACGTCCGCCCTTACTCCGCTCGTCGGCATCGGTGTCATTTCTATTGAACGAGTCTATCCGCTAACGTTAGGATCGAATATAGGTACGACCACCACGGCGCTTTTAGCTGCATTAGCGGCTTCACCAGACGCCCTGCATGACACTCTGCAAATAGCATTAGTTCATCTATTCTTTAACATTACCGGTATTTTACTTTTCTATCCCATTCCTTTCATGCGATTCCCTATCCCGATGGCTAAATTCTTGGGTAACGAAACGGCCAAATTCAGGTGGTTTGCTATTCTCTATCTTGTTGGAATGTTTTTCCTTTTACCTGGTATTGTTTTGGGCCTGTCTATTGCTGGAACTATTGCACTTTTGTGTGTTGGTATTCCGATCTTAATTATTCTCGTTTTTGTCACTGTAATCAAAATTTTACAACAAAAAAAACCAACCTGTTTACCACTCGTTATGCGTAACTGGAAGTGGCTACCTGTTGGATGTCGATCATTGGAACCGTACGATCGCCAGTTCGCTAAATGCGCTTGCTGCAATCGGTTTAGGCCAACTGAAAATACTAACACAAGTAACGACGCTATCACGGTCTCCGAAGTTTCAATGTGAATTTTAGTACCGAAGAAGTACTGAAAATTTTGATAAAACGAACATGTATATAAATCTGTCGACTAAAAAAAATGCATACTAAATGAATACATGAATTACCGATTACTTTAGGATTCCCGATCGTTTGTACGGTACTTACTTTCTACCTACTACTTTGCGCTAACTGATATTTTTTCATTGAGCCGAATAGGCGCAACGTTTCAAATTAATAAAATAAAACGTTTTGATCTTTTTTGGTATTGCAAAGCTAAAACTCCCTGTAGTGCACCGAAACCTGTTCGTTAGAGTACAAATATATATTATAATTGTCTACACAACAAATACGAATGTCAACCGTTTCAATCCAGTTTAGTGATATAGCTCCACAGTAGGCTTCAGTCCCTAGTCCTTACGCTATCTTAAACAGGTATTAACAATGTAGGTGGCGCCACCGTAAATACGAAATTTTACAATAAGATTTACGTACATAAGTAGTACATTCACGCATAGCCCACGCGACCTGCGCATGCCCTAAACGAAGCAACGAAATCATTGGGCAGGAAAGAAAATATGAATATATACTATTGCAGCAGGTCAACAAGTAAAGTTCTGTAATAAGGGAAAACTGTACGTTTTATTACGTAAAGTTTAGCTTTTGTTGCCTGAATCCTACTGAAAAGATGTTTATAAATTTTTTAGAAGAATACGTTTAGGTTGTATATGTTCTTTGAATAATTTTCAGCTATTTCCTTACGTTTGGAAGGTCTTACTGGATTATGTTCAATTTAATTTAAAACTAATATAACGGAAGGTTAAGTTGCTCCCTGAAGTTAAAAGAGATTACCTTAAGAGGTAAAAGCGTAAAAAGGTGTAATAAGGCGTGAGATTAAAACACGACATGATTTTTCCGTACTTTGTCATAATAAATAACAACAGGCCTACGCATTATTAGGAACAGATAGATGTGACAAATTAAAACGCGGCGTTCAGTAGCCTAGCTACAACTCTGACTTTACTAATTGTTTCGAACTTACCTTGTTTCGGAAAACTTTAGCAATTTTGCAACTATAAGAAGTTATTGGTGAAATCGAGAATCTGATCACTACCAGCAGTATATAAAATATATTTTTCGTAGAAAAATCGTCACTATACACATCTGGACTAAAATTCTAGCAGTACTTCATTAGAGAGCGTCTGTAAAATAATGTGGAATACATACAATTGAGCTAAGCTTTATAAAGCCCACGCTGGAGATATTCTTTGTATCCTCAAGTCAAATAATTAATTTGTATCTAATACAACCATGTGACAAAAGCAATTCATATTCAATTAAGAGCAGATAAAAAATGTTTTACTAACACCTTTGTCATTGAGGCTAGGTATGGTGTGATCCGGTTTTTCTGGAGACATATATTGTACCATACAGCTACTTAGGTTTCATAACGTTCAGAACCTTGGTAAGAACACGTAGCTTAAGTGGTGAAATAGGAACAAGTTTAAATAGTCTTCACGCCTCTACCACGTGGTAGATAGATGAAAATGATGAAAAGGGAAATGGATTATGTTTAAAGCGGGCGTATCCTACTTTGGCTATAGATTCAATATGAAATAGTATACGTAATAGGTATCCAAAATGCTTGATTTGTCAAATGTCAATGCTACACGCGCTGTACATACTATCAAGCTGCTATCGAGGTGAAAATTTTGACTCAAGCTTAGTCTTGTCAAAATTAATCGCTGTTTACGGTTCATGATCTTTGAGGCTAGATCATGATAAAGACTTTGAACATATGAATTGAACTTATTGCGTCTCACCACCAGAAAAGCCACGATCATTGGATGATGCAGAATGAGCCACTTCAATATCACGTGAAAGAGGAAAAATATGCTGATGATCAAAGTCTTTTAGTGGAGGTGGGGCAAAAGGGGCTGGTCACATTCCATTCACACCAGGAGCTCACGTATAAAATAAAGTTACCTTGGTGCAGTCAATTTGCAGCACAACCAGAAGCCTTAGTCCCAAGTGACCAAGAGGAAAAGAAGTAGCTTTGCCAAAATTTTCTAAAAAGTTTTCGGTACTTAATCCTCTCTTGGGCTGTCATTGGTTTTTTTTTTAATAACTTTGATTTTCAACAGCAATGACGGACAATTTGGCCTTTACTGCGACTCCCGGTGAAGAGAATGATGTTAATTCAAATGCTGTGGTACATTGGCCTTTTCTCTTTCATCCACCTTTTATTTTCTCCAATATAGGCTATTGTCAAAATTTTGCTTCTTTTTATTAGGTTTCGAACGAAATAGCTTTGAAGGTGGACGACTCTGACCGCCCCGAGAAAGAAAGTAACAACGGCAGAAGATCGAGCACTAGCTCCAGCTCTGATGGAACGGATTCTGGCTTGGAGACGAATGCCAACGATCCCTGGGCAATTGTAGAAATGACTGACGACTCTGAGAAATGGGCAGGTAAAGTTATTTATCGACCTCGTGAATATTACTACTAATTTATTACGAGATTTTTAAACAAGAAAATGTCAACTTAGCTAATTGCATTTGGGATTCACAGATATGACCACGAATGCCAAAGTACTTCGCGTGTCTATCAACGCAGCGAAAATTGTTACGGCACTTGGCCTACTTTACCTTTTTATCTGTTCATTGGATCTGCTATCCAGCTCTTTCCGTTTAATATCAGGGAAAACTGCTGGTAAAATCCAAAATTTAATGTTCGTTTAATTTTGGCATGAATACAATTTGTTTTTCTTAATAATAGGGGCTATTTTTCAACAAAGTGAGCTAATGCAAAATCCTGTAGTAGGACTAATGATCGGTATTTTAGTCACTGTCTTGGTGCAAAGTTCCAGTACGTCCACCTCAATTGTTGTTTCAATGGTCGGAGCTGGAGGTAAATTGTTAAGAAAATCATCTGCCTCAAATCTGTGTATTTAAATTGCGCTATGCTCTTTTCTAGTAATTACTGTTCACCAAGCGATTCCGATTATCATGGGAGCTAACGTGAGTTTCCCTTTCGTAGGTATAAAGTATCTCTGTTGTTACATTTTTCTTTTATCCCTATAAAGATTGGAACTTCGGTGACCAACACAATCGTCTCCTTTACACAAATCGCCAATAAAAATGAATTCAGGAGAGCTTTTGCCGGCGCAACAGTTCACGATATGTTTAATTGGCTAACAGTAATCGTACTTTTTACCGTGGAGATTGTATCAAGTAAGAACAAGTTTGTAGTTGCTACCCATTAAAGAACAAAATACGAATCCTTGTGTTGAACAGGTTCAATATTCGGATTGGGATACTTGGAATGGGTGAGTGGAGCTATCGTCAAAGGAGTCAATTCTTCTTCCGGTGACGGTGAAGTTCGTTTACTGAACGTAATCATTGATCCCTTTGTGGACAAGATTATTCAGGTAATAAATCTAATGTTTATCAATATTAACATCCGAATCAATCAACCCTTTTAAATACGCATATGTTATTATGTAGCTCGACTCCAAGGTTCTCCAAGGTTGGGCTAACAACGATCCTCGCTACGAAAACGCTTCACTTATAAAGCAATGTGGTCCTGATATCACTCAGCCCGTACCATGTGGTATGTTTAGATGGATCTTAACTAAAGCTACCTTATAATAATTGAAACATTAATTATGATTCGTATTATAAGATGGAGAGTTTCTATTCGAGAACACTGGACTGGAAGACTGGGCAGTTGGTTTGATTCTCCTATTCATTTCGCTGTTTATGCTCTGCGGTTGTTTGGTTGGCCTCGTCAAAATTCTCAACTCCATGATGAAGGGTACAACATAACTATTTGCAACATTGTTGCAAACTTTCTGGTATTGCAAGGACTTTATTAACCTTGCACTATTTTGAATACAGGACACATTGCTAACCTCATCAAGCGAGTGATCAATGCCAAAATTCCCTACGTGCCTTGGCTAACTGGGTACCTCGCAATGGTTGTCGGCGCTTGCATAACATTCTTAGTCCAGTCGAGCTCAGTCTTCACGTCGACTTTGACCCCACTCGTCGGCATCGGTGTCATATCAATTGAGCGTGTCTACCCACTCACTCTAGGTTCGAATATTGGCACTACCACTACAGCGGTTATCGCTGCTCTGGCCGCAGAACCTGAAATGCTGCACGATACTCTGCAGATATCAATGGTCCATTTATTCTTCAACATTACGGGTATTTTGCTTTACTATCCAATCCCGTTCATGCGGTTCCCTATCCCGATGGCCAAATTTCTGGGTAACGAGACCGCCAAATACCGTTGGTTCGCCATTCTATATCTGGTGGGCATGTTCTTCCTATTGCCTGGTATTGTTCTGGGTCTCTCCATTGCCGGTACCATTGCACTACTTTGCGTCGGCATCCCGATCTTGCTACTCCTGATCACGATCGCTGTGATCAAAACGATTCAACGAAGAAAGCCGTCTTGCTTGCCACGCGTCATGCGGGATTGGAAGTGGCTGCCTGTTGGATGTCGATCCTTGGAGCCGTACGATCGCCAGTTCGCCAAATGCGCTTGCTGCAAGAAATTCAGACCAATAGAAGAGACTGCAACTGCGGAAGTAAATGTCGAGGTGGATTCCGACAGTGACAAAAAAACCAAAGAATTGCCTTGAGAGAACGGGGCGCGGTACCGTATTATTATTTTGATGATTTTTCCAAAATAGAATCCTGCCTTTTTCCTGCAAACAAATCGAGCGACGGAGAAGTGCACTCACATGATTCTTTTCCCCCCAGTCTTTAACTTTAAGGCACCCAATTCCAATTTGAGAAGACCCTTTAAACTTCAAGATGGGAATTGTTTCGTTTATATTGGCCAGTCCCATGTTTTGTTTGTCTGTATAGGCTTCCCGAATAGTTTCTTTTGAATGGAGGAATGGATAGACGCAGTGTGGACTGACTTGTTGACGAGTTCGTGTAAATACGCTGAAAACAAATAATTTATCTGTCTTGTATTGTGACTCTTCCTTTGTAAACACCAAACCACCAAGCCAGCTGCCACTGGTTATTCCGAATTCTATCGTTAGGTGGCAGCTAGATGGCGCAACAATACAAAACACAAAAGGAAATTCAATTTAAAAGTCGTTTCGCATTGTTCTTTTTAATTGTATAAGATTGAGGAAAACCGATTACCCTATCATTGCAGCAGCATCATAATCACCATTTGTTTCATTTAAGTTTACACTTAAAGTGTTCTTCAAGATGCATTAGTCAAAGGAAGTTGGAGACGTTGGGAGAGAATCCTGAATGCATGTCTAAATAAAAACCCAATGAAACGATGCACAATAATCCTTTGAATTTCGTCAACCCTCTCCGATTTCGTATGGTAAGTAGCAGATGGTTTTTTTCACAAGAGTAGGAGTATCTCGACTGACAGCCGCTCGTTGGAGAGTTGTGCGGGTGCATGTTTATTTATCGACAGGGCATCGCGGAGCAGGAGCAACTCGCGGCGGATAAAGTATCAGCTTCTTGTGCGCCAACCCCTTGGCGGAGAAGTTTTGTGCTTCAAGTTACCGAAAAAACGTCCGTTTTAAACACTTAACTTCCGTGTCACGAGAGACCAATCGGCTTTATGGCCTGAAAGGATTATATTGATCGGCTACTTCATCAACACTTTGCGCTTCGAAATGAAATCATTTAATCGACGGAAAGATTGCAGGCAACGCTGTTGCCAGTAGCTACTAGCTTGCCGTCGTCTTGATATACAAACAGAATCGCGCATACTAGACAAGCCAAAATATTGTACGCACGTCCCTAATGCGATCAACACGTCCGATTTACGTTGCCTGACGCTGGAGAGATGCGACGCTTCACTGATACTGTCCGAGTGAAAGTATCTCGAGTGCGAAAAAGACTTGAAAGTCCGAGTAAAGTACATTGCCGACGAGATAGGATCGTCGTAATCAGAAGAGAGAGATCTATGGATCGCAGAAGGCGGCAGCATGAAAGGGCGTGTTAGGAGAGAGGGGGGGGCAAGTTAAAAGGACTAGGCGCGAGTGATCTACGGCGAAGCACAAAGAGTGCCGATCCCAGGACTAGAAAGCCAACCCAAAGTGAGTCTGGAAAAGTCGGAGCTGCTGAGAAGAGACGTCAGAATATTCAACGGAAATGAATGCCGTCGACGGGCAGTACAGTAGCAGAAGTCGAACAGCTCCAATGGTTATACAGCTGCCTCTTGCCCGTACTCTATCCTCTTGTTGTGTATATATTTATACATCTAAAGTTCCTTCTCCATTTTCTCTCTGAAAAAATCGCTTTGCTAGGACTTCCTTTGAACTTCTTCCTTTTTTTTTAAATCATCACTTTCCAGGAATCAATTAATGCAAACGCTGGAAGGCGTACCAGATGGCAAACATCGTGGCAAAAGTGGAACTTGGCATTTACCGGGAAAGACAATGACTTAATATATTATCGACACTATTTCCGCCTGAGCCGAATGCTAAGCTAGGGACTGACGAATGGGAGAGAGAAACCTGGCTGCTGAACTGCAAGTTTTGCGATGGCGTATAAACGGATTACGTTCACGTCGATCGGCCTGAGCTGCTGATGCAGTGGCCAAACGGCATTGACGAATGACAGATGTGTGTAGGAGGTATATCGGGTCTTGTGTCGTGACGAGTGAGACGGGGAAAAGGACGGGCAACGACAGTGACGGAAATTCATTAGCGAAGGCGAGTACAAGAGACGAGGAAAAGTGAAAGGTGAGGGGAGACAAGGAATTCGGCATTTACGGGAAAGGCAGATGGGAAAATGTAGAAGGAGCCAATCACAGTCTGTTTGACAGACTCATCGTCTCTTCGGCCCTATTTTTAGATTACGTTGGCCTCTCTCTGGCCTGTCTTCCATCTCTTAACGCACGGTGCGTCGAATATAAGAGCGACATCATTTATCTCTCGAATTTGAAAATGTCGTGTACGTATCCTGGTGTGATGTTCACCGAGCAGTTCAGCAACTTGTATTCTTTACTGTTGCGCTACGCTTGGCTTTGTTGTCATTCTGGAAAAGGAGGGCCCGCACTGTCGTCGTCAAATGAAGAGTACATAGGACTGCAGTCTGTTTTTGATGTGATTCGATGAACCAGCGAGTGAGAGCAACACCCCGTCAAGCGCGAATTTCAATAGGATCTCGACAAGAAAAGGGGGAAATAATTCGTGATCCGTTTCAGGCAGGCGACTTCTGTCGGCAACGTATAGTTCTTTCTACCCCCCCTCTCGAAGCTTTTCTTGTATATTATTCTTTTCCGTAGGCAAGTAGATGATTCAAGTTGGGTTAGCTAACTGGGGCGCGCAGGCGCCAAGACGGATCGCTGAACGCCACCGCGGAGCACGGCGGAGCAGCAGACTAGGATATAACCATTTGGTCCTGGCGACCGGGAGACTCAGTATTGTGTCGGGGTGAGTCAAAGAAACAGCACACAAAGGTTGTCGGCACAGTCGTTAGACCCCGAAGACGGGACTTGGCTCTTTAGTGCGCCGTTTTCGAGTTGTTGAACCTGTGGGGACTGACCCGACCAGAAGTGTGACCGTGAAAGTAGTTTGATTGTATTCTTTAAAGGACAAACTGTGCCATCAATGTCGTCCTAGTTAAATCTCCGCCTGTGCTGAGAGGCCGCATTAAACACCATCATCGGATTCGTCGTGAATGGCTGGCAATTGTTACGTGAAAAAAGCCGGTCTAGTGCTTGGTGAGATTCTGTAAGTTGCCGTTTTCCGGTTCTTTTATCTTTAACACAGCGAAACTGCGATTTTCTTCGCAGATGGCCCAGTGATTGAGGCGCACTCATACAGCATCATAGGTCCATCTTGATGGAAAGAGAAGTGGGCTAACAAGAAGACGAGAATTGGGAATGGCAGGAAATGGGTAGTCATTATTTTGCCTCAGTTCGTTCTTTCTCCTATTTGCTTCATCCCCTATATATCTCTCGCAATGGGGCGCAGTAGAGAGACAGCGCCCGGAGCAGCAGCCAGCGAACGGCAGGATATCACGCAGAGCAATCTGCAACTATAGCCGTCTATCTCTCTTTTGCTCTCTTTTCAAAAATAAATATATACACAACCACACCGTCGACGGTTGTTTCGGCGCTGGCGTCGATGATGACCGGTAAACACGACGACTGGTGAAATCATAAACCGTCAGTTTTTAGTTTTTCACTTTCATCATTTTTTTTTTTTTTTGTTTTTTTGGACGCGTGTGCGGAATGTAACACGAGTGTTTGTATTCGGACTGGGAAAGCGATGAGCGCACTACCGCCGCTTGAAATACACCGGCAGCTATATAGTAGTCCGCTGCATTCTCTATTTCTTTCTTTTTCTCCCCCTTCCAGACTTAAGGTTTGTCTATTTTGAAAAAGGACCTCGACTGTCGCTGTGACACACATCGTGCGGTATGACCCGTGTCTAAGCACTATACGTAGCGCTGTTTCGGGACGAGACAGGGGAACGAAACGAAGCTTGAAGTTTTGGACGGGTCGCAGGATTTGGTGGAACAAGAAGGGCAAAAGCGAAAGGGATTCCATTGAAACATTAAAACAAAAGAGGGGAAAAAACAAAAGAGGGAGGCTGCTAAAGAAGTCGCTGAGGTAGGGAGTTGGAAGCGACGCGCATTAGGGACGCGGTTAAGGACTGTTGTGTGAGCGCGTGTCTCCGTGTTGTCAGAACTCGGCGGCAGCTTCTGAGCATCGTAAATTGTCTGTCGGCGCAAACCAACACAACGACGACAAAAGGTATCTCTTCTTCTCCTTCTTTTGCCCCGTTTCCTTCCTCGAACGCATCGCGAATAGGCTGTTGTGGTGGTGGACATCCCTTTCTTTTTGTCCTTTTTCATTTCCCTCTTTCCCTCGGCCTCCGTTCTATCGATGAAAATAGAGACGGAAT
>JACCDP010911689.1_pt1 | contig 18081 bp, 15 predicted proteins | sample 7445841 | NCBI WGS metagenome assembly JACCDP01 (sample SAMN15323441, study PRJNA562643) | freshwater metagenome | isolation source: river surface water | place: USA:Blue River Watershed | collected 2017-08-17
AACCATTTACAGTCACTTTCAGACCAGATTTTTGAAATAAAAGACAAATGTACTGATAAAGAGTATAAAGAACTAATGGATACATTGGGAAAAGTATATTCATCTAAAGTTGTAAAAGAACCGGAACCTGAACCAGTTGAAGAAGAAGAAGAAATAGATCGTCTTATAAGACAACAACTATTGGAAGAATTTGATAGACCATTAAGAGGAACAAAAGAATGGATTGAATTACCAGTTTCAGAAAAAGCTAAATGGTGTAAAATGAGTGTGGAACATTTTATAAAACAAGAAAATGAAAAACCACATTGGATGGAAGTAGAATATTATAAAAAGTATCCAAATATGAAACCAGCTTATCTAAAGGAACATGCGCTTGCGCTTTGAATCTTCGCTTCTTCCTTATAAACCTCCTTCCTAACGGATTATTTTTACTCTTTTAATACTTTTTACTCTAACTAGAGTAAAAAAAATGTATATATTATCTACCTATAATTGGGTTATAATTTAATTCTGCTTTTTCTTTAATAATAGAAATAACTTTATTAAGTATTGTTTCTCTGTATTTATAGTCTATAGTTTGTTGAGGAAATGTACATAAGCCTTTAAACATAAATTCTGTAGCTTCTTCTATATCTAAAGTAAAACTATTTGTTTTTTCATCTAATATTTCATCATACCAAATATAACCTAGTAAATCATTATTATTTTCTATATCTAGAATTTTCCACCAAATAGCAGTAGTTTCATTTGGTTCTCCAAATGCTTTTACTAAAATATTATAATTAATTTTTCTAATACAATCAAAATCACAATAATTTGGTATATTTAAGAAAGGTCTAGAACGAACCATAATTATTTATTAAATAAAAATTTGATAATTTTTTCAATTTAAAAAAAACTAATACATTTTTATTTTTGAATTTTATTTTGTACTAGTTTTTTAAAAAATATATATAAATGTTAACAAATGTAGTGTTACGCGAAGCTACGCTTCGCTCCACGTGAGTTTTCCAAAAGCATGCTTTTGTGGTTCAAGCCAACCACAATTTTACAAAGTCACTTGACTTTTGTAAAATAATTTACATCTAAAGATTTATTATTTATATTCAAGTAATAATTATAAGTAGTTAAAATGGGTTACGATAAAGAAAATTGGAAACTGGATAGAAAAGGTAAAGACTATATTTATATAGGAAAAAAGATAGAAGATTATAATTCAATAAATCAACAACTATATAAATTGGTATCGATTTCTTATTTAAAACCTTTCAAAAATATAGAAACTGAATGTGAGTATGAACAACCAAATAATACAACTGAAGCTAATGTTAATCAAGTAGATAAAATAGATACAAATAGAGAATATAGAGAAATATATACTTTACTGAATGGTTTTAAACATGGTATATATAAGCAATATTATATACAAAAAGAAGAAACTCCTCCATTTGAAAGAGAGCTTTTAATAGTAGAAGGTAACTACTATAAAGGTAAATTAGATGGAAAATGTACAATATGGTATCCATTTGGAGAAGCAAGAATAATAAAAGAAATGGAGTATAAAAATGGAGAATTAAAATCAGAAAAGTATTGTAATTTTTAAAGTATAATTGTATATAAAAGTGGTATAAATTGATATTTTATAAGTTGATATATAAACTATCCAACTAATTAACTAATTAACTATTTAAATTATAAAAAGAATATGACTAAATTTATAGAGTATAATTCACCAGATAAAGCTATTTTAAATGAAGTATTTAACAATATACCATCTATTGATAAATGGACGGCAAACATAGTAGAAAACTATGTTTATTCTTATGTTAGAAAATATCATCCTAATGGTTCTATTAAGTGTGAATATAGAACTAGATTTGGAAAAAAAGATGGTGAATATAAAGAATGGTGGTTTTCTAATGGAAACCTAAAAGAAGAATGCATGTATGTAAATGGAAAATTGAATGGAGAAGGTAAGTTTTGGTACAAAAATGGACAACTATGTGAACAAAATATGTATCTAAATGGAAATTTTAATGGAGAATGTAAAGAGTGGTTTAGGAATGGACAACAATATAGTCAAAGATCATATATAAATTGCAAAGAACATGGTGAGTTTAAAACTTGGGATAAATATGGTAAATTACGAGAAGAAATGACATATGTAGATGGTAAACTTCACACTATGAATAAATATTGAAATAAAATTATAAAATAAAAATAAAATAAAAAATGTGTTAAATTTTTTACTCTAAATATAAGAGTAAAAACGGGCTTTTTATAAAAGTATTTAAAAATGATATTTTGTAACTTAATATTTAGCTAATAAACTTATAAAAACAATGACTAAATTTTCTAATTATAATTCAATAGAGAAAGAGATACTTTTAGAAGTGTTTGAAAAGATGCCTATGATTGATACATGGATAACTAATATTATAGAAGAATATATTTATTCTACAGTAAAAAAATATTATCTGAAAGAGGGTGAACAGAAAGGAGATCTTAAGTGTGAATATAGAACTAGATTTGGTATAAAGGATGGTGAATATAAAGAATGGTGGTTTGATAATGGTCAATTGCGTGTACAAACAACTTTTTTAAATAATGAAATACATGGTGATTATAAAGAGTGGTATAATAATGGACAATTATATGAACATACTACATTTGTAAATGGTAGAATACATGGTGAGTATAAATATTGGCACAAAAATGGTCAAATAAAAAAACAATGCATATATGTAAATGGTAAAATAGAAGGTGAATATAAAGAGTGGTGTTATGTTCTGAATCATAAAATTAACCATTCTTTATTGATTGAACATACATTTATAGATAACGTATTAAATGGAGATTATAAAGAATGGTACTGCGGAGCGGATGAACGTAGTGATAATTGTCAATTACGAGTACAAACATCATACGTAGATGGTAAATTACATGGTGAATATAAACTGTGGAACTATAATGGTGAATTAATTAAACAACGTACATTTACGAATACAAATGCCATACTTAGATGGTAAATTTATAATTATTTTTTTACTCTCTTCAGAGATAGAGTAAAAAATGTTTTAACAAAGTAAATTATAGTTATATTTGAAGATAATTTAGTGAATTTTTTTCCAGTATAAAGTGTTTTCATTATAACGACTTATTATTTATTATTTACTACTTAGTAATAAGTAGTAAAATATCAATTCAAAAGAGGAACTAAATTGCTTCGAAGCTTTTCTTATTCGCTTCCCCTTAACCCCTCCCTTACTCTTTTTACTTTATCACAAAAGTAAAAAAATGTTTACTACTTCTTTTCAACTAGTAGTGTTACGCGGTCCTTCGGACACGCTCCACGTGAGTTTTCCAAAAGTACATTTTTATGGTTCAACCCAACCATAATTTTACAAAATCACCGGACTAGTAACAACTAAGAGTTTCTATATATGAATTTAATTCATCAAAGTTTCCTCTTATACGAAAATATCTATAATTTGTATTTTTATCAACCAAGTCAATTACAGTTAAACCACTATTACAGATTTTATTAATTAACTGTGGATTATTTATAACAATTAATTTAAAATCTTCATATGTCATTTTATGCTTTTTGTTTAAATATATTACCTCTCCTTGATCTGTGTAATATTTAAATTCAATTGTAATAACAACTATTGTTTCAGGCATAATAAAAGGAGTATATGACATCATAAGATCTGATATATTTCTTAAATCCATAAAAGGAACATCAATGCAAGATTCAATTGTTTGTTTTACAGACATTTTGATATTATTATTTTAATTAAATTGAAAAACTCAATTTAATTATTTACCTAAAGGTATATATTTTTCACCTTTTACACCACCTATAAATCCATAATAAGTAATTTTATTATCAACAATATTATTATATTTATCAAACAGTGAATCTGCTTGTTCTGAAGCATATCCAAAACAAAGTTTATCAACTAATTCAAAATAGTTTGTACAATATGTTATCATTTGTTTTTGATATTCTTCACTAATATGTCCATCACAGTTCCAATAAATATCTTCTATTATTTCAAAATTTACAGGATTGATATCAAAATATATCTCTTCTATTTCCTTATTTTCTTTTTTATGAACTATTTTTGTACTACATATTAACACATCAATAACTTTGGAATTCTTTTTACCTTTTTTCATTTTAATCGATTTGAAACATAAGTTTTTAATCAATTGTTCACGAAAATCTTTAAATTCACAATCAATCCACTGTGAACAATTCATATCCATACTTTCTGGATAATCTAAATCAAAATATGGATAACAAATTTCTGGAGGAACGGTACCCCATTCTCTTACTTCTGTATATAAATCATGTATTTTTTTATTAAAATAAACAAACTTATTATATTTATATGCATATGTAAATGAATCATCAAATGAATTGTCTACAATTATATCACCATTTATCAGAGTATGTATATTATATTTCTTCATATAATCTATACAACATTCTTCTAACAATTCTGCATATTTTGTATTTATAATCACAGTATCATCTATTTCATCTTTAAGAATAATAAAACAAAATGATTCATTATAAACTTCATTTTCAAAATAATCTATTTTTTCCTGATCTGTACCATATACATTATATAAATATTCTTTTGTATCTACTACAATTTCCATTGGTTTTCTATTTGTAAACTCTTCGATTAATTTACTTACATTTATTACATCCATATATTTTACTTCTTCAATACAAGATTTAATACACTGTTGTATTTTTGTTTTATTTTGTTGAATTGTGGTTTCTAATAAACTAAACATCTTTTATTTAATTTTAGTTAATGCTATTATTATTAATATAATTAGTATAATTAATCAGAAAAAATCAATTCACAACGAGGAACTACGTTCCCCGTAACCCCTCCTTTATTATTTTTTACATTATTACTATTTCTTTTCAAATAGTAATGTTTCGCGGTCCTTCGGACACGCTCCACGTGAGTTTCCAAAAGCATACTTTCGTGGTCCAAGTTAACCACGCTTTTGCAAAAAACTCTTGACTTTTGATAACAAAATATTAATAATAAGATAAATTGATTTTTACTAGTTTAATGCAACTAGTAAACTAATAATAAATAAAAGTAAAGTAAAATAATTAGATTTTTACTTTAGTAAAAATGTCAAAATTTGCTGACTTCAACTCACATGAGTTACACCTCATTAAAGATGTTTTTACTCAACTCAACCATTTACAACTAGATGTAAATATTGCCTATATAGTTGAAAGTTATATTTATTCGGTTCAACAAGAGTCATTTTATTTAAAAAAAGATACTTTAATTACTGAACAATTTACAACTCGCTTTGGTAACAAAGATGGAAATTATAAAAGCTGGTACTCTAATAATCCAAATTTAAAATATGAACATTCTTTTTATACAAACGGTCTATTAGATGGTGAGTCTAAGAAATGGTCAGAGAATGGTAATATAATGGAAGAACGTATTTATTCCAAAGGTAAACTAAATGGATTAGCTACAGACTGGTGGTTTCATGGTTTAGATGTATCAAGTAAATGGAAAGAATGTAATTACATCAAATGTAAAAGAGAAGGTTTATATATAGAATTGTATTCATCAGGACAAAAAAAAACAGAAGTTTATTACTCCAAAGGTAAAAAAGAAGGTGAATGTAAACAGTGGCATCCTAATGGTAATAAACATATTGAATGTTTTTACTCCAAAGGTAAAAAAGAAGGTGAATATAAACAGTGGCATACAAATGGAAATAAAATGTTACAATGTTTTTTTTATGAAGATAAATTAGAAAATCAATATAATATGTATTATGATAATGGAAATAAATGGGTTGAATGTTTTTATCAACAGGATAAAAAAAATGGACATTTTAATAGATGGTTTGTCAACGGGATTAAAACGAATGAATCTTTTTTTAAAGATGACAATTTAGATGGTCAACATAAATCATGGCATTTTGAAAATGGAAATAAATCTGTAGACTGTTTTTACTCCAATGGTAAATTAGAAGGTGAATATAAGGAATGGAATTCTTCCAATATTTTAATTAGTCATAAAATATATAAAGATAATGAAATAATTCAAACAATTGTTGGTTAATAAATTTATTTTTACTACTTATTTTAAAATAGTAATATTTCGTGTGAGTTTTCTAAAAGTATACTTTCGTGGTCCAAGACAACCACGATTTACCAAAAAACACTTACTAATTGTTTTCAATTAGTAAACTATATTTTTAAAATAAAAAATCAGTCAAAAATAAATTTGTATACAATACTTAATGATATCCAATGGTAACCTAGTTTCTAATACCTTCTTACTAGCTTCTTTCATTTCTTCTATTTCTTTCTTCTTTTCATTTACCTTTAATTGCAATTCAGGATACTTACTCAAGTCCAAATCAAATAGTCTTCTCCAAACGTTATCATCAAGGTCAATTCTGTCAAATATTTTAGTAAGATTAAAATCGAGGTTCCAGAACTTTTGAGGATCATCCCATTCTTGAAAGCAATACTTGAAACAATCTAAGTGTTCATTTGTTGATGCAAATATAGTTGTATATTCATTCCATTCACAACCATTCTCATGAGCATACTTCAAACACTCTAAATTTCCATTTAAAGCTGCATATGCAGGTGTTATTCTATCCCATTCATAACCTTCTTCATGCATTCTCTTAAGTGCAACTAAATCACCAATTCTTGCAGCTCCAGCGCAGGTAGAATATTTAACCATTTTTTATTTACTATTATTTACTACTTGCATTTAAGTAGTAAAAATCAATTTAAGTAAGGGTCTCCGGCCCTTACGAACCCATTAAAAAAGGAACTGAGTTGCCTTAAGCGTAAGCTAACGACGAAGTTATATGATACCTTCTACCTTATTGATATTTATAAATTGATTTTATTATAAACTTTATTAGATAATGATAATAATATATTATTTAAATTTAAAATTAAAGATGTCTATGATAGGTTTTCCATTAGCTAATAAAACAGATTTTTTAAATGTTTTAACAAATTTTAACGAATTATCATCTTTAGATAAAAAATGTTCTGTAAAAGAGTTAAATGATTATGTTTCATTATTTTCTAATCGTGAATATCAATATTTAAATTCAGATAATGAAGATGAACCATCATATAAAATAGTACAAATAATAAATTCAGGAATAAAACAAATCTTAGATAAAACTAAATTTAAATTTAATTTTACTAAAGAAATTATACATACAAATAAAGTTATATTTGGAATATATATTTCTAAATGTGAAATAATAAATATAGCTAAAATTAAAAATATGATTACATCAGTTGAAATTATAAAAGAAAAAATATATCCTTCTTGTAATAGTAATATATTTTTTTATGAAGAAGATACTTTAAATTTATAAAATTTACTTATTTAAAGGAATCTGTGCTTGCCCTTTAAAATATTCTCTTTTAATACTTTTTACTCTAGTTAGAGTAAAAAATGTTTACTACTTCTTTTCAAATAATAGTGTTTCGCGGTCCTTCGGACACGCTCCACGTGAGTTTTCCAAATGTCATCTTTTGTGGTTCAAGACACCCACAATTTTACAAAAACACTTATATTTTTAATTAAAAGTATATATGTATACAGTACTTAATCACATCAAGTGGAAGAATAGTTTCTAATACATTTTTAGATTCTATTTTTAATTGTTGTAATTCTTGTTCTTTAGCTTTAACCTTAAGTTCTAACTTAGGATGTTTAATTAAATCAATTTTTTCATCTATAAGTCGTCTCCATACAACATCATCTAAGTCTATTCTATCTATAAATTTTACTAATTTTAATTTATCAATATTACAGAATTTTTGTATCGAATTCCAATTTTCAAAACAATATTGCAAACATTTAAAATGACCACCTCGTGTTGCAGATATAGGTGTTTTGTTATTCCATTGACAACCATTTTCACGAGCATAACGTAAACAATTTAAATATCCATTTCTAGCTGCACCCTTAGTTGTTTTGTTATTCCAAGGACAACCTTGCTGATGAAGATATTGTAAACAATCTAGTTGTCCATATTCTGCTGCATATTCAGTTGTAATTACATTCCAAGGACATCCTTGCTGATGAGCATATTTTAAACATTCTAGATGACCATTTTGAGCTGCATTTGTAGTTGTATCTTCATCCCAAGGACAACCATGTTCATGAGCATATTTTAAACATTCTAAATGACCATTCTCCGCTGCAAACTTAGTTGTATATTCATCCCAAGGACAACCATTTTCGTAAGCATATCGTAAACAATTTAAATGTCCATTTTTGGCTGCATACATAGGTGTGATTTTATTCCAACTAGATCCATTTTCAAAACAATATTGCAAACAATCTAGATGTCCATTTTCAGCTGAAAGTTCAGCTACACTTTGATTCCAAGGACATCCAGTTTCGTGAAGATATTTTAAACAATCTAAATGACCATTTTCAGCTGCAACCATAGGTGTCCACATACTCCATTTATAACCATCTAAATGCATATTTTTTAATTCTTCTAAATCACCAGCAGCTGCTGCTTCTTGAGGAGATTTGTATTTAAACATTTTTTCTTTACTATTATTTACTACCTGTATTTAAGTTGTAAAAAATCAATTTAAACGAAGTGTACGACGCTTTGAAGCTTCGCTTCTTCCCCGTAACCCCTCCTTTATTTTTTTTATTAAAGATAAAAATAAAAAGTTTACTAAAAGCATGTGGTTTTCAAAAGTCAACTTTTGTGGTTGAATTCAACCACAATTTTACAAAGTCGCTGGGCTTGTGGATAAAAACGTAAAATAAATAATTTAATACATATCTCTATATCTATATAATTCTATTGTATAATCATCATTTTTAGGTGGTATATAATCCCATACATAAGTATCTATTTCTGGTGTTGTATCAAACACATTATCATCATCATCAAAACCAACTTCATATTCTGTATATTTTGGTGTATATCCTACAAGTTTTAATTCACCTCCTGGTGGAAGTAATATTTCCAATTCTTCTAATGGCATTCCAAATAATCCTGAATTACTACTATATTTAAATAAGGCATGTATATCTTTTGGTAAATTAATAATAGACATACAACACTGTGTTCTATAATCTAAAAATTGTTGATTTAATCCAGCTGCAATATTTGGCATCAAAGAAGTACTTAAAAATGTATTTATCTTATATGTATAAACATTATTTTCATCAAGTGTAAGTTCTTTCAAAAAATATGGATCTTTAGAACCTCTAAAAACAGATAATGAAATAGGTAAACGCGGTGCTCCATATATAACTTTATTTAATAATGTTGAAAAATAATTCATTAATATTCTTGGATTCATTTCATTTATTATTTTTGAATCTGACTTTCTAATTTTTTCAAAATCTAAACCATTTGCTAAAATACTATTCAATATTGGTTTACGTTTACTTAAAAATTTATTAAATACTTGATAATCTGAACTAACATATGCTTGTAACATTAGTTTTTCATTTTCTGGTAAATTTTTAACATATTCATCTTGTTCTTTAATATATTCTTTTATTTTTAATATATCTTCCCCTTCATCTTCTTTATCTATTATTTCAAACTTTGATTTTTTATTCAAAGTAAAATATGGTTTTTTATATTCTTTAATAGCTTTTACTATTTTATTAACTTTTTCTGGATCAAAGTTACTATATGTTAAAACACTATTATCTTTATATTCAAATTCTTTCTTTAATATTTCATCTATAGTTAAATTATTACCTATATCTTCCTTTTTAAAAAATGGTTTAGAAGATGGTGTAATTGGTACATCTAGTTTAAAAGGAACAACTGGAATATCTGGTACATCTTGTTTAAAAGAATTATCTCGTTTATCAGAAATAACTGGTGTATATTTTTTTCTTTGTTGATTTTGTTTACTAATAACTAATTTTGTTGTTTTACCTTTTAATATAAAATAAATTACTGGTATTGCAATAATAATAACAACAACTCCAAGTATTAAAAAACCTTTGCTTCCTTTCATCTTTATTAAAATATGGAAGAAAATAAATTAAAAAGTTAAAGTTAAATTTTACTTTAATACATATCTCTATATCTATACAATTCTACATATGTATCTGATACTGGTGGCATATATTCCCATTCATACACTGTTATAGTTGGACTTCTATTTAATATATTTTTCAAATCTGGATACTGTAATGACTGATAATTTATAAATTTCTGTAACTCATCAATAGTCATCTGCTTTTCACCTAAATATTTTAATCTTGAATATAATGGTAATAATAACTCTGTTTCATTATTATTATAAATATATAACCCTCTTGTATCTTTTGGTAAATATATTATTGATATACAACAGGTTTGCTCTCTATTCATAAAATGTGTTTGTAATGTAGTTGTTCTATAAAAACCTATTGCTGTACTAAGAAATCCGGTTGATGTATATATATATTCTGTCTCTCCTTTTTCATTTGTTACTGCCTCAAGTTCATTAAAATAATATGGATCAGTTGATGCTCTAAATGTTGTTAAACTGATTGGCAATCTTGGAGCATTTAATATCAATTGATTTAATTCTTTACTCAAATTATTCATTGTTTTTCTTGGATTTTCTAAATTAAATAAACTTGTATCATTCTTATATAAATTTTTTAATGTATAATCTGATGTAAAATTTCCATCTACTATATCTTTTTCTTGTCTTAAAAATCTATTATATAAAGTATATGCCTCTTGTATATATGTTTTTAATAATAATTTATTTCTTTCACTCATATTTTTCATATACACTTTTTGATCATAAAAATAATTTTCTAACAATTTTTTATCTGTATCATTTAATGTCACTAATGCATCTTTAAATTCATACTTTTTCTTACCATCTTCATCATAATACATATATGTTCTATCCATATCAAATAATTTTTCAGCATTTAATACATTTATTTTTTTACTTGTATTTATATCTTTTTTATTATAGTTTACTCTATTACTTATCTTCTTATTTTTAAGATATTCAATTGGTTGATCAAAAAATTTTTTAAGTATATCATTTCCATCTATATTTTTTACATCTAAAAAGTTATAAATCTTTTCCTTTGGTATATCTGGTTTAATCATTGGTTGATCTTGCACAACTGGTACAACTGGTTTGATTATTGGTTGAATTGGTACAGTTGGTTTAATAATTGGTACAACTGGTTTAATTGGTACAGTTGGTTTAATTATTGGTTGAACTGGACGAACTGGTACAACAGGTTTGATTATTGGTTGAATTGGTACAACTGGTACAACTGGACGAACTGATGGTTGAATTGGTTGAACAATTGGTATATCAATATTTCTTTGTGGAGTTGGTTTTTTACCTTTTAATATAAAATAAATTACTGGTATTGCAATAACAACAACTACAAGTATTAAAAAACCTTTGCTTCCTTTCATCTTTAATAAAATATGGAAGAAAATAAATTAAAAAGTTAAAGTCAAATTTTACTTACTTTAAAAAGTAAAAGTAGTAAAAAGTAAAAATTGAAATTTAAATTATTACCTTTTATCTTTAATTAAAGTAACTAAAGTAAACAATGAGCATTAGCAAACAAAGTTGTGAAATAGTGGTTCAAAATAATGATAATAATAATGTTGAAATAATAAATAATAATAGTGGTGAAAAAAATGTTGAAAGTAAGAAATCCAGAGGTAGACCCAAGTTAACCGAAGAACAAAAGAAAGAAAGAAAAGAGGCATTAAAACAATATCATAAAGAATATAAACTTAGAAATAAAGATGAAGTATGTAAATCAAGTATAAAATATTATAATAATAATAAAGATAACATTAATAAAAAACATAAAGAATATTACAATCAAAACAGAAATAAATATATAGAAAAAGCTAAATATTATAATGAACTTAAAAAAGATAAATATCAAATATTAAATTTATTACTTGATGCATATCTTGAACACAAATATATAATTACAGATACAGAAGTATCTAATAAGATTAATAATGTATTACAAAGTGTAAAAATATAATATTTTTTTAGTAAATTATTTTTATTTTATAAAAAGAAATATTAATTTTAGAAAAATTTAATATTTAAATAAAATCTTTCTATTATTTTAAATAATAGAAACGTATAAATTTATGCTATCAACCAAAAACATTTCTTTAAAAGGGTGTACTGGTGCTACCAACACTAATACCCCATCTAATAATATTCATATCTTTAAACCTATTTTAGACTTTGAATATACCCAAGAAACTCTTTTTAAAAAAGCTAAAGAACTAAACTATACTTTCCTTTTTAGTAAAGATAATCCAGAGCTTAATAAAAAAGGAAAACATACAAAACTCTTTAGTGCTTCTAAAGATATTAATACTTTCTTATCTTATTATAATACTTTAGAAACTAATAGTAAACATTTCTATGAAACCGTTCATTCCAATTTTTATGAGTTTTATGATCTTGATTTATCTTTAGAAGAAAATTCTGATCCAGAAATATTTAATAATTCTAACTTATTTTTATGGTTTGATGTAATTCGTTCTGAATTTATTAAATTTATTATTAATAATAATTCAAACAAAGAATTAGATCTTAATTTTAACTTTTTATCTCATCCTGAATGGATTATTACTACTGCTTCTAATCAAACTAAACTCTCTCTTCATATTATAAATAGAAATGTTACATTTAACGAAAACAAAGTTTTCAAACAATTTTACTCTTCCTTTAAATCTTATGTTGAATCATTCGTTCAAAATGATAATCCTTTTAAGAAAAGTATAGATTGGTGTGTATCTTCTTTAAATAGAAGTATGAGGATGATAGATAGTACCAAGATCGGAGGAAACAGAAAATTGTATTTATGGGATGAATATCATTTAGATTATGTACCTTTACATAAAACATTTATTACTGACGCTATTAATGATAATCTTTTTGATAAGAAACTTATAACAAATGATATATATTCAAATCTCTTTTTATCAAATGTAGTAACTATTACAAAAGAAAATACAGTTTCTACAAACAAAATTAATAAAAAATCTTGTCAATATAAATTTGACTGTAATATTGAAGAAATAGCTGAATTATTAACTATATTATCAGATAAAAGAGCTACTGAATATGAAGACTGGCTTCATATTTCATGGGCTCTTAAAAATGGAAATATACCATTTGAAGTATTTGATATATTTAGTAAACGTACAACTAAAAATAATTATAAATATGAAGAATGTTTAAACCATTGGAATTCAATTTCATCTGATATTAAAAAAACTCCAGTTACATTAGGTTCAATTCATTATTATGCAAAACAAGATAATCCAGAACAATATAAAAACTTTGTAAGCAAATATAGAAAACCTATAGTTAATTTTCCTTTTACTCCTGACTATATATTCAACACAAAATATATTGAATCTAACATATACTCTAATTATTTATCTCAGTATGATATTTTAGCTATGAACTCTAACATGAATACTGGAAAGACTTATAATATTCCTACTATATTTGACAAGTATAAACGTATAGTTGTTGTTTATTTTAGAGTTTCACTTAATACTGAACTTTTTAAAAAATGGGAACAATTTGGTTTTGAATATTATAAAAATATTAAAGGTGATATCAATACTGAAGAACATCCTAGAATTATTATTCAATTAGATAGTATTGGTAGACTTACTGGTGGAAATGATTTGCTTATTTTAGATGAAGTTGAATCTTTACAATCTCATCTTTGCTCTTCTAAATTTATTAAAAATAAACAATATGTATTTACCATTTTAAAAAATTATGTAAAACATACTCCTAAACTTATCCTAGCTGATGCTAATCTATCTGATTATACTGTAAAACTTTTTTCAGATGAAAAGCCAGATACTTCTATAATAAAAATTCAGAATACATATAAATCACTTTCTCATATAAAATGTACTGTTTTTCACAAAAAAGAAAAACTAATTAAAACTATTAAACAATTATTATCTGAAGGTAAGAAACTTGTTATCCCTACTAACAGTAAGAAATTTTGTAAACAAATTACTAAAATAATAAATAATGATTTTCCTAGTTTAAAAGTGTTATCCATTTATCCTGAAAATAAACAAAAGGAAGATTCTACTTCTACTACTGAAAGTACTACAACTACCTCTAATTGGAGTAATTATGATGTTTTAACTTATACACCAACTATATGTGCTGGTATATCATTTGAAGACAATCATTTTAATACTTGTATAGCATACTTTACTAATAAAAGTTGTAATGCTGAAATGTGTACACAAATGCTTCTTCGTGTTAGAAATTTAATCGATAATCAATTTTATATCTATACTCCTTTTGAATCATCTAATCCAAATCTTCCTATTAATTATACTGATATTGAAGAATTTATTAATTCAATTATTAAAAATGGTCATTCACATCTTATCCAAGAAGGACTTAGTTTAGATCATTTTAACCAAAAAGTAAAGAAAGATAAATATTATTTGTTATACAAAGAATATATCAAAAAGAAAAATACTACTTCGCTTTATTTAAATACTTATCTTAAGAATATTTTAGAAAATCATGGAGTAAATCTAATTGAAGATTATACAAAAGATTTATCGGATGAAGAAAAAGACAAACTTCAATCTGAAATTATTTCTGCTAATATAGAAATTAAGAAAGAAGAAGTTAGCGATTTAATCAATGCTACTCCTATTTCTGACATAGATGAATATAATGAATTAAAAAATAAAAGAACTGAAAAAAGTAAAGATGAAGTATTAAGTATAAACCGTTTTTATTTAACATCTTCCTTTGGTTTAGAAAGTAATTATGAATTTAAATTGGTTGATACAAAGGAACCTTATATTAAAGAGGAAGAAACTAATAATCTTATAAGAACTTCTTACTGGGTAGAAAATAATATAAAACATATAAAAGGTTATAATATGTATAAACAATTTAAAGATATGTCTTTGGATAAAGCAATAGAAAAATGTGAAAAAATACACACAGAAACTTATAATAATAAGTTAATTAATGATTATAATGATATAGGAAGTTCTTCTGATGAAATAGAAAATGAAGTAAATGTTGATAGTGAAGAGGAAGAATATTTATTTAATTTTGCTAAAAGAGTAAAGAAAATAAAAAGTAAAAAATCAGTAAGAAAAACTGTAATAGCTTCTATACATTATGATAAACGTTGGCTAAAACTTAAACACTGTTTTCATTTCTTAAAAGCAGTTGGTTTTGAAAGTATAAATGATACTAAGAAAATTAAGTTAAATTGGAATGCATTACATACATATTGTAAAGAAAATGAAGAAGATATATATTGTTTGTTTGATTGTAAAAGGATGGATTGGGAGGATGAATTAGATAGTAATGAAAAGAAGTCGTTAAGTAAGTATGTAAACAAAAAGTTAGAAAGTATGATTGGATTAAACTTTGAAACAAATACTAAAAATTTATACTATAAAATTAACCAGTTATTTATAATTTAAAAGGTGGGGTATTAAAAAACTTTTATATATTATCTTTTTTTTTGACTTTTAATACCCCACCTTGAATAAATAGCATAAACTAAATAAATAATTTTGAGATAATATAAAAAAGCTCAGAAAAGTTTTTACTCTTTTAATTAGAGTAAAAAATGTTAGTAAATGGTTAACCATTGTAGTGTTACGCGCTGCTTCGCATCGCTCCACGTGAGTTTCCAAAAAGTATGATTTCGTGGTTAATTTTGACCACAATTTTTGAAAATCGCTTAACTTTTGATGAAATAAAATAAATAAAAGTTTAAAAATTGAAAAAAATAGTAAATAAAGTAAATAAAAGATAAAAATGAGTAAAGAAATAAATACAATTGAAAGTCTTTTAAATGAAACAGATAATACTATGAAAAGATTAGTATCAGATGGAACTGATGTGTATTTTTTATTAAAAGAATATCCATCCTTTTGGTATTCCATGAAGGATAATGGAGGAATACGTAACTGTTTAAAAAAGAGTGTAAAAAATAGTAATAATCTTAAAATAAAAGTTCAAAAAATAAAGGATGATTTAACAACTAGAGTAATAGCTAATCCAATCATGTTAAATAGAATTTTACCTTATGAAATAATAGTAGTTTTTTATAAACCACCTGTAGAAAATAGTAGATGTGTGATGAGATTGTTGAATTGTAAAACTTTAAAATTTATAGATGATCCAGAGTATTTGGTGTTAAATAAAGAAGGCTGGTTAGTTAATTCTATGTTTCAATTAAAGGATGAAAATGAACAAGAAATACAAATAATAAAATCAATAGTTGAATCCTATGTATCAAATTTTGAATTACGTTTATTTCTAAGGTCATTTCGAAGTATATTTGTACAACAAAATGGAAATGTGTATGTAACATCGAGTAGAAAATTTAATTATGCAGAGAGTAAAAGATTAGAGTATGAATATATAATGTATGAATGGTTGTATGATGTATGCGTTAATATATTTCCGAAAAAAATGATATTAAGGATAAATACAAATGAGATAAGAAATCAACAAATAGTTAAAAAAGTGAATGAAAATGTAAGAGTTATATTTATATTTGTAGAGAAGGAGGAAGATATAGATAAATATTTGATGTTAATACAGAATAAAAATGAAAAATGTAGTATAATAGTGGTAAGAATGAATCAGACTACTGAAAGTATAAGAAGTATGTATTCGATTGAAAATTTGGTGAATAAATGTAAAGAAATAAGTGAAAAATATGAGATAAAAATAGAAATAAATAAAAGAATGGATATAGAGGATATATTTGAGAGACAACGAATGTATTTATCAAGTATGTTTTGGTATTGTTTGAAAGAAAGTAGTGAGATTAAGTAAAGATAAAGATTATTAATTTTTTTACTCTGTAGATGTAGAGTAAAAAATGTTTTACAAATGTATTGTTACGCGGTCCTTCGGACACGCTCCACGTGGGTTTCCCAAAAGTGTGATTTTGTGGTCCAAGCGAACTGGTAAAATATGAAATTGATTTTCTAATTATTTTTCTACTTATATTAAAATTAAATAGAAAAAATGAGCTTAAAATATTCTAGCATTGTAGAAGCTATTAAAGCTAATGATTTAAATGAAGTTAAAAATATGGTTGAAAATGGTTATCCATTTGATAGATCATCTATTTATACTGTTGTAGTAAAAGGATTGCTAGATATATTACAATTTTATTTATCAGTAGATACTAAAAAAAGAATAGATGAAATGGAAAAAGATGTTATATCATATATAACGTATGCTGCTACGGATGGTCACCTAGAAATAGTAAAATATCTTCATCAATTAGGTTTTAAATTAAAATCAAGTACTATTGAAATGGCAGCTTTTCATAATCATATTGATATAGTAAAATACTGTATTGAAAATGGTTGTCGTCCGTTAGATAATGATATAACTAGTTGGGGAGCAGGCAATTTTGAAATATTAAAATATTGTATAGAAAATGGTTGTCATTATGATAAAGATTATATTTTAGCAGAATTGGAAGAATTAGAAGAAGGAAAAAATATTACAAATGTAGAAAAAGATAAAATAGCAAAGTATATTTTTAGTTTGAATAAAGATAGTATGAGTTTTAGTCAAAGACAATATGAGTATCAATCTAATTTAGATAAAAAAGATAAAATTGCTATTAAAATGTATACAGGTAATCCATTTTTTAGAGCACTTAATGCGTTTGAACAAGGAACACTTGATATATCATTACTTTCAACTGAATGGAAAGAAGATGTTAATGAGTATTGTAAGTTAAATAATTATAGCTTTAATACAGAAGAATATACACTAGAAGAATTTAAAAGGTTTTGTAAGGTTGTGATTCAACATATAAACAATATAATAGTAGCTGCACCAGAGATAATAGAACCAACTATTATTTATAGAGGAGTAAAAACGCCATATTTTGTGTATGATTATAAAAAGAATCGAAATGATAGATTTCTTCATAAAGGATTTATAAGTACAACTACAGTGTTTAAAAGAGC
>JACCDP010134173.1_pt1 | contig 18072 bp, 15 predicted proteins | sample 7445841 | NCBI WGS metagenome assembly JACCDP01 (sample SAMN15323441, study PRJNA562643) | freshwater metagenome | isolation source: river surface water | place: USA:Blue River Watershed | collected 2017-08-17
CTACAATCGTATTGAACGTAGATCGCGCAGCCCAGTGGCTGATCGACGGCGCTCAACCAACAGACACTGCAGCGGCTATTTTAAGCTACAAAGGTGCTTCTATGAAGAAACACTTGCAGGTAGGTGTTAACAAAGGTGCAATCACCCAAGAAGAGGCTGACAAGCGCTTCGCCACTTGGTTGGAAGAAAAAGCAGCTCGTGTAGACGCTAAGAAATCAAACTTGGCCTCTGCAGCTCAGAAAGTAAAAGCAGAAGGTTTGGCTCAAGAAGCTAAACGTCGTGCCGCTACTGAAGCCAAAATCGCAGCGAAAATTGCTGAAGCTGAAGCAGCTGCAAATCCTGTAGAAGAAACTGAAGAAGTAGCGACTGAAGAAGGCGCTACCGAAGAAGTTGCTGCAGAAGATGCTGCTACCGAAGAAGCTCCTGCTGCTGACGAAGCTCCTGCTGCTGAATAATCACCGACCATGAGTGTACTGCCTCCACCGCTCACCTTGGTAGGGAAAATACACGCCAAACATGGATTCGACGGGCGATTATCCATCGAGTGCTTCGCCACATCAAACAAAGTCATTTCCAAAGGGAACTACCTATTTGTCATCATTGACGGAAAAGGGGTTCCCTTTTGTATTACAGATGTCAATAAGTCCCAAGAGCTTATCAAACTCAAAGGCATCGACACCGAAGAAAAAGCCAAAGCCCTTATCGGACTATCCTTTGGCATCCCAAGCAGCAAAAAAATGTCGGTCATCCCCAAAGACAACGCCCTCGTTGGATTCAAAATCACCGACGAAACATCCGGTTTCCAAGGAAGCATCTCCCAAGTAGAAACGCTACCCCAGGGTATGATGTTTACCGTTATTGGAACCGATGAAAATAACCCTGTGCTCATCCCATTGGTGGAAGCATGGATTACGCGGATCGACGAAAAAAATCAGCACATTTATATGTCGCTCCCCCAAGGGTTGGTCGACCTGAACAAGCCCGGCACCGACTTGTTCGAATTAAACTTGAATTAAGCTTCTTCATCGCCCAGCAAATCTGGACGCAACCGCATCGTACGCTCTAATGCTTGCTCATGTTTCCATTGCGCAATTTTGGGATGATTCCCTGTGGTAAGCACATCAGGAACGCGAAGACCTTGGAATACTTCCGGACGGGTATACAATGGCGGCGCCAACAGATCGTCCTGAAAAGAATCGCTCAGCGCGCTTTCTTCATCGCCCAACACGCCGGGCAACAACCGAATTACAGAATCTACCACTGCTGCTGCTGCAATTTCTCCCCCACTGAGCACAAAATCGCCCAGTGAAATTTCCAAAGTCACATACAAATCACGCACCCGGTGATCAATGCCTTTATAGTGTCCACAAATCAACATCAAATTCTCTCCCAAACTCAGCTGATTCGCCAATCCTTGCTTTAGCGGCAAGCCATCGGGAGTGAGATAGATGATGTGGTCATACTTTCTTTCCGATTTCAACTTTTCGATAACGATGCTCAACGGCTCCGGCATCAGCACCATCCCTGCCCCGCCGCCAAATGGCGTATCATCAATCTGCTTGTACTTGCCCAATCCGTAATCATGCAAATTGTGCAGGTGAATTTCCGCCAAGCCTTTGTCGCACCCCCGCTTTGGAATACTATACCCCAACAAACCCTCTAACAAACCTGGAACCGCGGAAATAATGTCGAATCGCATACTACAAAGATACCCGATGTTGATATTTATCCGTTTAATTGGAAGGGCAAATTTGGAAAGCCACCCCATCGCACCGAATTTTGAATGCTATGTTGAATTTGCGCAGGCCTTTGGTCGTATTTGATTTGGAAACCACCGGTGTGAGCGTCACCCATGACCGCATCGTTGAGATTTGTTTGCTGAAGGTATTCCCTGATATGCGAGAAGAAATTCGCACTTATCGCATCAATCCAGGTATCCCTATTCCAGCAGGGGCAACGGCAGTACACGGCATTTCTAATGCAGATGTGGCCGACAAACCCTCATTCAAAGAGATGGCCAAAGAGTTGTATACCTATCTGCAAGATTGTGATTTTGGCGGATTCAACTCCAACAAATTCGATTTCCCAATGTTGGTAGAAGAATTCTTCCGTGCCGGCATTGAATTTGATGTCCGCAGCTGCAAATTCATTGACGCACAGCGCATTTACCACATGAAAGAACCCCGCACATTGAGTGCCGCGTATAAGTTTTACTGTAGCAGAGACCTTGAAAACGCCCACAGCGCCGAAGCAGATACCGTGGCTACCTGGGAGATAATCCGTGCCCAAATGCAGAAATACACCGATTTGCCAGGGGACATTGATGGATTGCACAAACTAACCGGACAGGATTTGTTGGCGGATTTGGCAGGACGACTTGTTTTCAACGATAAAGGCGATGTTATTTTCAACTTTGGCAAACACAAGGGTCGAACCGTAAAGGATGTTTTACTCAACGAACCCGGCTATTACAATTGGATGATGGAGGGCGATTTCCCCCAACAAACCAAAAATGTAATGTCGCGCATCCGCCTCAGCCTAAAATCAAACTAATTCAGTTTTATTGTAGACACTGAGCATGATCAATTTAGACGACATTGAAATCATCGATGATGATGAACCCATAGAGGACCCGCGCAAGCGCGGGCCCCACATTGGAAAAATTCAAATCATCCAAGAAACCGACAATTGGGTGGCGATCAACAAACCCCCTTACGTCCCCTCACTGCCCGAACGCGGAAAATTCACAGCCATCTCTGTGCAAGAATGGGCCAAAAACCAATGGCCAGACGCAATACTTTGTCATCGCATCGACAGAGAAACCTCCGGCGTATTGTTGATCGCCAAAAACCCAGAAGCGTACAGACACTTCTCTATGCAATTTGAACATCGCAAAGTGACCAAAATTTACCATGCGGTGGTGAACGGACAGTTGCACTTTCAAGATTTGTGGATCGACTTGCCCATCTTGGCCGAACAAGTTGGAAAAATCAAAATCGACCGCAAAAACGGAAAGCCGGCCCAAACCCGGTTTAAATCGCTGCAGGTATTTCGTCATTTCACCCTCATGGAATGCGAACCCAAAACCGGCCGATTACACCAAATCCGTGTACACCTGCAATCACAAAATGCTTGTATCGCTGCAGACACCCTTTACGGAAGCGACATCCCCATGCTGTCATGGGTAAAGCGGAAATTGCACGGCACCGATTCCCCGCTGATACCGCGTTTCGCATTGCATGCCAGAAATCTCAGCTTGAATGACTTGGACGGTTCACCCCTATCCTTTGAAGCACCCTACGCAAAAGACATGGAAGTCATGCTCAAATTGCTGAATCGATACGATGTTTAATACCAAACTCCATGACCAACCCGTTTAAACACCCCAAGTCCGCCATCGTTAAACCCATGGAAATTCCTGCGGTGTTGGAATTGAGAAAAAAAGTGTTTCAACAAGGGAAAGCCATGCGCGCCACCCTCAAAAAACTAAAGCAAAAACCACCGCGCGACCTCGATGAGCAATTTGAAAAACTCCACAACCAGGCCTTCAAAAAAATTGATTGCTTGCAGTGCGGAAACTGTTGCAAAACCACCTCTCCCATGTTGTTCGAAAAAGACATCGAACGGCTGTCGGCCCGCTTCAAAATGAAGCCCGGTGATTTTGTTACGCAATACCTCACCCTCGATACCGATGGATTGTATTGTTTACAACAAACCCCTTGTCCATTCTTGGGCGACGACAATGCTTGCGCGGTTTATGTCGACAGACCCAAAGCGTGTAGGGAATTCCCTCACACCAACCACCGCAAAATGCACACACACTTGGCATTGGCCCATCACAATATCGAAATTTGTCCGGCCGTCTTCGCCATCGTTGAGCAACTCAACACGTTGACATAAGCAAATTCGAACCAAACCGAGCCCTGAAACGGTTCGTGGTGAGTCGCGAGTAAATCCAAGAATTTCAAACAAAACCTTGCCCGCGAAGGGTTATATTTGCAGTTCTTTTTGAACGCTTCATGCAAAACATTCGCAATTTCTGTATTATCGCCCACATCGACCACGGCAAAAGCACACTAGCTGACCGTCTGCTTGAATATACCAACACGGTGAGTAAGCGCGACTTACAGGCGCAGGTGCTGGATGACATGGACATTGAGCGTGAGCGAGGCATTACCATCAAGAGTCATGCAATTCAGATGAACTATGAATTGGATGGTGAGAAATACATTTTGAATTTGATTGATACCCCTGGCCACGTTGACTTTAGTTACGAGGTAAGTAGGAGTATCGCGGCATGCGAAGGTGCGTTGTTGATTGTTGATGCATCGCAAGGCATTGAAGCACAGACCATTAGCAACTTATTCATGGCATTGGAACACGATTTAGAAATCATCCCTGTCCTGAATAAAATTGACTTACCCGGCGCGATGCCTGAGGAGGTAAAAGATGAGATCGTGGATCTGATTGGTTGCGACAGAGACAGTATCATTGCGGCCAGCGGAAAAACTGGGGCGGGTGTTCACGATATATTAAAAGCCATTGTTGCGCGCGTTCCTGCACCGAAAGGTGAGATCAACGCGCCATTGAAAGCCCTGATTTTCGACTCAGTTTTTAACTCATTCCGCGGCATCATCGCTTACTACCGCCTTATCGACGGAAAGATAAAAAAAGGCCAACACGTAAAATTCATGAACGGCGGCAGCGAGTATTATGCCGATGAAGTGGGTATTTTGAAGTTGGATTTGAGTCCGCGCAACGAAGTCTGCGCGGGCGACGTGGGCTATATCATCTCAGGGATCAAAGATGCCAAAGAGGTAAAAGTTGGAGATACCCTCACCGATAAAGTACAACCTGCAGCACAAGCCATTGAAGGATTTGAGGATGTAAAACCGATGGTCTTCGCCGGTATCTATCCCGTAGATACAGAAGACTTTGAAGAATTGCGCGAAGCCATGGGCAAATTGCAACTCAATGACGCGAGTATCGTATTTGAACCAGAAAGTTCTGCGGCATTGGGATTTGGCTTCCGTTGCGGATTCTTGGGCATGCTACACTTGGAAATCATCCAAGAACGCCTTGAACGAGAATTCAACATGACGGTTATCACCACCGTTCCAAACGTAAGTTACGTGGCTTATACCACCAAGGGCGAAACCGTATTGGTGAACAACCCCACCGATTTGCCACCGCCTGAAAAAATCGACTACGTAGAAGAGCCCTATATCCGTGCGAGCGTGATCACCAAAAGCGATTACGTTGGTCCAATCATGACCCTTTGCTTGGACAAACGAGGTATCCTTACCAACCAAATCTATCTCACTAGCGACCGTGTGGAAATGAATTTCGAAATGCCCTTGGCTGAAATCGTATTCGACTTCTACGATCGCTTGAAATCCATTTCAAAAGGATACGCCAGTTTCGACTATTCTCCTTTGGGATACAAAGAGAGCAAATTGGTGAAGATGGATATCATGTTGAACGGCAAGGGCGTGGATGCGCTAAGTGCGATCATTCACCGTGATAATGCCCAGGATTTGGGCCGGAAGATTTGCAAGAAATTGCGCGATTTGATACCCCGACAACAGTTCGAAATTGCCATCCAAGCAGCCGTAGGTGCCAAAATCATTTCTCGCGAAACCCTTTCTGCCATGCGCAAAGACGTTACCGCAAAGTGTTATGGTGGTGATATCTCCCGTAAGCGAAAATTGTTGGAAAAACAAAAAGCTGGTAAAAAACGCATGAAGTCAGTGGGCAATGTCGATATTCCCCAAAGTGCCTTCATGGCCGTCCTCAAGTTAAACGAGTAAACTAACTTTGGGGAAGTATGATTTCCCTGGGGTACTCTAACGAGACCATCGCAATGATGGAATTGGGTTTGTGCGATGGCATAGGTCCTGTAGTTGGCAAACATTTAATTCAACAATTTGGCAGTGCCGTGGCGGTATTTGAAGCCACCAAATCAGATTGGCAAGGAATGGCCGGAATCAACCTCAAACTTGCCCATCAGTTGCAGTTAAGCAAAGACAACCGCTGTAAAGCAGCGCATGAGCTTGCGAATAACCATGTAAAACTCAACATTCTCGGCACATCGATAGAAAACCCCGACTACCCTTTCAGATTAAAAGAACTCGCCAACGCACCATTGGTCTTGTTTTCAAAAGGTGAAATAGATTGGAACAGCCCCCGCATCTTGGGCATCATCGGCACCCGAAAACCAACCCCGCTGGGCATCGCCCTAACGCAGTCATGGATAGAACAATTGGCCAAATACAACATCGTAATTGTGAGTGGCTTGGCTTATGGCATCGACATTGTGGCCCACCAAACCGCACTGGATGCCCAAATCCCCAATTGGGGTGTGATGGCGCACGGACTCGACCACGTATACCCTACCCAACACAGACAAATCGCCCAGCGAATGCAAGACCAACATGGCGGTCTCATTGCTGATTTTCCGGCCTATACCAAAATGCATCCCGACTATTTCCCAAAAAGAAACCGCATTGTGGCAGGTTTGTGCGATGCCCTTTTGGTTGTAGAAAGCGGCGTAAAAGGAGGCTCGATGATTACAGCAAGCATCGCCCATGGATACAACAGGGATGTATTTGCGATTCCGGGTCGACCAAACGACAAAGGATCAGAGGGTTGCAACTTCATGATTAGGCACCAAATGGCACACATGGCGCGCTGTGTTGACGATATCGTTGAAACGATGGGATGGACTCCCAATCCAACAAATTCCTCAAGTGGCAGTCAGAATGGGGATCAACTTCGACTGTTCGACAATCTAAATCCCATTGAAAAGCAAGTGATGCAATGGCTAATACAAGGCATTCAAAATCCTGACGAGATGTTACAACAAAACCGATGGTCGGCAAGTAACATCGCCATGGCACTCTTGGATTTAGAGCTAAAGGGAATGGTAACCACACAGGCAGGCAATTTGTACACTGCCCGCTGCTAGAGGATTACTTCTTCTTTTGAGCAGCAGCGCGTTGTTGACTCACCTTCATGGCTTCCTCCATGCGCTGTTGGAACTTGGATTTGGTCACAGGTTTCTTGCGATTTTCAGCGATTTGAGCATGTAGCTTGGTATCATCAACCGTTCTGCGAATCGCCCACTGCTGTCCGAAAGTAATCATGTTACTCACAAAATAATACCATGTAAGTCCTGCCGCATAATCGTTCAACACACCCAAGAAAATGATGGGCATGAAGTAACCGATGTATTTCATCTGACCGGTAACACCTGAAAGTTGGTTGTTAAAGTGGGTATAGATGAGGGTAGAAATGGTCATTAAGATGGTAAAGAAACTCACGTGATCGCCATAGAATGGGATGTTGAAACCCAAACTTGGACCATCGTATTGTGATAAATCCATGGCCCACAAGAAGGTCTTCTGACGCAATTCGAACGCATTAGGGAAGAACTGGAACATGGCAAACAAGATGGGCATTTGCAACAAAACAGGCACACAACCACTCATGGGCGATACACCGGCTTTGCGGTAAAGGGCCATGTTTTCTTGCTGCATTTTCTGCATGTCGTTACCGTGCTTCTCCTTGATTACATCCAACTCGGGCTTCAGGATACGCATTTTTGCGGTACTGATATATGACTTGTACACCAAAGGCAACAGGGCTGATTTGATAATAATGGTCAACAACAAGATGATGATACCCATGCTGCCGATGACACCATCCAACATGTGGAACACTGGAATCACAACATATCGGTTCACCCAACCAAAAATACCCCATCCCAATGGAATGATGCGTTCCAAGCCGGCATTGGCCTTACCCACAGATGCTTCCTGCATGGTATAGTATTGGTTTGGACCGAAGTAATAGTTAAAGCCATATTCTTTGAACGACTGACGCTCATAATCCAAGTAAACTTCCGCCTGAAGGTCTTTGATTTTTCCTGGCTCTTTGGTCTCTTTCCAAGCGATTTTTGCATCGGAAGAAAACCCTGAATCAGCCACCATAATGGCAGAGAAATATTGCTGCTTGAAGCCAACCCATTCGAGGTTGTTTTTTAGTTCGTCGGCGTCCGGACTGGCCACATCCAATTTGTCGGCATCTTCTCCCGACATTTTGTACACCACGGTGGTGTTTTGTGACTCCCACTTCATGTCGCGCTCCTGTTTATGCAACTGTGCACGCCAGAAAACTTTGATTCCAGAGGTTCTAGACTTCACCAATTCATCGATCCCTTTCAAGGCCAATGAATGCTTCACTGTGTAGCCATTTTCATCCAATGTGTAGGTTTGATCGATATATCTCGCAGAATCACCCAAACGCAAGGTTACACTGTTAGGCGTTTGCTTGATGGCTTGCCAGTAAAAATCACCGCTGTTCAGGGTACCATTTGCGGTATACAATTCGAAGAACCATTGGTTGTATGCGTCTAGGTTCGACAGCAATTCTAAGGCAGAGGAATCGGAACGTTTGTGGTTATTGAGAACAACTTTTCCGATGTTACCACCTTTGGTGCGGATGTCAACACTCAACTGCTTGCTTTTGAGGGTAACAAACTGTGACTCCCCTTTCAATTGAGTAGCCATAGAACCCAAAGTGCCGGTCAAAGCTGAATCAACTACGATATCTTTTTTAATCACAGAAGCGTCTGCGGCTGTCGCGCTTTTGCTGGGCGATGCTTGTGCTGCTTCTATTTTGGCCAAACTATCTTGCTGACGTTGAAAAGCTGCTTGTTGCTCAGGCGTTGGTGCAGTGTACCAATAGTAACCGATTAGGATTAGAAAAATGAGCGAAAATCCAATGACTGTATTGCGATCCATGAATAAAGACGCGAAGTTAACGATTTTTTACATCGGAGAGTGCAGAATTTCAGCCGAATCACGGCCAAAAATTGACCCAACCTATGCAATACACGAAACATTTTCACTTGAACGAGAACTATTTTTCAAAACCTTTGGAGATGGCGAATCCTTAGTGTATTTTTGCGCACCGAAAATTCACGATGGCCAACGTAGGTAAAATATCTCAAATCATTGGTCCTGTGGTCGATGTAAGTTTCAACGAACCCGGATCAACCCTCCCAAAAATTTACAACTCTCTCACCGTTACGAAAGACAACGGTCAAATCTTGGTGCTTGAAGTACAGCAGCACTTAGGCGAAAACATGGTACGCGCCATTGCGATGGATGGTACCGACGGTTTGCGTCGTGGAATTGACTGCGTGGATTCTGGCGATGCAATTCGCATGCCCGTGGGTGAGTCAATCCGTGGACGTCTGCTCAACGTAGTGGGCGATGCCATTGATGGAATGACACAACTCTCTAAAGACAACGGACGTGGTATTCACCAACCCGCACCAACTTTCGACAATTTGAGCACCAGTGCAGAACCTCTGTACACAGGTATCAAAGTAATCGATTTGTTGGAACCCTACGCAAAGGGGGGTAAAATTGGTTTGTTCGGTGGTGCCGGTGTAGGTAAAACCGTATTGATCATGGAGCTTATCAACAACATCGCAAAAGCATATTCAGGTATGTCAGTATTTGCTGGTGTAGGTGAGCGTACCCGTGAAGGAAACGACTTGTTGCGCGAGATGATCGAATCTGGCGTTATTAAATACGGCGAAGCATTCAAACACAGCATGGAAAGCGGTGGATGGGATTTGGATGCCGTTGATATGGAAGAATTGAAAAACAGTCAGGCTACCTTGGTATTCGGACAAATGAATGAGCCTCCAGGAGCACGTGCACGTGTTGCTTTGAGCGGATTGACTGTTGCGGAATATTTCCGTGATGGCGATGGCACAGGCGCAGGTAAGGATATCTTGTTCTTTATCGATAACATCTTCCGTTTCACCCAAGCAGGTTCTGAGGTATCAGCGTTGTTAGGTCGTATGCCTAGCGCCGTGGGTTACCAACCTACTTTGGCAACAGAGATGGGTGCGATGCAAGAGCGTATTACCTCTACCACCCGTGGATCTATTACTTCCGTTCAGGCCGTTTACGTTCCTGCGGATGACTTGACGGATCCAGCACCAGCAACCACATTTGCTCACTTGGATGCAACAACAGTATTGTCTCGTAAAATTGCGGAATTGGGTATCTACCCTGCTGTGGATCCTCTGGATTCTACCAGCCGTATCTTGAGCGAAGACGTATTGGGTAAAGAACATTACGGATGTGCACAACGCGTAAAAGAGTTGCTCCAACGTTATAAAGAACTTCAAGACATCATCGCCATTTTGGGTATGGATGAATTGAGCGAAGATGACAAATTGGTGGTACACCGCGCACGTCGTGTACAGCGTTTCTTGTCTCAACCTTTCCACGTAGCAGAACAGTTCACAGGTATCCCTGGTGTTTTGGTTGACATCAAAGAAACCATCAAAGGATTCAACATGATCATGAACGGCGAAGTGGATGAATATCCTGAAGCGGCTTTCAACTTGGTTGGAACCATTGAGGATGCTGTAGAAAAAGGCAAGAAATTGTTGGAAGAAGCTAACGCCTAATCATCATGTTTGTTGAATTACTAACACCCGACAAATCCCTTTTCAGCGGCGAAGTAGAAGTAATTACACTTCCTGGCGTGAATGGTAGCTTCCAGTTGATGGAAAACCACGCACCCATGATCGCCAACTTGAAAGCAGGCAGCATTGAAATCAAAGACAAACAAGAAACACTGTCTTTCGAAATCAAAAGTGGCTTGGTGGAAGTATTGAAAAACAAAGTTGTGGTATTGGTGTAAACACCAACCAAAAGAATAACCACTTAAACATATAAGTGAAACAAAAAGGGCTCCCATTGGGAGCCCTTTTTGTTTCACTTATCCACACCAACCCTAAACAAAATACCTCCACGCAACCAAAAACATCCACACCGTACAATATCTAATTTCAACACAAATCCACTTTAAGCCCAATAAACACAAGGACACAGGAAAATAACAAGCTTTTAAAACCAGTGTAACAAGTCCAACATGTTTACAAATCTCCAAAATTAACATTTTTAATGTTTAACTTTTTAATGCCCAAACTTAGACAAAAAATTAGGTACAAGTTAGACAAAAGTGGACATTTGTGTAAGTTATCACTATGAACGCTATACAAAACGACTTCGACCAACTCATTGCTGCAGAATTAATGCCTTTGCGTAACTACGCACTTTCATTGACGCACAACATGGATGAAACCAAAGATTTGGTGCAGGAAACCGTTTTAAAAGCCTACAGGTATCAGGCAAAGTTTCAAGAAGGCACCAACCTCCGAGGCTGGCTCTACACCATCCTGAAAAATAGTTTCATCAACAATTACCGTCGGGATATGAAACGCAATACCTTCATTGATAGCACCGACAACAGTTACTTCATCGATTTGCCATCGCACAAAACAGACAACGACGCGGAAACCAAATTCATCCGCCGCGACTTGGATCGTGCCATCGAAGACTTAGCTTTCGACCTTCGTGTCACCTTCAAACTCAACACCGAAGGGTACAAATACCATGAAATTGCCGAAGAATTACAAATCCCCATCGGCACGGTAAAAACACGCATCTTTGTAGCACGTAGAATTTTGCGTGAGCGACTAAAGGATTACGCAGATGTCTACGGCTTCCAAACAGCCTAAAAGCTCTATACGTGAATCTGCTACAAAGCCACTACACCTACATCACCCTCATCCTACTGACCATAACTGGTCCCCTTTGCTTGTCCTTCGACAAAAAAGTCGCTTTCTACAAAGAGTGGAAGTGGTTTATGATGTCAATGCTACCCACTAGCATCGTCTACATCCTTTGGGATATCATTGCCACACATACGGGTGTATGGAAATTCAATTCATCATTTTTATTGGGCTCATTCATTGGTAATCTACCACTTGAAGAATACCTTTTCTTCATTGTAGTACCATACGCCTGTTTGTTCATTTATGCCTGTTTAAAAGCATACTTCCCAACTATCAGCAAACCCCAGTGGCATAATACCATGATCTGGAGCATTCTCGTTCTGTGTGTAGCAATGATGACAATAGCGCCCGGACATAGCTATACATGGAGTACTTTTGGCTTACTAGCCATCACGGTTCTCATTTTATACTGGGTTAAATTCACGCAACACTTGAGTTACCTTCTGTTGGCTTGGGCTATTTCACTATTGCCAATGGCATTTGTAAACGGCATACTCACAGCAAACCCTGTGTTGATATACAACGATGCGGAAAACTTGGGATTTCGTATCGGTACAATACCTTTTGAAGACTTTTACTACAATCTGTTGTACATGACTTGGATGATCAGTCTCTACGAATATTTTAAAAATAAAAAGGGCAAGGCAATCGCCTGATTCAAACCCTACTGTTAATTCCAAACAGCCGTATCCAGGGCACTTTGCTTCTTGGCCTTCTTGCGTTGATTTTTTGTACCCGGCACTGGGATATACTTCTCAGGATACTTTTTGAGGTCTAACATGACTTTCTGCAATTCGGCATTCGTTTTTAAAATATCCAAGTACAACTGATCGTCATTCAGTAATTTACCCGCACTACCCTCACCTGCCTCTAACTTCGTCATCAGTGAAGCCAATTTGCCACTTGAAACACTGAGGTTATTCAATAACTCGGCCATACGAACAGAATCAACCTGACGTCCTAACTGATTAAAATGGCCCAATCCTTCGCGAAGCTGTCGATCATACTCAGGCAAACTAGATGAGAACTCCCCCATCCCTTTTGCAGTAGACGCCAATCCTGGCTGTATCAAAGACACCGTAGAACGAATTTCTGCTATTGTTCTGGTCAACTCCCGCAACACTAGCGGCAGTTCCCCTATGGCGCTATTTAAGCCGTCTTTATGAAAGAAATCATTCAAAGTACCCATCACAGAATCGGCACTATTTGTCACATTCACTATACGTGAATTCACCATATTAAATATATCACTTGTATACTCCGCGGCTAACTCATCACCATCCTCAGCTTGATCTTTGGAGGTACCCAAAATAAGTTTTAAGGTAACACCACCTAGCAAAGCAGACTCAAGTTTTATTTTAGAATCTTTTGGAATGGGCATATCGGAAGTGATTTCCAATTTCGCCACGATCATCTGATCTTCATCCATTTTCAAAGACCGCAACATACCCACTTTAAAGCCATTAAACATCACTTTGGTACCCACCGATAGTCCTTGGGTATTGTTGTAACGAACGAAGAAATCTCTGCCTCTGGTAAAGATATTATCCCTACCCATCATGAAATTATATCCGACAAAAAAAATGCAGATTGATACAACAGCGAGTACGCCAACTTTGAATTCGTTTGAGAGTCCTTTAAACACAGCAGTAATTAATTCAAAAATAAGTAAAATTCCACAAGCATATAAAAAAAGAAAGGCCTCGCTTTCGCGAGGCCTTTCTCTATGAAATCAGATTGATTTAGTGTTTTACAACGATACGCTTTGTAACAGTTTGACCGTTGTTGGTCAAGTTTACAAAGTAGATACCTTCGCTCACATTGGTCAAGTCGATCTGGCTAGCGCCGAATCCACCCTGTACGTTATCCAATTTAGCCACTACAGAACCCATTGCGTTTACAACTGTAACATTCAAAGGCTGAGTGTTATTCAAGTTGTAACCCACAGTTACGATACCTGAAGTTGGGTTAGGATATACAGAAACCGCATCTTCCAACTTCACGTTCTCAGTACCCATGTAGGTATTGAAGCAGTTTGGTGGGTAAGCTACGAATACAGGACGAGAAACAGTAACCGCTTCGTTTCCAGAAGGATCAACCAATGAGTAGTTGATGTAGTAAACACCGGCTTCCATCACGTTCACGTTGTGACCCAATACTTTCACCAAAGGAGTCAAATCCGTAGCTGAGTAGTAGTTATCACGAACGATCAAACCTGACAATGCCCAGAATGGAGTTCCGATACAAACTGACACTGGAGGTGCAGTGATAGTTGGAGCAATTCTGTCTACAACTTTGATGAAACGCTGCTTGGTGGTTACGTTTCCGCTACCGTCAGTTGCAGTGTAAGTTTCAACATAAGTACCCAAGGTGTAAGCATCTACTTTACCAGTCTTAGTCAAAGAGATTTGAGACTTAGCATAGTAGTTATCAGTTACAGTTACTGAACGAGAATAGTAAGCATCGTTTACATCATGGATAACAGTATCGCTGGTGTTCAATTCAATTTCAGGAGCGATAAAGTCGTCAACACGGTAGTTGATTACGAAACCATCTTCAACCGCTTTGTTTCCAGAAGGGTCAACAGCGTTGTAAGTTACAGGGTAAGTAGCACGAACGTTGGTGTTAACTGGACCGTTAAAGCCAGGGTTCTTAGCTACGAAAATAGAACCGTTGCAAGGATCGATTGCGTAGATATCGTCTACGAATACAGAACCAATTTGAACATCGATAGTAGTACCATCAACGATGGCTTTACCCAACTTCAAAATGCTAGGAGCTTTTGTATCTTTTACAACAACCAAACGAGTGATTGAAACGCTGTTTGCTTGTGCATCTTTTACTGAGTAAGTCAACAAGTAGCTACCTACTTTACCAGCCTCTACAGTACCAGCAATTTTGATCGCTGAAGTCAAGTTACCATCATTGGCATCGATTGCTACTGCACCTGGCTCGGTGTAAGTATCACACTGTTCCAAAATCATCGTGTCGTTACCGTTCAAAGTCAACTTAGGAGCAGTTTTGTCCAAAGCAACTACCACAGTACGGAAACGAGTTACAGCTTTGTTACCAGAAGCATCTTCCAAATCAAACTGGATGGTGTAGATACCAGGAACTGTGCAATCCAAATCAGAAACAACTTTCACGCTGTTGGTCATATCGCCCTGAGTTGGGTCAGAAGCCTTGTATGTAGTACCAGCAACTTCAGAGTAGCAAGCAGTCTTGGTACCTGCTTTTTCAACACGTACTGTATCTGCACCTACCAAAGTAATGCTAGGAGGCAAATTGTCGTTAGCCAATTTGATAGCATAGTCTTCAAACTCACCTACAGTGTTCAAACCGCAAGGTGTGTTAGAGAATGCACCATAAGATACACCTACACGCAAACGAGTCATACCTTCGAAGCTGTTAGCCAAAGTCGGTACTGTGAAAGAACCAGATACACTTGAAGCTGCGGTAGAACCGCTGCTCATGATCTCTTCACCAGCATCGTTAAAGTCACCGTCGATGTTGAAATCGATCCATGCCTTGTAGTTTACGTTGTTGGCAATGGTGTTACGAGCAACTGACAAGTCATAAGACGCACCGAAAGTCAATTCTGCAGGAGCGTAGTCTTCAGTGTTGTTGCTGTACATGTCCAAACCAGAAGTAGTGGTTGCGTTCAACAATTCCTTAGAACCTTTCTTCAAAGTAACATTGTTGATTCCTACGTCAGCAGACATCAAATCCACCAAAGGAATGCAATAATCCAATACGATTACGTATTTGTTCTTGATCAACTTCTTCTCAGTTGAAGCTTTTCCACCTACACTGTTCCATGCACTCAAAGTAAAGGTGTAAGCACCTCCTTTTTGGAATTTGATTTCAGGGTTTTGGCTATTCTTAGAAGTACCATTCTCAAAAGTGAACGTAGTTGGGAAAATGCTCCACTCGAAAGTGTTGGCATAGTCAGTTTTGGTTGTCACTTTCACAACATCACCCAAGTTAGGACGAACGTTGCTAGCTGTGTAATCCAAAAATCCAGGTGCGGTAGGAGTATTGATTGTAATAGTATTGCAGAAAGTATCTACACCAGTACATGTCAAAGCAATCAAACAAACGTCGTATTGACCATCAGTGTAGAAGGCACGGGTGAAATCAGTTGCTGAAGACTCAGGATTCTGATCTACCTGCCACTCATAGATTGGCAAACCTTGTACGTTTTTAGAAGCATTGGTGAACTCAACATTCAAACCATTTGCAGCAGGATTGTAAGCAGTTGTCCATTTAGCACTTGGCTTCACTGGAGGACTCAACTTAGATTCCCAGTTGATGATGAAACCGTTGGTGTTACCAGATGCGTCAGATTCGAAAGTAATGTATACAGCACCGCTGGTACATACAATTTTCGCAGTATCGTAAGTAGAAACGTTTGCACCAGTGATGGTCGCGATCAATTTGTTAGGAGTAGCCTCTTTTGCATCATAAATACGCAATTTGTCGTTCTGGTCATTCAATTTCAATTCAGCAAATGTCAAAGTGATTTTTTCAGCACCACATGGCAAAATCTTGAAGTAGTCAATAGAAGTCTTACGGCTGTTGCCATAGTTTGCATTTGGTCCACCGTTGTCAAACAATTTACCATTCTTAGAAGTACCCTCTTTAGAAGGACCCATATAGTATTCTGTAGGAGCGATACACTCAATGTAACGATCTTTGCAGACGCGTGTTGATGGTCCAATGTCGTTTGAAGATGTCAAACACACTTTGTACCAACCTGTTTCACTCAATGTCAATTTAGGATTCTGAACACTTGAAGTTTGGTCGTCCAAACCTGTGGGCGACAACAATTCCCAAGACCAGCTGTATGCACCATTGTTACTTAAGTCGTACAATGTAACATCATAATAGATTTCAGTCTCATTTGCAGATGCTACAAAATCAGCTACTGGAGCCGCTGTAGGCGCAGAAATTGTCACTTGCTTAGTGATAGAATCCGCCAATCCGCAATAGTTCACCAACATCTTCACATCATATTTTCCCGCTGAAGCCCACTTCGCTACACCTTTTTCGGTATTGTTAGAGTAACCTGCGTATGGAGGAGCAACCGCTTGGTCGAACGTCCACTTGTAAGTATAACCACTGCTTGGGTTAATCGCGTTGAATTTGATGTTTGTTTTTACGTAATTGGTAGATGTAGGAACGATGAAATTTGCTGTAGGACTTGCACCCAACTTCAAATTCACTTCCAAATCCAATAAGTTACCGTAGGTGTTGGCAGTACCACAACCGTTGCTACTGCTCAAAGTGTACACAGAAGCACCACCGCGAATACGCATGTAGCTCAATCCAGTAGTTGACCAGCATGGCATTTTCAGGTTGAAGGTAGTTGGACCAGAAGCGATGTTCTGAGCAGGATCTACCAAACACTCTGTAGTACCAAATTGTCCATCACGATTGGCATCAATCCAGATCCCTACGCGAGTTCCCCATGACTGAGAAGCCCAAGTACCACCATCAACTGTAACTGAAATTTCTTCACTTGCAGTCAGGTCAAATCCTTTACCAGAATTCAAAATACCTCTGTAGGTATTGCCGGAACCCGTTGTGTTACAGCTGAGTCCAGAATAAGAAGCTAAGTAATTACCTTTCTTATCTTTGACATCCACTGATTTAATGTCCCCCGCCGCATCTGTGGAGGTCCCAGAAATGGTTCCGAAATAACCTCCGCATCCATAAGCATTTGCTCCTGCGCATGGGGTTTGCGCTTTCAGTGCACTCGCGGAGAAGAATCCCCCCACCAGAACACCCAAAAACGCAAGCTTTTTGAGTTGTGTAATTGTTGATTTCATAGATTTATTTTAAAGTTATTTTCACAAATGACGCGATAATTGGAAAAGGTTGCAAGAAATTGATCAAAAAAAATCAAAAAAACCAAAAAAAAATGACCGTTCGCAACGGCCATCACTGAAAAAAATCAGCATACAACTACAAAAATATCATCATCGAGTAGCCCCGACCCCACCATTCACCGATTCCATGTATCGCTTGTAATCGCGAATCGCCCGGAAAATACCCAGTGCAATTTTCTGCTGTCCCTCAGCAGTCCTTAGATAACTCCTATCTGTTGGATTGGTTAAAAACCCCGTTTCCACCAACACACTCGGCATCGACGTTTGCCACAAAACCAAAAAACCAGCCTGCTTCACCCCCCTGCTTTTGATCGCACTAATCTTGTTTGTGTGCGCCTCTATCCCCGATGCCAATTTCAAGCTCTGCTTCATGTAAGCATTCTGCACCAAACTGAAAATAATATGTCCTTCAGCCGATTCCGGATCAAACCCACCATACCTGGAGTTTTCCCTGTAATCTGCCTCGTAAGTAATGGCGGCATTCTCTCGCTTAGCGACTTCCAAATTGCCCTC
>JACCDP010280533.1_pt1 | contig 18071 bp, 16 predicted proteins | sample 7445841 | NCBI WGS metagenome assembly JACCDP01 (sample SAMN15323441, study PRJNA562643) | freshwater metagenome | isolation source: river surface water | place: USA:Blue River Watershed | collected 2017-08-17
CAATTACTTTAATAGAAAAAATACTATAATTTTTATATAATCTCTTATTAAGAAATCTAGATCCGTACACAACGTTGCTTTCATTGTTTATTATTGGCTTTATTAAAAATTTATAATCAAGTGGATCATACTCGAGATCTGCGTCCTGTATGATAACAAAGCTTCCTTTAATAAAAGCTCTGGATTGTTGTATAGCAAATCCTTTTCCTCGATTTTTTTTTAAAAAAATAATTTTATCAACTTTTTTAAAAATTTTTTTTTTAAGAATTTCGGTAGATCCGTCAGAGGAGCCATCGTCTATTATTATTATTTGTTTTTTTATATCTTTGACACTTAAGATTTTTTTGACTAATTTTTCTATAGTATTCCTCTCGTTGTAACATGGAATAATTATTGTTAACATAACTTCCACAATATACTTTAGAAATTAAAAAAACGATGATTTTGTTTTTAATTCAAACTTTCGTAATTTACTTATCTTTATTTAGTTTTTCAGCTTTTTTAAAAGAAAAAGTTATAAACACAAGATTTTATAATCTAAATATCTACGAAACAAATTTAATTGTAATTATATTTTTATCTTATTTACCTTTTTTTATAAATTTTTTTTTGCCTATTAACCAAGTAATTATTTTTTCAACTTTTTTTATTATTTTAGGTTCAACGGTATATTTAATTAATAAAAAAAAATTATTAAAAAAATATTTTTTTAAAAGTATAATAATAACTTTTTTCACTTTTATATTTCTAATTTACTCATATACAAGCGATGATGCGGCAAGTTATCATCTTCCTTATTCTGCAATTATTAATCAAGACAAAATAAGCTTTGGATTAGTTAATCTACATAAAAGATTTGGATGGACATCAATATCTCAGTATCTAGAAAGTTTATTTTTTATAGACTTTATAAACCCATATTTAATTTTATCTCCAAAAATATTTTTTTACTTTATTTTTTTATTTAATTATTTTTCATTTTTAAGAAAAGAATCTAATTTCAAAAATTTTCCATTAAGTTACTGTTTTTGTGTTCAGTTAATAATAATTCTTGTAATGAAATTTAGCAACTATCATGGTTGGGATAATGATATGATGCCAATACAGTTAAGTTTTTTTATTATTTTTCTATTGCTACAAGTTTATGAGAAGAGAAAAGATGCAAAATTTATAATTAATAACAAGAAAAAATATATATTTTTATTTATTATATTATCAATTTATCTCTTTACTCTAAAAATTTCCTATAGTTTATTTGCTTTATTTTTTTTATTTTTAATTTTTTTTATTAAAAAATATTATAAATTTAGAGAAATAACACTATCTAATTATTTAATATTATTAATACCTTTATTTTGGTTATTAAAAAATTTTTTGATTTCAGGCTGTTTAATCTACCCACTAGAGAAAACTTGCTTCAACACACAATGGTCTGCATCAAACAACTTGAACACTATTTCAAATGTTAATTATGTTTCATTAGAATTAAAGGCATGGTCAATGGGATGGATAGATCAAAAAGAAAAAGTTTTGCCATTTTTAGAATATGTAAAAGATTACAACTGGCTCAAAACATGGGCTTCAAAGCACTTACTTTATATATTAAGTGGATTGCTAAAATATATATGCATAATTTTACTATTTATAATCATAATAAAATTTACAAAAAAAAACAATTATTCAAAAAATAATTTTCTTGAATATTATTTGTTATTTATAAAAAAAAATAATTTTTATTTTTATATTATTTTATCAAATTTCTTTTTTATAATATTTTGGTTCATAAATTTTCCACTATTAAGATATGGGTTTAGTTACATTTACGTATTTATATTACTTATCTTAAATCCAATAATTTATTTTTACTTTAAATCTATTAACATAAAAAAAGTTGGAAATACTTTAATAGCAATATCGCTAATATTTTTAACTACAAAAAATATTATAAGAATAAATAAAGACGCTAAAAAGGGGACAAATTTTTATCAAATAGAAATGTTTAACAATCAAATCAGTAAAGAAAAAATTAATGATAATATTTATATATACTATTCAAAAAAATCCGTGTGTTTTTATTCGCAAGCTCCCTGCACTCACTTCGCATCAAATAAAAAGAGGCTTAGAGCTGAATATATTAAAAGTTATAAATTATATTACGAGTCTAATTAAGAAAGTACTAAATTAATTTATTAGCATTTAATTCTTCATCAATCATTAATTTTATTAATGACTTAAATTTAGTTCTAGGAATCCATTTTAATTCTTTTCTTGCTTTTTTATTATCAGCTTTTAAAAAAAATACTTCTGCGGGTCTAAAATTATTCTTATCAATTTTAATAATTATTTTTTTAGTATCTAAATTAATTGCTCTTTCATTCAGTCCTTTTCCTATCCATTTAATTTTAATTTTTAAATATCTAGCGGTTTCATTAATAAAATCTTTAACTGAGTATGTATTTCCAGTTCCTATCACATAGTCTTTTGGTTTCTTATTTTGCAACATTAACCACATCGCCTCCACATAATCTCCTGCAAAACCCCAATCCCTCTTAGCGTAAAGATTACCAAGATACAAACAATCTTGCTCTTTATTTAAAATTTTTACAAAACCAGAAACAATTTTTTTTGTAACGAAGTCTTCTGCTCTAATTGGAGACTCATGATTAAATAAGATACCACTGCATGCAAATAATCCGTAAGATTCTCTATAATTTTTTGTTATATAATGAGCATAAAGTTTTGAAATTGCATAAGGACTTTGAGGATTAAATCCACTCCGTTCTGATAATAATGAATTATTAATATTTCCAAACATTTCTGACGTTGATGCTTGATAAAATTTTATTTTCTTTTTTGAATTTCTTATTATTTCTAAAATTCTAAGAGTTCCTAAAGCATTAATATCAGTTGTTGAAACGGGGGTATCAAAAGAAGATCTAACGAATGATTGAGCGCCTAAATTATAAACCTCATCAAAATTATAAGAAAATTTTTTAAAAACTCTTTCTAAAGAATAAAATTCAGTTAAATCGCAGTACTCTAAAATAACTTTATTTTGAATTCCAAAATATTTTAATCGAAAATTATTATTTCTGGATGATCTTCTATCAATACCTATAACTTTATATTTTTTTTTTATTAAAAAATTTGCAAGATAGGCACCGTCTTGACCTGCTATTCCAGTAATCAAAGCAGTTTTAAAACGTTTCATAGTAAATTTTAAATTAGTTAAATAAAATAAATTAATTAATTATATTATTAAGATCATAATTGATATTAGTTTTTATATTAGAAGAAATTAATATAAAATACTTAATTATGTTATTGAGCGCTCAAAGTAAAAAAAAGAATCTAAAAGCATTAATAATACTAGGCGGACCTTCGATAGAGCCTCATCTTAAAAAAATTAAAAATTTAGAATCTGAATATTTAATTTTTGTAGAAGCGAGGGCCATAACACCTTTGTTGGTTAGATCTAAAATTAAAATTGATTATATTTTTTGTGCTTATCCTGAAAAACTTAAAGACAATGCCCTTCAAAACTATATTTTGAGATCATTTTGTTCAAATGTTAATATTAAAAAATTTATTAAAAAAAAATTTTACAAAGATGTTAATTATTTAAAAAATAATTTTAATAAAATATATGAAAATTGGAATGAAAAAAAAGGAATACATAAAAAGTTTAGAATTAAAAAAAATGTTTACTTAAAAAATTCACCGTTATATTTGCTTAAATATTACAAAAAAACTAAATTAATTATAAACTTGATTGATTTTAAAAAAAATTTTTCAAAAAAAAAAATAAATCACAATATTATTAAAATTAGATTCAAAGATAAAAAAAATATTTTTTCCATAAAAAAATATTTAAATCCAAAGATTATAAATAATACTTTGGAGATAGATCAAAGCAATTTTTTAAATGTAGCGGCGACTTCTATTCTTCCGGTAATAAATAAAATGAAAATTAAAGAAACTTTTCTAATAGGAATGGATATGAATATGCTTGGTACCATGGAATACTCTGTCAAAAAAATATTTAAGAGTTTTTTTCATTTTTTAATTTTTTTCTTATTATCTAGAAAAGCATTTAACCACAATTTTAAATTAAATTTTCCATTAATTTATCTTAGACCAAGATCTGAATTTTTAGATTTTAAGAAAGTATTATCTTTTTACAAAAATAATATTTATAATGTTAATGAAAAAAGCATACTGACCGGAAAAATTAAAAATATTAAACAAATAAACTATCAAGATTTTTTTAAAATTAATTTTATTTATAAATAATGATTAACAATAATTATAAAATTAAAGATATTGCAGTATTCTCATTTGGTAGAAAAAAAAGCAACAGGGTAAAAAATAAATTATTAAAAAAATTTGGAGGGACAACCCTGACTGATATCGTCCTAAAAAAACTTAGAGTATTCAATAAACAATCTTTTTTTGCTGGTTATGATAACGTATTTAGAGAAAAATGCAGTATTCACGGTGTTCGTTTTGTAAAGAGAAATTATAAATCTTCTATTATAGATAGTCCAATTACATCTATACTTCACTTTTTAAAGCAACAAAATTATAAAAAGTTTATTATAATTAATGCTTGCGTACCCTTCCTAAAAATATCAACAATAAAAAACTTTATTAAATTTTGTCAACAAGAGCCTGATTCACCTGCTTTTACAATTATAAAAAAAAATAATTTTTTTCTCGACAATAAATACAATCCAATTAATTTTAATAATAATTTAAAAACTATTAATACAAAGAAAGTTAACTCTATTTATGAATTTGCGCACACCTTATACTATTTTGATAAAGATTTTTTTTTTAAAAATAAAAGGTATTGGAATTATAAAAATCTAAGATATTTTGAACTTAAAAATAAATATGAACAAATTGACATTGACACTATTGATGACTTTATATTAGCAGAAAAGATTTGGATTAATGACTATAAATAAATTTATAAAAAAAAACAAAAGCAAGATTTTAAAACCTTATATTATTGCTGAATTAGGAGTTAACCATGAATGTTCTATTAAAATTGCAAAAAGAATGGTCGTGGAAGCAAAAAAAGGCGGTGCGGATGCTGTAAAATTTCAAGCCTATAAAGCAGAAAAAATTGCAAGCAAAAATTCACCAGCCTATTGGGATATAAAAAAAGAGAATACTAAGAATCAATATGACTTGTTCAGAAAATACGATCATTTTAATGAAGATGATTTTAAATTATTAAGTAAGTTCTGCAAAAAAACTAAAATTGATTTTTTGTGCACCCCTTTTGATTTAGAGTACGTAGATATTTTAAATCCTTTAGTTTCGGCATTTAAAATATCTTCTTCTGATATAACTAATAAACCTTTAATTGAAAAAATCTGTAAATATAAAAAACCCATTATTCTTTCAACAGGAGCATCTTCTTTAAATGAAATTTTGGAAGCTAAAAAATGGATAGACAAATATAAAAACAAGTTAATAATTATGCATTGTGTACTCAACTACCCCACTTTAAATAACAATGCTAATATAGGAGCTATCAAATCATTGAGTGATTTATTTCCAGATAATATAATTGGATACTCTGATCATACTGTTCCTGATAAGCAGATGAATAATATAATTATAGCCTGGTTATTGGGAGCAAAAATTATTGAGAAACATTTTACATATAATAAAAAAAAGAGTGGAAACGATCATTATCATTCAATGGATATGAAAGATTTAATAATACTAAATAAAAGAATAAATCAAATTATAGAATTAATTGGAAACTCTAAAATTCATTACCAGCCTTCTGAAGAAACATCGAGAAAAAATGCAAGAAGATCAATATATACAAAGAATAAAATTTTTAAAGGACAAACAATAAAAAATGAAGATTTGATTTGCAAAAGACCTTGCTACGGTATTCAACCTAAATTTTTTAAAAATTTGATTGGAAAAAAAATTAAAAGAGATTTAAATTCAGATCAACCAGTGAAATGGAGTTACTTTTAAAATGGACGTATCAGTAATTGTTACTAATTTTAATTATGGTAAATTAATTCGACGATGTATCAGATCTCTTTTAAATCAAAATTTATCTTATAAAAATTTTGAAATTATAATTATTGACGACGCTAGTACTGATGGGTCTTTAGAGGCGCTTAAAAGTTTTTCAGAATACGAAAATATAAAAATAATTAAAAATAAAAAAAATTTAGGCATAGGAGCTAGTTCGCAAATAGGTCTTGAAAATTGAAGAGGTAAATTTTTTATAAGGGTTGATGCTGATGATTTTGTACAGCCTCCTTTTTTGTATATGTTATATAATTTTTTAAAATTTAACACTAAATATGTAGCTGTTTCTTGTGATTATTTTTTAACCAACAATGAAGAAAAAATCTTATCGATTAAAGAATTTAAAAATAATTATTTAGCTTGTGGAATAATGTTTAGAACATCGTATTTAGAAATCATAGGATCCTATAATAAAAAAAAAAGAATTTTTGAGGATAAAGATTTATATAAACGAATAGATAAAAATAAAATTTATCATCTCCCTTGTCCACTATACAATTATGTTCAGCATAAAAATTCTTTAACTAAAAAAAAAAAATAACTTGAAAATATTTTATAAAAAATTTACTAGAACTGAATATATTAATAATCAAATCATTAGGTCAAATGACAAATTTGAGTATTGTAAAGTTAGTATTAAACATGTCATAAATTGGTATAATATTCTAAATAAAATCAATAACTTTCAAGTAAATAATATTTGTTGTTTGGGATCAAGAAATGGAAGAGAAATTGATCTTTTCAGAATTGTTTTTTTTTATAGATATTTAATTAATTTTATAAAATTAAACGAAATTCGAAAAAATGGATGGAATGATATATTTCCTTTTATAATAAATTTTAATAGATCTAATATTAATAACATCAATAAAGATTCTGCAATAGGAGTAGAGATTAATCCTAAAGTTGAACGTCAAGATACTTTAATTTCAAGCTTTGATGAAATGCCAAGCGATTGGACTAGTAAATTTGATTTATTATATTCAAACTCTTTTGATCAAAGCCAAGAACCTGAAAAAACAGTCAATGAGTGGAAAAGAATTATTAAAAAAAATGGAGTGTTAATTTTTTCATTCGGTGACAAAGAACCAACAAATAGTGACCCTGTGGGAAATTTAAATTATATAGATATCATTAATTTGTTTGGTGGTGAATTAATTTATTATAATAAGTTTGGCTCTAACTATCAGGATATAATTATTAGATTTTAATTTAATGAACTATTATAAAACTCAAAGAAGAGTTTATATTGATAATTTTTTTTATTCGAATATTAAAAATTTTTATGGAAAGATATTGGACTTAGGTGGAAAAAAAATTAACAAAAGAGGAAATTTTTTACCTCCTGCAGACTATAATATTAAGTGGTTGTATTTAAATAATGATCCAATTACCTCGCCGGATTATTTGTGCGATGCTAATAAAATACCTACGGAGAATGAATATTTCGATTGTGTCATAATATCGGAGCTACTAGAACACGTGCAAGATCCTGAAAGCGTTATAATAGAAGCATTTAGAGTTCTAAAAAAAAATGGTAAATGCTTAATTACTATGCCTTTTTTATACAGAATTCACTCGGATCCAGAAGACTATCAAAGATGGACAGATTTTAAAATAGCAAGTGTTTGTAAGAAAATAGGTTTTAATATTTTAGTTTTAAAACCTATGGGCGGTGTATTTTCGGTTATACACGATTTTTGGTTATTTAGTGTAACTAGAAATAAAAAAAAAAATTTAATTTCTTTAATTAATAAAATTTTATTTAGATTGTTCTCTCCTTTTTTAAGATTATTAGATAACAGATTTAGGTATTTAGAAAATAACATAACGACGGGATGGTCAGCAGTTGTACAAAAATAATTTTATTAAAGTTTACCTTCTTTTAGATTTTAAGAAAAATTATGGGGGTGGTTTTAAATTTTTAAGTTTTTTAAAATTTTCACTATTAAAAAAAAAACTTTTAGAGAAAAATATCCTTAAGGCAAAATTTATTTTAATAAATAGCCATCATAATTTCGTAAAAATAATATTTTTCAAATTTTTTTATCCAAAAAAAATATTTATTCATAGAGTTGATGGTCCTATTTCCTCATACATGGATAAGCATGACATGAGAGATGATTTAGTTAATATCATTAATAAACATGTGGCTGATGCAACAATATACCAGTCTAATTGGTCTAAAAAAAAACATTTAAATCTTAATTATAATTCTAATAAATTAAGTAAAGTTATATACAATTGTGCTGATAGCAGATTTTTTTTTAATAAAAATAATAAAAAAAAAAAAAACTCTATTATTATTTGTAGTTTTTCTAATAATATTAATAAAGGATTTAAATATTATAGTTATTTGGATAATAATTTAAATTTTAATAAATATTCAGTAACTTTTGTCGGAAACACTTTTGTAAAATTTAAAAATATCAAAACTATCCCAGTTCAAACATCCAGAAAATTAGGAAGTATATTTAATAAACATTCCATATATTTAACCGCTTCCAAAAATGATCCCTGCTCTAACTCCTTGTTAGAAGCGTTAGCATGCAAATTACCCTCTATTGTTTTAAATAGTGGTGGGCATCCTGAGATATTGAAAAAAAGAGGCTATGTATTTAATAGTGAAATAGAAATGTTAAATAAAATACATTCGTTAAAAAGTAAATATAAAGAGATAAAAAATATAAATTTTGATAAAGAATACAATTCATGCTTTCATTATATGAATTTTATAAAGTATATTAATGATTTGGCATGCGCAGGTAAAGTCACACCAAAAAAAATTAATTTTTTTAAATTATTATATATTCTTGCAACTTTTTATTTTTATAAAATAATCTGATTCAATTTATCTTTATTTTTAAAATCAGTAAAAATAGTATTTTCAATTAAAACGTAATCTAGATTAGTTGTCTCAAGCATTTTTAAACCCACTTCGCAAAAATTTACAATTGGTTCTCCTCCAGGATTAAAAGAAGTATTTAATAAAACAGGAACATTAGAAAGATTTTCAAATTCTTTGATCAGCTTCCATAAAAAAATATTTGTTTCTTTTGTTACTGTTTGTAGTCGAGCACTACCATCTATATGGGTAATAGCTGGCATTATAGCTTGGTATTCCTTTTTGGTATCGCAAATTACGGACATATATAAAATTTCATTTTGATTTGTAAAAAATTTTTTAGAGTCTTCAAACGCACATACTGGGGCAAAAGGTCTGAACCACTCTCGATGTTTGACTTTATCATTCAAGATTTGCTTCATGTTTTTATTTAGTGGATTAGATAAAATAGATCTATTACCTAGGGCTCTTGGCCCTATCTCATATCTACCTCTAATAACTCCTATTATATTATTATGAAAAATAATTTTAGCAATCTTTTGAAAAATAATATTACCATCCAAGTCTAAAGAATAATAATTTTTTTTAAAGATGTTGATTTTTTTAAGATCATACGCATAGTCTCCTAAATACGGATTAAAAAAAGATTTTTTTCCAACAAATTTTATTTTATTATATTTATAATTTGCTAATAAGGCAGCACCTATTGATAAACCACAATCGGAGGGATTGGGTACATAATGAACCTTTTTAAAAATTTTTTCTTTTTCAATAATATAATTTGTGATTCCGTTTAAAGCGCACCCCCCTACTATACATAAGTTTTCACTTAAACTTTTAGAAGTTTTTAATATTTTAATAACTTCCTCGGACCAAACTATCTGAAATGTTTTGCATAAGTCTTGAAAATCTTTATTTTTTAAATCATTTAATTTTAAATGCTGCTTTATCAAACCTAACTTAGCAAAAAAATTACTAAACAAAAAATTTGGATAAAGATATGAATTAAATTCTCTTATATTATTTAGTCCTATAGAATTTATTTTATGATTTTTTCCATAATCTATTTTTTTGTTATTTTTAAAAATTGAAGTTATTTTCTTGTAATTTCTTATATAATTTCGACAATGTTCTTTCCAGTCTTCACGAACCTCACCGTATGACGTCAATCCCATTAATTTTCCAGCAGTCGAACCAGCAACGTCTGGTTTTAATCCCATAATATATCCTAAATTATTATAAGCCTGTCCAAACCTAATATGAAAATTCTTAAAATAATTAATTTCATTTCCAGTAGCTGTAAAAAGTAATGTTTGCCCATCATTTCCGGCTCCGTCATAACTAAAAATAATTGATTTATCAAAGGGTGAAGTAAAATAAGCTAAAGAGGCGTGCGATAAATGATGAGCAAAATTTTCAATATTTTTAAATTTAATACCAACTTTATTTAAAATTAATCTTAACCTTTGGAACTCATCTTCTCTACCCTGGTTTTGTACTGCTATGAAATCAAAATCCGAGCCCCAGTTATTTTTTAAGTAAGTTAGAGTCTCAACTAAATCACTGTACTTTACTATTTGATATCCTGATATCTTCTCTTCCCCTGGATTCAAGGCCTGTAATTTATATCTTTTTTGCCTATAATATCTCTCTGCTTCGTATACGGATATAATTTCCCCATTATCAATTAGAGAAAAGTTTGAGTCATGTCCAAGTGAAATTCCTAAAATTTTCATTACTTTATTTATAACATTTGCCTGAATTTTTTACTCTATGAATAAAATAAGTTTGATTTCCGCTTGAATTAAATGGATTTCTGCTTGCTCTATTAACTTCAATAATCTTAATATCTGAATTATCTAAGCAACTAATCTCATAATTTTTATTCTTAGAAACAATATGACTAATACTATTTATTGATATATTCTTTTTAAGTTCATTATTGAATTCATTAGGTTTTAAAAAATTAAAATACTGACCTGAAATAAAATCTCTTGGTAAGTATGAGTAGCTTCTGTAGTTAAATACTAAAATTTTGCTGTCTTTAGGTAATAACTTATCTAGTTCTATGGACAACGCGTAACCTTCTGACTTCTTAATTTTCACTAGGTGGTTAATATTTTTTGTTAAAGAACCAGGAAATAAACTAATCATTGCATATAACAAAAATAGCGTAATGCAAAACAACTGAGTAAAGATTACTATTTTAATAGTTTTTATAAATTTAGATTGATGCGTAATGGATGCGATAAGAAAAGAATTAATAAAATATATATCTAAATAATATCTTCCCATTCCTAAAAAAGTAAAAACGTAAATAAAAAAGGTTACTATAATAAAAATTAATAATATTTTATTAGTTTTAGTCAATTGATTATATTTTAAAAATAAAATTGGAATAAATCCAAAACCTATAACTCTTGAAATATCGCCAATATTTATAGTAAAAAATAATTTTAAAAAATTATTTAAAAAACTACTTTCTGGCAAATAATCAAAATTTTTTTCTGAATTAATAAAATTTAAAATTATAGAATCTGGATTAGACTTAAAAGATTCTAAGATTGGACTTAGAGGATCTCCATAGAATAAATAATTTTTATAATAATGAGGAAATAAAAAAATTAAGAATAATAATAAAAATACAAAAAAAATTTTAAATAATAAATATTTATTTTTACGAAAAATTATATAAGACCAAACTAATAATATAAAGCATACGGGTATAACATAATTTATTTTGTTAGAAACGGAAAATAAAAAAATTAAAATGCTAGTAAATAAATAAAATAAATTAAAATTTTTATAAGATTTAATTAATAATATAGTAGAAAAAAATAACAACGAAGAAGATAACATTTGATATTTTTCAGATGAAAGCAAAAATAACAATAATGGAGTAGAAAATATTAATACTGAAAAAAAAGTTTTTTTTTCTTTATCTAAAAATACACTTCCGGATAATATTACGATTAATAAACCTAAAAACTGTAATAATTGACCAAAATTATCACTTCCAAAATGCAAACCAAATAAATTAAGAATCTCACCTAAGCCAGTATTTCTATAATGCAACCAATCTAATCTTGGATAAAAATAACCTCTTCTGTACCATTCCAAAGGAGCGCCCAAATGGTAGTCGGTTGAATCAATATCTGTTGGTGGAGACAATGATAATAATAAATAAAGGATAAGAAGAATTAGTATGTAAATATTATAATTATTTAATAAATAACTTTTAAAAGTTTTTAATAAAAAAATATTTTTAAAAAAAAATAAAAGTCCAATTAAGTATAAAAATATAACTAAAATTCTTCCTAAACCTAAAGAATGAAAATTAAAGAAATATATAAATTGAAAAAAAAAAATTATAAAAAAATAAATTAATAAATTTACACATATAATATCTAACAAAAAGTTATACTTCTGCTTAAAAAAATTCTTATAGATTTCAAAAGAAATAAAATATATTGAAAAAACCATTAATACGTTTAAGAATAAAATTAATAATGGATGATAGGTAATATCAGACAAACTTAAGAAATAACTGTTAAGCATAAAATTAAAATATAATTACTAATATTATTAATCTTTAAATGTTTTTATACAAATCTATACTTCTAATTACTCTCACTAATGCATGGATTATATTTGCTTTTTTATACAAAGATAAAATAACAAGATTATTGGATATTTATGATAAACCAGACTCTTTTAGAAAAATACATGAAAAACCAATCTCAAAAATAGGAGGATTGGTTATATTTTTTACGATAATTCTTAATATAATTTTTTTTCCAAAAGTTTATGACTACGAACTTAATTTAAATATTAATTATATTTCAGTATTATTTATTACTTATTTTTTTTTAATAGGTTTGTTAGATGATCTTTATTCTATCAAACCATATTTTGTTACAATTCTAATTATCATTGGTAGCATTATATTCTTAAATTTAGATAACGATTTAGTTATTAGAAATTTAACATTTTATGAGATATCTAAAAAAAACATAGAACTTAAATCGCTATCATTTATATTCACTATCTTCTCAATCTATATATTTTATAATTCTGTCAATTTTGCAGACGGTGCGAATGGAATTTTGGCTTCATTATCAATCTTTTGGCTTGTATCTCTTTTTTTTTTTTATTTCGAATTTATCTACTTTATTATACCTGTAATCTTTTGTTTAATCTTACTATTACTAGCAAATATAAAAAATAAATTATTTTTTGGAAACTCAGGAAGCTCCACACTGTCGGCTTTTGTCGCGTTAATATATATAAAATTTTACAATAATAATTATATCCTATTAACCCCGGAGTTAATTTTTTTACTTTTTTTACTTCCAGGTTTAGATTGCGTAATGGTTACAATAAAAAGATTAATAAATAAAAAGAATCCACTAAAACCTGATAATTCCCATTTTCATCATAACTTAATAAACTTAACTAATAAAAAATTTGTATGGGTTATTTATATATTAATGGCAACTTTACCTGTGATTCTTTTTATATTAATTAAGAATTATTTTTTAACTTTGGTTATTTATATTTCAGTATATATTTTTTTTCATATTTTTATAAAGAAAATAAAAAAACACTAATTTAACAAATCAAGTGAACATAAAATAATTTAAGTATATGAATAAAATAATAATAGGCATTAATAGTTATCATCCTGACTCTTCGGCTTGTATCATCAAAGATAATAAAATTGAATTTGCTATAGAAGAAGAAAGAATTAATAGAATAAAACATTGGTCAGGACTTCCTATTCAGTCAATACGGGAGTGTTTAAAAGAAACAAATACCAAAATTGAAGAAATAACTGATATTTCAATTAACTCAAATCCTTATTCCAATGTAATACCAAAAATAATTTTTTTTATGAAAAATTATTTATTTGGTATAAAAAAAAAAGAATTAATTCAAAGATCACTAATAAAATTAAATATTAAAAACGAACTAAATAAAGAATTAATTAACCTAAGTAAAAAAATAAAAATTCATAAAATAAACCATCATATTTCTCATATTGCTTCGGCTTATTTTCCATCAAATTTTGATGAAGCTATCGGTTTATCAATTGATGGATCTGGAGATTTTAGCTCTTTATGTATAGCCAAATGCAATAAAAAAAAAATAAAAATAATAAAGCAAATATATTTTCCGAATTCATTGGGTATTTTTTATGAAGCAATGACGCAAATTAATGGATTTAAAAATTTTGGTGATGAATATAAATTAATGGGATTATCTACCTATGGAAATCCTAAATATTCTAAATTAATTATAGATAATATTATTACTGAAAATAAATCGTTTTTTTCACTAAATCTCAAATATTTCAATCATTATAAAAATAACTTTTCATATAATTTTCTTGGAAATCCCAAACAACAAAATATTTATAATGATAATTTAAATTTATTATTTAAAATTAAAAATGACTTAAGCAATAATAATATAAGTGATTTTCAAAAAGACTTGGCCGCTTCTACTCAGGTGGTATTTGAATTAAAATTAAAACATATACTAGAATATATTTCAAAAATTTTTAAAATTAAAAATCTAGTATTTGCTGGAGGATGCGCATTAAATTCGCTTGCTAATGGTAAAATATTATTAAATTCGAATTTTTCAAATATATTTATTCCCTATGCGCCTAGCGATTCTGGCGGGGCTATTGGATCAGCAATATATACTAATAAATTTATATACAAAAATGATACTCATAATTTACTATCGCCTTATTTAGGTTCTAATTATTCAAACGAAGTAATAGAAAAAATTATTAAAAATAATAATCTAAACTCTTATAAAATTTTATTTATAAAGGATTTTAAAAAATTAAATAAGTTTGTTGTAGAAAAAATCATCAATAAAAAAATTGTGGGTTGGTTTCAATCTAAAATGGAATTTGGATCACGAGCTCTATAAAATAGATCTATTATAGAGGATCCAAGAGATAAAAATATTAAAGATATAATTAATCAAAAAATAAAAAGAAGAGAAAGTTTCAGGCCTTTTGCTCCTGCGATTCTTGAAGAAGAAAAAAAAAATTGGTTCGCAACAAATTCTAATAATATTTATATGTCCTATGTTGAGAATGTTATTGAAGAAAAAAAAAAATACATACCTGCCGTCACTCATATCGATGGAACTGGAAGAGTTCAAATGGTGAATAAGAATTTAAATAATAGATTTTATAATTTAATACTTGAATTTTATAAAAAAACTAACGTGCCAATACTGCTGAATACATCATTTAATGAAAATGAGCCGATTATTAGGACGCCGCAAGAAGCTATTGACTGTTTCATTAGAACTAAAATGGATTTATTAATTATAGAAAATTTTATTATTGAAAGAGAAAATAATTGATTACATTTTTTTTTAATGACCATAGAATAGGAGGACCTCATAAACAAATTTATAGATATACTTCATTAATAAAAAAAAAAGAGAGAGAAAAATTTAAATATATTACCCCTGATTTTTATTATAAAAAATTTTTACTTAAATTTAGAAAATATCTATTCTTTTTTGAAATATTTTTTATAACAATTTTTATAATTTTTAATAAGAAAAAAATTTTTAATAAAAATAAAATATCTGTAGTATTGGGGATTCATAATGTTGCTCCAATAATTTCCGGATATTTTTTATCTAAAAAAACATACTGGTATATTATAGAAGATGTAAATTTATTTTCAAAAATTTCATTTATATTGATTGAAAAAATATTTTCACCTAAAATTATTTTTATTTCAAATTTTTTAAAAAAAAAACTTAATTTCAGCAATTATGTTTATCTTCCACCTTATATTAAAAAAAATACAAAGGTAAAAATAAATAGAGGTATTAAGAATACACCTAATATTACATGCGTCGGAAATATTAATAAACTCAAAGGATATGATTACTTAATCAAAAATATGATTGATCACAGAATAGATTGCAAACTGGAGATAATAGGAAAAAAACTAGATACTCAAAATAATTTAAATAATAAAATAAAAGAACTAGCCTCAAAATATAGAGAAATATCGGATAATGAAATAATTTTCTCTGGATTCAAAGACGACCACTACATAAAAAACAAATTATTAATCACGGATATGTATATTCTTTCGTCTATTAGCGAAGGATGTCCCAATGCATTAATAGAAGCCATGTCTTATGGTTGTATCTGTTTAGCTAGTAATGTTGGCGGTGTATCGGACATAATTAAAAATAATAATAACGGATTCATGTTTGATATAAAAAATAATAATTTTTTTAAAATATATAAAAAAATTTTAAAACTAAAGTCTAGTGAGATTAACAACATAAAAAAAAATGCAGTTAGAACAATCAGCAAAAATTTTGCCAATAAAAAATATTTTTTAAGCTTTTACAAAAAAATTTTTGATGAACAAAAATAAAAATTTTATTATATCGTATAAAATATAAATAAAAATTTTATAGAAATTTATTAAATTAAAATGATATAGACGCGCTAAAATACTAAACTTAATATCTATAATTTTTACATTTTTTTTTTCTAATCTTTTAATTAAAGCTTCATTTAGATTGAAAAAATTAAAATTTTTATATGATCTTAGCCACAATTCATAATCTTGGCATCTATAAAAACCTTCATTGTAATAATTATTTTTAAAGAAAGATTTTTTGATCATCAAACTCGAATGAATAAGTGGATTAAAACAATAAATATTTTTTTTAATACTTTGATCACTAATAGGCATCTTAGTTTTTTTAATAAATTTATTGCTACTTGAAAAATAATCAGCATTAGATCCTAAAATATCAACTAATGGATTTCTTTTTATAAATTTAATTTGAGTTGATAATCTATCTTTGTAAGCATAATCATCTGAGTCTAATCTTGCTATATAGCGTCCTTTAGATCTCTTAATTGCAAAATTTAAACTATGCCCCAATCCTTTATTTTCTTTAAAATTATAAAATTTTATTCTAGAATTTGTTTTTTTTATATCATTAATAATTTTATATGATTCGTCAGTAGAGCCATCATTAACAATAATAAATTCATAATTTTTGTAAGATTGATTTAAGATACTCTGAATAGATTTTCTTAATGAGCCATCGGAATTATAAACTGACATAATCACAGACACATAAGGACTGGACATTTAATTATAAATTTTTGTAAACTTTTTTTATAAAATCGTAATATTGCTTTGCAATATAAATTATATTTAATTTATCTAAGTTTATTCTTTTTTTAATTTCAAATCTTAAATTTAATAACTTATTAAAATCTTCTAATAAAATTTTATAATCAGGTTCTGGAGGATGATATAGATCAACTTTAGAGTAATTAAATTCTTTATCACATTGTGAAACTATTCCAGAATATGAATCTGTTACAATCTCATGATTGCCACCATTGTTAGAGCATAATACCGGCAAGCCACAAGAAATGGCTTCGCTTTGACTATTAGAATTTGCTTCTATCCAAGAGAGGTGCAAGTAGATATCAGCGGATCTATACCACGCTGGAAGTTCATTTCTTTGAATATAACCAGAAAAGATTATGTCGGGGTCAACAATCGCATTATTAGCATTAGATCCAATAATAATTAATTTAAGATTTTCTTTTTTTTGAGCTTTTAGTATTTTAAAAAATTTAATAGTTTCCTCTAGTCTTTTGTGTCTTCTCCACACAGCACAAGAAATCAAAACTATATTACTATCATCTATACCTAACTTTTTTCTTAAATTAGGTCCATTGCTATTAAAAATTGTCTGATCAATTCCATTATAGATAACAGCTGTTGGCTTTTCTATTTTCTTATAAAACTTTTCAACTATATTCTTAGAATAAGAACTATTGAAAATAACACCTGAAGACTTTTTTATTGAATCAAAGATTTTATCATTTTCAGCATCTGAATTTTTTATCGTATTTAACTTATCAATATATATTCCATCTAAACGTAGAATAAATGGCTTATTAAAAACACTTTTATTTGTAGTGGCAAACAATGCAATATCATAAAACGGCATATAGTAATTAGTAAAATTACATTTGTAGTAATCTTTAAGTGTTTTTTTTAAATTATTTAGAAATACCTTAGAAGCTATTTGCTTTGATGAAAATAAAGATAAGTGTTCTATAGCC
>JACCDP011152834.1_pt1 | contig 18070 bp, 18 predicted proteins | sample 7445841 | NCBI WGS metagenome assembly JACCDP01 (sample SAMN15323441, study PRJNA562643) | freshwater metagenome | isolation source: river surface water | place: USA:Blue River Watershed | collected 2017-08-17
ACGTCCAAATCTTGGACGGCGCATCTGCAGGCGAGCGAGCTCGTGCTGAAGTTGAGCAGGGAGATGCGATCACGGGCTCCATCCCCTTCAAGGCGGGCGACGAGGTCCTCCTGGTCGAACTACCAGGGCAAGCGGGGGCGGTGACGTACGCGGTCGCAGATCGCTCACGCGGCGGGGGCCTGGTGCTACTCGCCATCGCATGTGCAGCACTCGTGATTGTCGTTGCCGGTTCACGTGGTGCGCGCGCACTCATCGCGTTGCTCGCGGCCACGATCCTCATCATTCGCTTCGGTCTCCCCGCGATCCTCTCAGGTGCATCACCAGTGCTCGTTGCAGGTGGAACCGCGCTCGCCGTTGGCGCACTCACCACGGTCGTTAGTGAAGGATTCTCGCGCAGATCCACTGCAGCGATCCTCGGAATCTCGGCGAGCCTGACGGTCGTTGGTCTCCTCTCGGTCCTCCTTGACCAGCTTCTTGCGTTCACCCCCTTTGCTGGTGACGCAGAACTTCTCAACCTCATGCCACTGCTCGGCGGAGAGGTGGATCTACGCGGCATCGGTCTCGCTGCAGCGCTGATTGGGACGATGGGGATCATCGATGACGTTGCAGCAACCCAGGTTGCAGCTGTCGATGAGTTGCGACAGAGCGCACGTCGAGATTCCGATATGGTCATCGCGACTCGTGCCTTGAGCATTGGCCGCGCTCACATTGCCGCAGTGGTCAATACGCTCCCGCTCGCCTATTTCGCGGCGGCACTCCCGCTCGTAGTCTCCACGCTGATCGCACCGGGAGACCTGCTCACGCGAATCAGTAGTGAGTCGGTCGCGGTTGAGATCGTTCGATCACTAGTTGGTACGGTGGGCGTACTCCTTGTGATGCCGCTCAGTACCGTAGCGGCACTCCTTGTTGGGGTAGGCGAGGAGTAGCTACCCCTCCTGCTCAGAGAGCCAACGCTCAGCGTCGAGCGCCGCGCGACACCCGTCCCCAGCGGCGGTGACCGCTTGGCGATAGCGGTGGTCGTGCACATCTCCTGCAACAAAGACTCCATCAATTGCAGATGCGGAGCTGTGCGCCTTCACCTGTAGGTAGCCCGCCGCGTCAACGGGGAGTGCGCCGCCGAGCAGTTCGGTGTTCGGCTTATGTCCAATGGCGACGAAGAGTCCGCCAACGGCAAGGGTCTCCGTTGCGCCGCTTTGCGTATCCTTTAGCACCAGTGCCTCAGTCTTCTTCTCCCCGAGTACTTCAACGACTTCGCGATTCAGGTGAATCTGGATCTTCTCGTGTGCCTGCGCTCGAGCGACCATGATCTTGCTCCCTCGGAAGGCGTCGCGGCGCACGAGAAGGTGGACCTTTGTAGCGAAGCGCGTGAGGAAGAGCGCCTCTTCGAGCGCGGTGTCTCCACCGCCGACCACCGCGACCTCTTCGCCCTTGAAGAAGAAGCCGTCACAGGTGGCGCAGGAGCTGACTCCGCGTCCTCGCAGCCGGGTCTCTGATTCAAGTCCGAGCCAGATCGCGGAAGCGCCGGTGGCAACGATCACTGCATCTGCGCTGAACTCACGTCCCGCGCTCCAGACTCGGAAGGGTCGCGCAGAGAGATCGACGCGGTCAACATCCTGGTCCACGATAACCGTGCCGAATCGCTCCGCTTGCGCGCGCATCTTCGTCATCAGGTCTGGTCCGTCGATTCCGTCTGGAAAGCCTGGGAAGTTCTCCACTTCGCTCGTAAGCATCAGCTGCCCACCCGGCGCGTAGCCAGCCAGCAGTGTTGGTGCCAGTTGTGCGCGTGCTGCGTAGATCGCAGCGGTGAGTCCAGCAGGACCTGAGCCGAGAATCAACAGCTTGGAGTGTGCTGGCGCCGAAGACGAAGTGGCGTTTGAGGCGGGTGCCGCAGCGGGAGTGCTCGGCGGCTCTCCGCTGCCGAAATCGATCGTGAAGCCCTTCTCTGTCATATCTTCAGTGTACGCGCTTGTGGTACCACGCGATCAGCGTACGAGGCGATCAGCGGAATAGATCCCAGTCGGGAGGCATCAGGCTCTCACGTACGCTTCCCGAATCCGTGGGGGCTGGTTTTGCGCCGCGGATGAAGGCGAGTGGTCGCTTGGCGCTCTTGCCGAGCGCGAGCTCCGCAGCAGCTGCGATCTGATCGGCCACGGCCCGCACCGTGGCCGCCATCACACGACCATCCGCGTCAGGCTGACCGCGAAGGTCCTCCAGTGCGGCGATCCCAGCGACCCCGATTGCCACGTCGGTGATGCCGAGACGCCAGGGCCGACCGAAGGAGTCGGTGATGATCACACCTGGCGCAACGCCACACCGAGCGGAAATGGCGGCACGGATCCGACTTGCGGAGGCATCCGGGTCACGCGGTAGGAGGGTAACGATCTCACCGCTACGCGGACCGACGTTGCTCGCGTCGACACCAGAGTTCGCAAGGACGAAGCCGTGTGCCGTCTCAGTGATGATCACGCCGCGATCCATGCGCACCACACGCACCGCCTCTTGCAGCACTACCTCCACCTGTCGCGGATCACGCTTCCATTTTTCGGCGTAGGCAGCCGCCTCTGGTCGAGGTGTGATGTGAGTGAGGTCAACGATCGCCCCTTCCGCCTTGGAGACAATTTTCTGGGTGACGCTGATGACATCGTCGGCGCGGAGTGGGCCGAGGGATCGCTCGCTGATGAAGCGCTGCACCGATTCGGCGATGAGCTCTGGCAGGTTGTCGTTCGGCGTTATTTCGCCGAGCCCATCTATCGGCAGTGCAATCAGACCATCATGCTGACTGGCGTCGCCCGAGATCGCCGCTGCGGCGCGTTGGATCGTCGCTGCAGCGCTGACCGCGCTCAAATCGTCAGGTGTGTCGAGGTCTGCGGCGAGCGGCGAGTGCAACTGGTGCACGGAGGCGTTGCTCTTCGAGAGTTCGCGCAGGTGGAGCGCCGCGCTCCCGTCACCGTAGTGGAGGCTCATGCTGGTTGGGAGCGGTGTGATCAGTGCTGCGGTGCCGCCGTCCAGCGCGGGGAGGAGGGCGCTCGCCGCACCACTCGCTCGCCATGCGCTCACCAGGTCATCGAGTGCGCCGCCAGATACGTGTGCAAGATCGACAGGAATGACAAGTGCGGTCGACGCACCGGATGAGTTCGCCTGCTGTAGCCCGAGTTGGATCGCGTCATTCAGCGGCACGCCGCGGTCGTCAATCGCCTCAGCACCAGCTGCGCGCGCGAGCTCACGGGCGAGCGGATCAGGTGAGACAAGGATCGTTCGTCCGATACTGTGCGCGTTGCGCAGGGCGGCCAGGGTGCGGACGAGGAGACGCGCCGAGAGCTCCATCCGCTCCTGCTCACTGAGGGCACTCTCCATGCGTCGCTTGGAGTCGGCGACGCTGCGGAAGGGGAGGATCGCGACGATCACGAATCGCTCTCTGCAGTCTGCAGCAGGTGCTGCGCGAGGCTGAGTCGTGATGCATCGTCGTGCATCACGCTCTTTGTGCCTACAACGCGCGGTACATGAGGAGCGAGCTCTTCGCGTAGTGCATCAGTGAGGTCACTCTCCTCTACGAGAAGCGTGTCAAAGAGTCCGGGAAGTGCACGCGCGACGCCGACTGGTGAGGAGGGGAGTCCGGCGGCGCTGAGCATGCGATCCGCCGGACCCTTGATCGCCTTTCCAGCAACGATTGGCGAGACGCCGATCACGCGAACACCACGCGCACGCGCAGCGCTGATCGCTTCCTGGACGCCGCCCACCGCAAGAATTGGCGCGATCGAGATCAGCGGGTTTGATGGCGCGATCGCGATCAGGTCTGCTTCACGGACCGCCTCGATCACCTCTGCGCTGGCGCGTGCGCGCTGCGCTCCAACAAACTGAACCTCAAGCACCTCAGGTTTCGCCTGCGCCCCAACGAACCAGGGCTGAAACTCCATCCAGCCACCCGGCGTTCGAAGTCTGGTGCGAAGTGGGTCGTCAGTAGCCATGAGTATTGGCGCGTCAGCGAGTCCGAGCTGTCGCTGCAATTCTCGATTCACCTCTGTGAGTCTGCCTCCCGCCTTCAGGAGCGCCGTGCGGTGGACGTGGAGTGCCAGGTCGCGATCGCCGAGCCTGAACCAGTCAGGCGCGCCGATCTTGCCGAACTGGTCGAGCGCGTTCCACGTTTCGCCGGCAAGTCCCCATCCGCGCTCGCGGTCGCCGAGTCCAGCGAGGGTGTAGAGGAGCGTATCGTGATCGGGGCAGATGGTGAGTCCGTGCAACTCAAAGTCGTCGCCAGGGTTGGCGATGATTGTCAGATCGCCGTGTGGGAGTGCACGGTAGAGGCCATCGGCGAGCTTTGCGCCGCCGACTCCACCGGCAAGGAGTGCAACGCGTGGGCTCACGCGGTGAGGCCGGGGAGCACCTCACGGCCGAAGGCTTCGGCCCACTCGACCTGGTTCCGGCCAACGTTGTGCAGATAGATCTTGTCGAAACCCATATCCAAGTAGCGCTGGATGGTCTTCTGGTGTGCAGTCAGGTCGCTTGTGATCAGCATGCGCCCCGTGAAGTCTTCTGGTCGCACGAGCTTCGCCATCTGCTGGAAATCGGCAGGGTTGCGGATGTCCTGCTTTGGGAACTTCATCCCACCATTCGGCCACTCGCGCATGGCGTTCTGAAGCGCCTCTTCGTCTGTTGGTGCCCACGAGAGATGAAGCTGCAAGATCTTCGGCATCTCGTCTGGGTTCTTTCCAGCGGCGCGCGCGCCTTCTGCAAACTTTTCAAAGACGGTCTGGATCTTCTCATCGGCAGCGCCAACAGTGATGATCCCGTCACAAAGCTCACCCGTCTTCTTTGCGGTGACCGGACCTGCGGTTGCCACATAGATTGGTGGCAACTCGGCTGGGAGCGTCCAGAGTCGCGTGCTCTCTAGTTGGTACCAGCGACCCGCATGCTTCACGTCCTTTCCGGTGAAGAGCTTGCGGATGATCTCAATCGCCTCGAACATGCGCGCGATGCGCTCACCAACCTCTGGCCAGTAGCCACCCACCACATGCTCGTTGAGCGCCTCACCGGAGCCGAGGCCGAGCCAGTGTCGCCCTGGATACATGGCGGCGAGTGTTGCCGACGCCTGCGCCACCGTTGCTGGGTGCATGCGCCAACCTGGGCAGGTGACACCGGGGCCAATGTCGCCCTTCGTCTTCTCCGCAAGAAGCGTCATGACGTTCCAGACGAAGGGTGCGTTCCCCTGTTCTGGCACCCAAGGCTGGAAGTGATCCGCGGCCATTACTCCGCTCATCCCCGCGCGTTCCGCAGCTACCGAATAGTCAACGACCTCTTGCGGTCCAAACTGCTCGAGCATTGCGGCGTATCCAATCTTTGCTGCGCCACTACCCACGTTACGAACCTCCAACGGTGCGCTTCACCCCGGGTTCGCCGTGGGTGAGGATTGCGGTTGGTGAGAGTTCAAACCCAATGCGCGTCTGCTTCTTGAATTCGGCAATGCGCTCGGCAAGAATCTCTGGCTTCGTGATGTAGCGCGCAGTGATCTTTGCCATTTGAGCCTGCGCCGCCTCTTGGTCATCAATGATGTGCACTCGCCCAATGATCTGGACGTAGTTGTATCCCTCCTCAACCATGATCGCGACCCGTGGATCGCGACGTAGGTTCGCCGGCCATCGGCGGCCATCGGCGCTGTTGAAGAGGATGCGGTCGCCCTCCAAGGCGTACCAGACCACTGCGGAGAAGGGGGCGCCGTCGGCGTTCACCGTGGAGAGCGTGGCGAAGCGGGGCCGCTCAAGAAAGGCCCGGATCGCTGGGTCATGGAGCCGCTCAACGCTCATGAGGCGTACGCTACACGGAACGGTGCCCGCCGTCCCTGGTGGGCCCAGTAGTTGCGGAGGCAGCATGGCTCAGATTCACCTTCATGCCGAGAGCGGCGACTACGCTCCAGTAGTCCTACTCCCGGGCGACCCGAACCGATCGAAGCGCATCGCCGCACGTTTCGACGGAGGTCTTGAAAAGGCGAAGCTCGTCAACGAGCACCGCGGCCTACTCGGATACACCGGCACGGTGAGCGGCATCCCCGTGAGCGTGCAGACCACCGGCATGGGAACGCCGACCACCTCCATCGTTGTTGAAGAGTTGCTCAACCTCGGCGCCGAAACGTTCATTCGCGTCGGTACGTGTGGTGGATTCCTGCATCTAGAGACAGGTGACGTACTCGTTGCATCTGCAGCCGTCGCCAGTTCTGGGATTGGCCCGATCCTTGGCTTCAACGAGCCGACGGCGCCAACCGCAGACTTTGATGTCACCGGTGCGCTGATCGCCGCCGCCAAGTCGGAAGGTTTGACGACGCACGTTGGGCCGATCGTGACCTCCGACGTCTTCTACGATCCAGAGCCGCGCGGCACCGCGCGGTGGGGGGCGCGCGGCTACCTTGGGGTTGAGATGGAGTCGGCGGCACTCTTCCTTCTTGCGATGCGCGAGCGCGCAAAAGGACGACCCGTTCGCGCGGGCACCATCCTCACCGTCTCCGACACGATCCGCGATCCAGAACTCGTGAAAGAGGCGCGAAAGAATGGTGGCGAGGCCTGGTACCGCCTCCCAGAAGATGAGCTGATTGCACGCATCGACCGAACGATCGGCGCCGCGCTCAAGGCGGCGGCACAACTCGGCGCGCGTTGACAGAGGTCACACCTCGAATCGGCGTTGCGCTCGGCACGATCGGACTCACCGCAAGTGAGTGGCTCGATTGTGCTGGTGAGTTGGCCGAACTTCCAATAGAACGCGTTTGGATTTGGGATCACCTCATGGGGCGAGGCGCCCCTGATCGTCCAGTTCTTGAGGCGCTCACGCTCGCCTCAGCTGCACTCGCACGGTACGAGTCGCTCGCTGTTGGCACGCTTGTCCTTGACGTGACAAAGCGTCACCCTGCACTCGCGGCAAAGTCGATCGCGACGATCGCTTCAATGGCGGAGGGACGCCTTTCCATCGGACTTGGAGCTGGTGGCGATGCGACCGAGCATGCGGCGCTTGGGATTGAGTTCGGCGCAATAGAGGAGCGCCTCGAGCTTATGGAGGAGACGGTCGGAATCTTTCGCGCCATGTTGGAGGGCGATCCGACACAGCGCATCACGCGCCGCACCGTTGGGGTCGCGCCGACGCTGGTCGGGGCCTCCTCGGCTCCACGACCGACCCAGCAGGTCCCGCTCTACATTGCGGGTGATCATGAGCGCAGCATCGATCTTGCCGCGCGAGCAGGCGATGGGTGGATTGCGCCGGCGGCGAGTTTTGCGCGGGGAATCAAGCGGTTTCGGGAGGCGTCGGAACGTGCCGGAAGGCCTCGTCTCACCGCCCTCACGCTGCAGGAGCTTGGGAAGGACGAGTCGCTTGGTGAGACACCATTCGGTCGTGACCCACGAGGATGGCTCGCAACGCAGAGGGCGACCGGCGCTGACTGCGCAGTGATCACGCTTCGCAGTCGCCGCGACGTTGAGCAGTTTTCTGCGATGATTCCTTGAATGGAAAAGATTCAGTCGCAACCATGCGTTCGTTGCGGCGCCCCGGTCTCGTTGCAGGTGGCGCTCTGCGAGCGCTGCAATCCGTTGGGGCTGGCGCAGCCATCATCAAGCCAGGCACACGGAACGGTGTTTCTCGGCATCGGCGTTGCGGTACTCCTTCTCGCGTCACTCGCAGGGAGTTCGGCGAAGGGAGTCGGTCCTTTCACGGCGAAGATCAGTGAACCCGTCTCCGTTCCGGGTGGGCTCGCAGTGGAGATCATCGTTGAAAATACGGGGAGCGGCGCAGGCTCCGCCGCATGCAGCGTGAGCACGACAAAGATTGGGAGTGCAGGACTCACGGAGATCGTAACCACGGAACGGATCGAGCCTGGCACATCGGTCGCCATTGTGCGCGAGCTGAAGGCGTTTGGGGCCGAGCCACTCCCGCTCATAATCAACTGCGGGGACTAACGCTCCTCAAGGATTCTCTTTAGGCTCTCCAGGTCTGACTGAAAGATCCGTCTGAGTATCGGCCGCTGGATCAGCCCCCCAAGTGTTGGGAAAAGCGGCGGGCGCAGATACTCCATCCAGCGGATTAGAGTTCGTTCATCACCCTCCGCGCTGAATTCAAGCAGTCCCTCTCCAGTGAACTTCCCTTCGTGTCGGATGCCGAAGGCGTGTGGCGGTTCAAGTCGAGTGATCACGACGTCGTCTGTGGTGGAGATTCCGAAGATGCGTACGGTGGCGCGACCGCGAGATCCGACTCGCACGGGTCCAGGCGTGAGCATCTCAACACGTTTCATCTCGTGCATCCACTCTGGCTGCCGCTGGACGTCAGATGCAATCTCCCACACCCGTTGTAGCGGTGCGTTGATCGCAATCTGCATGTACATCCGTGGTGGATTGATCACTCCTCTGCGAACCGCGCGCTGCAGGATCAACTCAACGATGAGGCTTCCACCGAAGCCAGCAGCGGCGAGTAGCGCGAGGGGTAGGAGGGGGGCGTCCACTACGACCGCCGTGCGCTCGCGGCGAGCCGTGATGCTGAGGGGTCCGATGCGTGCCGCGTCTTCACCCCCACATCGTCGCACGGCGCGGTACTCTTGGGGAGCAGTGCAGACCTTCGACTTCCTCGAGCAGATCCCCGACGCTGACCCCGCCGATACTGCGCGCCTCATCGCCGAACTGGAGCGCTCGGTCACCGCTCACGGCCCAGAGCGCGCACGCCTCCTCATGATGCGACTGATGGCGCGCGCCCGGGATCTTGGCGTGGATCTCCCCACGCTGGCAACCACGCCGTATATCAACACGATCAAGACGAGCGACGAGCCGGACTTCCCAGGCGACGAGGCGATGGAGACTCGCATCAGGCACATCGTGCGCTGGAATGCTGCGGCGATGGTGCTACGCGCCAACAAGGAGCATCCAGGAATTGGGGGCCACCTTGCAACGTACGCAAGCGCGGCCAGCCTTTATGAGGTCGGGTTCAATCACTTCTTCCGCGGCAAAGTCGGTGGGGCCGGCGATCAAATCTTCTATCAGGGTCACGCAGCTCCTGGAATCTACTCTCGCGCCTTCCTTGAGGGGCGGATTGGGGAGACGCAACTTGAACGATTCCGTCAGGAGACCGAAGGACCGGGCGGCCTCCCCTCGTATCCGCATCCGCGACTCCTCCCGGACTTCTGGGAATTCCCAACCGTCTCCATGGGGCTCGGCGGGATTGGCTCCATCTATCAGGCGCGATACAACCGCTACCTCCACAACCGTTCGCTCGCCGACACGTCGAAGAGTCGTGTCTGGGCCTTCCTCGGCGACGGTGAGATGGACGAGCCCGAGTCCGCTGGCGCCCTCACCCTTGCCGCACGTGAGGGGCTCGACAACCTGACCTGGGTCGTGAATTGCAATCTGCAACGCCTTGATGGGCCCGTGCGAGGGAACGGAAAGATCGTGCAGGAGCTTGAGGGTCTCTTCCGCGGCGCAGGTTGGAATGTCATCAAGGTGATTTGGGCGCGCGAGTGGGATTCGCTGCTCGCCGCGGATGCGACCGGCGACCTTGTGCGCAAGATGGACAACACCGTCGACGGCGAGTTCCAGAAGTACACGGTCGCAGGTGGCGCATATATCCGCGAGCACTTCTTTGGACCAGAGCCGGCGCTCCAGCAGCTCGTTGCGCACCTCAGCGATGAAGACCTGGTGAGACTACGCCGCGGCGGACACGACTACCGCAAGATCCACGCCGCGTACGCCGCTGCGGTGGCGCACAAGGGTGCGCCGACCGTGATCTTGGCGAAGACGGTAAAGGGCTGGACGCTCGGCCCATCCGTAGAAGCGACGAATCCTGCGCACCAGGCAAAGAAGCTGACGGAGGCGGAGCTGCGCGCCTTCCGCGACCGACTCGATCTTCCAATTCCAGACGAGAAGATCCCTGAGGCCCCGTACTACCATCCAGGACCGTCTAGCCCAGAGGCCAAGTACATTGCCGAGCGCCGCGCGGAACTCGGCGGACCACTCCCATCTCGCGTTGTTCACCCCTCAACTTGGACGCCGCCGCAGCCGGCTGTTGACGAGGAGTTTGCCGCTGGGAGTAGCGTCGCAGTCAGCACCACAATGGCCTTTGCAAAGTTGATGCGCAATCTGATGCGTGACCCATCGCTCGGTAAACTCATCGTGCCAATCGTTCCCGATGAGGCACGAACCTTCGGCATGGATCCGCTCTTCAAGCAGGTAGGAATCTATGCGCCGTTTGGGCAACGCTATGAGCCGGTCGACTCTGAGCTGCTCCTTAGTTACCGTGAGTCGCAGAGTGGTCAGGTGCTCGAGGAGGGGATCAGCGAAGCGGGTTCAATGGCTTCGTTCCAGGCGGCAGGCACTGCGTACGCTACGCATGCTGTTGGAACGATTCCCTTCTACGTCTTTTACTCAATGTTCGGATTCCAGCGAGTCGGTGATCAAATCTGGCAAAGCGGAGACGCCCGCGCACGCGGCTTCCTGATCGGTGCGACCGCCGGGCGGACCACACTCGCTGGCGAAGGGCTGCAGCATGATGACGGCCACTCGCACCTGATCGCCCACGCCATGCCGCATGTGGTTGCCTACGATCCAGCCTTTGCCTATGAGATGGCGGCGCTGGTGCGTCGGGGCATCACACGGATGTACGAGCGCGGCGAGGACATCGTATACTACCTGACCATCTATAACGAGAATCAAGTGCAGCCACAACTTCCAGCCGAAGAGAGCGTTGCAGAGGGGATCCATCGGGGCCTCTATCGATTCGCTCCTGCCGATTCGACCCTTACTGGTGTTCGTGTTCGCCTCTTCGGGTCTGGCGCGATCATGGGGGAGGTGCTGAAGGCGCGCGAACTCCTCCGTGAGCGTTTCGGCGTGCAGGCTGAGATCTGGTCTGCAACGTCGTACTCCGAACTTCGACGCGAAGCGCTTGTCATTGAGCGTTGGAATCGTCGTAACCCAAGCTCCAGCCCAAGAACGTCATGGCTACAAGAGCAGCTTGATGGAGATTCCGCGCCAATCGTTGCGGCGAGCGATTGGATGACGGCGATGCCGGATCTGATCGCACCATGGATACGCGTCCCGTATCTTGTTCTTGGCACCGACGGTTTCGGGCTGAGCGACACACGTGAGGCCCTTCGCGCCTTCTTCTCCGTTGATGCCGCACATATTGCAGCGGCGGCGATGGTCGCACTTGCGAGGAACGGTGACCGAAGCGCAGCCGATGCCGCTGCGGCGATCAAAGACCTTGGGATCGACCCAGAGCTACAGCCCGTCTTTGTTCTTGATCGCTAGGGGTTTCGCCCGGTAGAGGATCTCGAATCCGCGAACGATGACAAGTACGCTTGTCGTATCTGACAAGGGGCTTTGACGAATTTCACGTGGAGTGCCACGCTTAGGTCGACTGAATCAACGGACGTGATTCGGCTGCGTGTAGGAGGACCTCGCGACATGGAGAATCTTTTCGGGTGGGGGGTTGGCGGCTTTCTGACTGGACTCCGTGAGGGCGTTGAAGCGGCCCTGATTGTGGGGATCATTGCCGGGTATCTGGTCAAGATTGGTCGCTCGGACCGACTCGGCGTCATCTGGGCTGGCGTGCTGGCCGCGATTGCAACCTCAGCGGCGATAGGTGTTGGGGCGTTCTTGATCCTAGGTGGGCTAGAGGGTGACACCGAGAAGCTCATTGAAGGGTTCACCTCGCTCCTCGCAGTTGTGATCCTCACCTACATGATCTTCTGGATGCGCAAGCAGGCGGTGACCCTTGGCGCGGAGCTCCGAAAGGGAGTTGATCGCGCGATCGCCTCCGCCTCAATCCTTGGCCTCGCTGCCCTTGCCTTCACTGCTGTCATTCGTGAAGGCATCGAAACGGCACTCTTCCTACTCGGGCAGACGACCGCTGCAAGCGAGGCTGGAGCCGGTTCATGGGTGGCAGTCGGCGCCCTCATTGGGCTCGCGGTTGCGACGCTGATTGGGGTTGCAATCTTCCGTGCGGGGGTGCGACTTAACCTCGGCGCCTTCTTCAACGTCACGGGCGCTGCGCTCGTGGTGATCGCTGCTGGACTCCTTTCATACGGAGCACATGAACTCATTGAGGTGGGTCTTCTCCCCGCGATCGTCGCACCGGTATATGACCTCTCCGGAGTCCTCCCTCACACGGAAGGAATCGGACAGTTCTTGCGTGCAATCGTTGGATACAGTGCGACGCCTGAACTGAGCGCACTCCTCTTGCAGATTGGTTACCTTGCATTCGGACTCTTCTTCTACGTCTTGCCTGTGCGTCGCGCGTCGGCAGTTCGCGCAGTGAGTGGCGCCACCTCATAACTCGTGTCACGTGCGCTCGAACTTCGCAGTGTTGTCCATTCGTTTGATGGGCGAAGGGTTCTTCACGGCGCTTCACTGACGCTTGAGCCCGGGGAGTGCGTGGCGCTGCTCGGCGCAAACGGCAGTGGAAAGACCACGCTACTCCGGCTCGCCGCTGGTCTACTGCAACCTGACGCGGGCGAGATCTTGGTTTCGGGTACGCCAGCTGCGGCCGGAAGGCCCGACGTTGGCATTGCATTCCAAGACTCGCGGCTTCTCAGCTGGCGCAGCGCGGCAAGAAATGTTTCTCTCCCACTTGAGCTAGTGCACGGCGTGACGCCTGCGGTACGCGCGTCAGCCTCCGCTGCACTGACGCGTGTTAACGGAGTTGCGCTTGCGGATCGTGCACCCGCCGAGCTCTCTGGTGGCGAGCGGCAGCGTGTGGCACTTGCACGAGCGCTCGTTCGTGAGCCAGCACTGATCCTTCTGGATGAACCCTTCGCCGCACTAGATGCGCCAACTCGAAACCGCTTCTGTGAGGAGCTCCCGGAACTCATCGGGTCGGCCGCAGCGCTTCTCGTTACCCACGACGTTGCTGAGGCACTCATGGTGGCGGATCGCGTCCTCATCCTCGGTGCGGATGGCCAAATCGTCGGTGGCTGGAAAGGGCTCCGTTCGCTCCGCGCTCACGAGCGCCGAGCCGCCCTACTTGCACCTGACGGTCTCGCGCAGCAGGCGCAACTGCTCGCGGCCCTAGGCGGAGTGACTCATGTTTAGCGCCCGTCGCGCGCAGCCAATCGTGCTCGCAATGCTTCTCCTTATGGCATGGGAGGTTGGCGCGCGGATCAGTGGCGTTCCAACGTTCATTCTGCCGCCCCCTTCACTTGTAGCGGCGCGCTTTGCTCAAGCATGGGGAGATGGAACGATGGTGCGCCACCTCCTCCCGACGGTGACCGAGGTGGCGGTTGGCGGTCTGATCGGCGGGCTGCTCGGGATACTGATCGGGATTGGACTCGGCCTCTCGGGCGCGGCGCGACGACTTGCCAGTCCGTATCTTGTCGCCGCGCAATCGACGCCGATCCTGGCACTCGGCCCTCTCCTTGTCCTCTGGTTCGGGCCTGGCGCAACTGCAAAGATTGCGATCTGCGCGCTGATCACCCTCTTTCCCATGGCGATCGCGACCCTCGTGGCCGTACGCGACGCAGATCGGGGACTGCTCGAACTCGCTCGCTCGATCGGCGCATCCAGAGTCCAAGGACTTCTGCTGGTTCGGCTCCCTAATGCGCGGAGCGGGATCTTTGCGGGGGCCCGAGTCGCCGCCACCCTGGCAGTGGTTGGCGCGATTGTGGGCGAGTGGCTCGGTGGGAGCGCCGGCTTGGGGATTCTCGTGAACTTGGCTCGGGGTTCCCTCTTTGACACACCACTCCTGTTTGCAGCACTTGTGCAAATCGCGATCCTCGGCGCTTGCGCATACAATCTCGTGGTTGCCGCAGAACGGTTCACCGCGCGCTTGCAGAGATAGGAGGCGCTATGTCACTCGGCCGAAAGCTCAATCTGTTGCTGGTTGCAGCCATCAGCCTTTCGATCGTTGTCGGTGCGTGCGAAGGGACTCCAGCGACACCGACTCCGAGCGCCTCACGTACGGCGCTGAGTGTTGGCCTCGGTTACATCCCGAGTGTGCAGTTCGCCCCGTTCTATCTGGCGCAGCAAAGCGGCGCATATGAGCGCGCTGGCCTCGATGTGACGATTCAGAACCAGATTGACCCAGACCTAATCAGCCTTGTAGGGAGCGGCGCCGTGGATATCGCCCTCGCCGATGGCACGAGTGTGATCCCTGCGGTCTCAAATGGAATTCCAGTTCGCTATCTGGCAACGGTCTACGGCATTCTTCCCAACGTGATCATCGCTCGAGCTGATGCTGGGATTCGCACCCCAAGCGATCTTGCGGGGCGAAAGGTGGGAACGCCCGGACAGTACGGATCCGGCTACCTGACGCTACTCGGCATCTTGGCCGAAGCGTCACTTGAAGTTTCAGATATTCAACTTGAGCTCTACCCAGACTTTGGTCAAACGCAGGCGCTTATCACTGGACAAGCGGACGCGGTAACCGGTTACGCAAACAATGACCTCGTCCAAGCAGAAGCGGCGGGCCTTGATCTGAGCGTCTTCTATGCGGCCGCATCTGCACCATTCGCAGGGCCGGGGCTCATCAGCGCGCCTAAGACGATTGATGCCAAACGCGATGCGATTCGCGCCTTCATTGCGGCAACCCTTGATGCAATGGAGCAGATCAGTGCGAACCCTGAGCTCGGTGTCGATGCGGCGGCGAAGGTCATTCCTGAAGTTGCTGCCGACGCCGCCTCGCGCGCGAAGTCCCTCACGGTGATGAAAGCGACTGTCAGTGTCTGGCGCGGCCCCGCTCAAGAGGGCGCCGGGCTCGGTGCAATCGATCGTGCCGGCTGGGCCACCTCGCTTGGATTCTTGCGCGGGCTCCCTGATCAGGGGATTCGTGCCGATCTCACCGTAGAGGAACTCATTGACGAGTCGCTCCTTCCGTAACTCGGGATTCGCGCCGACCGCGAGGTACGTGTTTACCGCGAGATACGCGCCCACCACTAGACGAGAGGCCAGGGGAGTGCCGGCCAGTCAGGTGACGGTTCGGGGAGGCAACCTGCCGCAATCAGTGTGTAGATCCGTTCGCGCAGGGCTTCGACCTCTTCTCTGCTGATGAGTTGACGAAGTCTCTCCGCCAGCGCATCGGGCCCACCTGCAGCGAGTAGCTCCGCACCGTGCGTCAGTGCTCTGCGCTCATCAGGCAAGAGGGGGTCGCTGCGCCAGTTCCATAGCACCGTGCGGAGTTTTGGCTCAATCGCGAACGTGACTCCGTGGTCCACACCGAGCATCATCGAATCGCTGATTGGAAGGAGATGTCCCGCCTTCCGATCACCGTTGTTGATGATCGCATCCAGAAGGACGATCGGTCGCAAGACTGGATCGCTGCCGTTGACCGCATCGATCGCACGTTGCACACCAAGATGCTCTATCCAGAGTTGAACCGCTCCTTCGCCGGCCGGACCGTCGCGAAGGATCGTTGGCGGAACGACGTGGAGGCCGAGCGCTTCGCTCAGCTCGAATGCTGCAACCTCGCGTCCGGCGAGCGTGCCGTCCGGGAAGTCCCAGAGCGGTTGCTCGCCACGGATCGGCTTGTAGATCACCTGCAAGGCAGGCTTTACGCCTTCAAGTTCGCAGAGGAAGGTGGCGTTGCTGGCATCCGCAATGCGCCCAACGGGGCGCAGCCCCGTGGCTGTGCGAAGTGCCGTTAGTGCCTCGGCGGTGGTGAGGCTCCCGCCAGGCACTGGGAGGCGGATCATGCAGCCGCTGGTTAGTTCAGGTAGGCGGCCTTGCGCGCGCAGCGGTGCCCCGTCACTTCGAGCGGCGCTCCGCAGTTTGGGCAGGGTGGACGTCCTGCCGCGGCAAGCTGAAGCGCGCGCTCGGCAAATGTAAGCGCTGCCGCGGGGCTGAGTGAGACCCGCAGGACGTCCGGGCCGTCAGGCGCGTCATTCATCGGTGGCGGTGCGTCCGAGGCGTCCTCTTCGTTCATGTCGTCACGGAATTCAAGGATGAGTCGATTCACAGACGGATCCCATGCGAGTGCAATCGTGCCTACACGAAACTGCGCGTCCAGCGGCTCAATCAACTTTGGCACCGAGGCGGGGAGCGGCGACCCAGCCGCTGGAAGGCCGATCTCCGCGCCCTCTCCAAGATCTTTGAGCATCTCGGCAATTCGGCGCGCGAGGATTGCAACTTGCGACTTCTCCACGATCACGGCAGACGTGCGCCCTCCTTCGGTTGCTTGGAGGTGAAAGACGCGCTGCCCAGGCTCACCGATCGCGCCTGCAATAAAGCGATCTGGCGCATCGAATCGAAGGATCCTGCGCGCCACGCTCCTTACTCCCGACCGAGGAGTCGGCCGAACAGCGAGTTGCGACGCTCGCGCGGCGTGAATAGCGAGGCGATTCCAGCAGCAGATTCGTTCAGCCGAAGGATCGTCGGGCGTTCGGAACCGTATCTGATCACGCTGATGCTGGCGGGATCAATCACGATGCGCTGAAAGAGGTCGAGAGGTGCACCGCTGGCGTCGGAGATGATTGCCTTGATGATGTCGCCGTGACTCACCGCCAGCCAAACGTCGTCGTCCTTGAATTGCGAGTCCAGGTCACGGATCGCTTCGGTGGCGCGAGTGGCCGCGGCCCGGAGTGACTCACCTTCGGGGAACTGCATTGCCGAAGGTTGGCGCTGGACCGTTGCCCAGAGCGGATCTTTCGCGAGCACCTTCAGTTCTCTCCCTGTCCAGTTACCGTAGTCGACCTCAGTGAGTCGCTCTTCAATCTGCGCCTCTGGACGTGCGGGCACGCTCGGTCCACGAGTGGAGCGAATCGCCTCGACCGTCTCACGGCAGCGTTGGATTGGTGAGCTGAAAATGCCGGCGAAGCGCACTCCGGCGAGTCGCTCCGCGACAAGCTTCGCCTCACCGCGGCCCGCAGGGCTGAGAGGGATCCCTTCACGTCGACCGCTCAGCAGACCGCCCGTCTCAGCGGTTCGTGCGTGACGGACCAGGACGAGCGTCGCCACTGCTACGCGAGTGCGTCGAAGATTCGCAGGTAGCTTGCATCCAGCGGACGGTTCTTTCCACCGACCTCTGCAAGCGGCACCTCAACGATTGCGCCAGCACGAAGTGCGACCATGTTCCCCCAGCGACCCGTCTCCAACGCCTCAACTGCGGCGACGCCGTATCGCGCACCAAGGACGCGATCGGCGGCGGACGGGGGACCGCCGCGCTGGAGGTGGCCGAGTCGCGTGCAGCGCACCTCAAGCCCGGTGCGCTCCTCAAGGATCGCAGCGATGGCATCACCCACAGCAACCTTGTCAAGACGCGGATGCCCGAACTCATCGCGCGGCACGTCACCGTTCAAGGTGAGTAGAGTCTCGGGGAGCTGCACGCCCTCGGAGACAACGATCACCGATGCCCCCGTTGCATACGTCCTCCGACGTGCGACGAACTCTACGAGTTGGTCAATCGCTGCGGAGTCAACGAGCCGTTCTGGCACGAGGATGCTGTCGGCACCGCCAGCGAGTCCGCCCCACGCAGCAACCCAGCCGGCGTCGCGACCCATGACTTCAATGACGGCGACGCGGTGATGTGAACCGGTCGTCGTCTGAATACGGTCGAGCGCTTCGGTGACGATGTTCGCAGCCGTATCAAAGCCGAGGCAGCCCTCCGTCCCCCAAACGTCGTTGTCCATCGTCTTTGGGATCGCGACCACGGCGGCGCCTCGCCTGGCGAGCCCTGCGGCGACGGAGAGGGTGTCGTCGCCACCGATCACGACGAGCGCGTCGAGGCTGAGGCGCTTGATTGACGCCTCAGCTGCATCGAGTCCACCCTCGCGCTTCAGCAGATTCGTGCGACTAGAACCGAGCACCGTCCCGCCTCGTGCTTGAATACCACGCACGTCATCTCGGTTCAGAGGTCGCGAGAGGGTTGCGTCTGGGTTTGCAAGGCCAGCCCAGCCGTCCAAAATCCCCACCACGCTATGACCTCCAGCCTCCGCGCGGCGCACCACGGCCCGAATCGCAGGATTCAGTCCGGGACAGTCGCCACCGCCAGTCAGTACGCCAATCCGGAGGCGTTTCGCCTCCATCGTTGGGCTCATCGCTGCGGTTTCGTCATCTTCGTGGGCTGCACCAGCGCATCGTACTCGCTCGCGCTCACGTAGCCCAGCTTCAGTGCTGTCTCGCGCAGCGTGCCT
>JACCDP010343526.1_pt1 | contig 18067 bp, 10 predicted proteins | sample 7445841 | NCBI WGS metagenome assembly JACCDP01 (sample SAMN15323441, study PRJNA562643) | freshwater metagenome | isolation source: river surface water | place: USA:Blue River Watershed | collected 2017-08-17
CAGGCCATCAAATGCCATGCCGACAGCTTTTGCGGCAATGCCTGCGTCTAAAAAATGACGGTTGGCTCCCCAATCAGGATAAGTGCACATCTTGTTCAACTGATCCCAGGCACGCGAGGCGTATTTGGTGTTTTTGGTGAACTGATATGCCAGAACAAGATATGGGATGTGATCATTGCTTATGGTGTGGATATTGCTGATCCTCAACTGGGCTGCATCAAGCCCGTAATCAAGCAAAGGAGTTCCAATCAATGCGTCAGCTCTTGCAATAATATTATCATATGTGGACTTGGCAAAAGGGTCAGTTTGGGCAGTAGTTCCAATTTGTACAATTTCTGCTGCAGTATAATGCAGACGAGGGTGAACATTCTTGATCTTGGTATAGGAGAAAGCTCCATTCACCTGTGCAGCCGTCACTGGAATCGACAATGTATTAGGGTCAACAATGGGTACTACCGGTGGAGCCGGAGGATTTGGAGGCGTAACGATTGTTTCGATTTTTTTTGAGCAAGCTGTTACCAATGATAACAAAATAAAATAATAAGAAAACCTTTTCATGTTCAATGCTGCATTTTATTTCCGGCGTTTTTCAATAATTGGGTAAAATACTCTCCTGCAAAACCAGTTGTACCATCAGGGCGAATAAGCCAGAAACCGCGCATTTCATCGGTCTTTCTAACATCATTCAATTTTCGGAGCTCTTCATTTTTAGGTTCATTACAATAGAGTTCCCACTGTATGATGTAAGGAACTTTCAATGCCTGACAAACTCCGATATATGCATCCCAGCGTTTGACAACTGGTTCTTTTTCAGTTAAACCTTCATAGCGCTGCTCAGGAATCCCTATTTCACCCAGAAATACTACCTTCTGTCCTTTCATATAGGGCGTTGGTCGGATGAATTGCTTGATGTATTCTATCCCCCTGTAAAGTTTCAATCCTTTTTCATCCATCCCATCATAGCAGGACCATGATACCATATCTGTTTCAACCAACGGCAATACACTGTTCACAATACCGGGAATACCTTGCTGACTGTCCATTACCTTGTTTGCTTCTATTGCATGGATCACCTTGCACTTGCTGCGTCCAACTGCTGCACGAGCACGGCTCACCCCATCCTGCCTGGCCTTGAACCATTTTGCCATGGCATTGATGCGTTCAAGTGAATCTGCTGGAACCAAAACTGTTTGCCGATCACCATCCACAGCCCTGATCAATTCTCCGGCTTTTCTTGACCACCTGGCATTTGATCCTGTTCCACCACGCATCATCCAATCACCTTCCCAGTTATGAAGGATGAAAGTAAGCTCCCTATCTTTGTATTTTTCAAGTAGGTACTTTGACAATGCATAAATCTCTTCTTCCTCTGCTTTTGCAGAAGCATCAGTTGTCCGAATTCCTGCACCTTCAATGCTCAGGGCAATCGTACTGAAAGGCATTTCAAAGCAAGCCTGCCAGTATGGATGCCTAGCCAAATCAACAAGTGAGATATCCTTGTTGATGTTCCAATTTGAATTGTAGGGATAACCAGAACCTGTTTTTCTGAACCACAACTTCACAACACCATATCCCAATTCAGTCATTTTTTTACACCCTTCAATTAAATACGGCTCGTTGGTAAAAAAGTATTTTCCTGCTACATGGGTAGCACCCAACTGATGTTTGATATTGGTTGGAATATTCGCCCCATTCAAGGGTTGATGCTTGGCGATGATTGAAAGTACCTGCGCATCTGTCATTGGAATCCGGTCTCCATTTGTTTGTGAACATATGCACGTTCCCAAAAAAAGACAAAAAAGCAATGTGCCTATTCTTTTCATCCAATGAATTTTCAACGTTTACAATAGCAATTAAATAAAAGAGGGGTGCCGATGAATCAGCGCCCCGTTCTGCCATTTACTGTTTATGAGAAACAAATTTTAAAGAACATGTTTAATTTATAGGGTGATTTTTACATTAGGTGCATAGTTATGCCTGATCGTACCAACACCTGCCAAATCAGCCAGTGCACCTACTCTGAAAAAATAATCCCTTCCGGTTGGAAACAGGCTTGCATTGGCAGCAAGATCAATGGTGAGGGTTATCAAACCATTGTCAACTACTTTGGATGGAGCATACGATATGGCAGATGCACCCGTTATGCCAAACTTTGTAGCCTCTCCAACATAGACATCACTAAAAGCATACAACCGAACGGCCCTCACTTTCACATTAGCCCCACCCGCTTCAAGATTGAAAGTTGCCGTTATTTTTTTTCCGGCAGCATCGTACACGATTTTACAATTGTTAACCCTCAAATAAGGATCAACTGTAAAATCAAGCTGATTTTCGCCTGGCTTGATAGCATAATTGAGCAATGAGATGGGAAAGAAATTGCTGTTCCGAAGTTGAAAGTCATAATTGGCTGCAAAAACCAGATTGTTGCGGTACTGGCCTTCATTCTTTATCAACCAACGCTGCAGAACCTGGGTTGGATAACCCAATTCATATGCCTCAATGCTTGAGCCATTGATCAACTCTGTTTCAACAGGCTTACCTGTAACCTTGTCTTTGATTGTGCCATAAACGATTGCGTTGGGACCGGGCATGTTGTCTTTCTCGCAGGAAGAAAACATTGTTGTCAAACCCAGTGCATATATGATAAGTAAAAATGCTTTTTTCATTGCTGGTTTCTTTTCTAATTAAAATTGTGGATTCTGTACCAATTTGTTCGTAGCTACCCCTGGGATAGGCCTGTAATAATCCCTAGGCTGGAAATTTCTTCCACCTGATGTTTCATCATAGAAATTATTGGCACGAACAAATATATATTTAGGAACTGCTGGGCGCAGATCAATCATGGGAACAAGAATGGTCCTTTTTGCAGAGGTAAACATAGTATGGGCATCTCTTCTCCTGATAAGGTCCCAGTATCTCCTTCCTTCGAAAGCCATTTCTACCTGGCGTTCTTTAAGGATGTTGTTGATGTTTGCTGGAATATTATCGGTGTGGCCAGCCCTTTTCCTCAATGCATTTAAATAGGTTGCTGCAAGGGCAGCACTTCCTTTTCCACTTTCAATGGCAGCTTCAGCGTAATTGAGGTAAACTTCTGCCATCCTCATATCAATGAAATCCAACGTGGAGCCAAAATATGTTCCAGGAACAGTTACCCCCTCCTGCAAAAATTTCTTCTGAAGGAATCCTGAGATAGAATAGTTCTGGTTGCTTGAACTTCCGATATTGAAAAAACCTGAAAATCCGGTTGCACCATTGGGTGAACTGGCACCCAAAGACCAGTAGGTTTTTCCATCCTTGCCAAGAGCACTAGCATTGGAGTAAACCAATTTGGTGCCATCTTGCCTTATCATACCGCCCTGCATGATGATTTGTACCCCTTTCCAGGTAGACCCTGGCACAATAATGGTTGCATGGAGCCTGGCATCTTTGTTTGCAAAAATCTCAGCCAATGAATTGTACTGCTTGAAAGGCTTGGTTACATCGACTTTTGTTGGATCGGCAAGAACATCATTTTCGTTGTTGTCTGTTCTGGTAGACAGTTTTACACTTCGCCCCTGCCCGTTGTCTGTATAATCTTCATACACATCAACAAGGTCTAGTGAAGGGCTTGACCTTCCATAGAATAGTCCACCAGGGTTTGTCTGGGAAGGATTAAAGTACATATCTGTAGAGTGCCCCTGCAACAATGTAGTGGTGCCATCGATGTATCCTTTTTTGAAGATCACCTCAATGTCAGCAGCAGTTGGATTTTGGAAAATATCCTGAAAATTCTTGGCTGCTTCTGTCCTGTTAGCAGGCACTGGCTTGTACAAAGCCTTCCCTGAGTTGTTGATGACAGCCTCAGCAGCAGTGATGCACTGCTGGTAATAATTATCCGCATCCGCAGGAGTCATCCCACCAGCCATCTTTTGGGTAACAGCATCACCTGTCAGCGGTGCCTTGTTCCAGTATTTTGCAACAGAAGCGGCATGCAATGCAGCCCTTGATTTCAAGGCAAGTGCTGCCCATTTTGTTGCACGGTATGGACCATCAACAGCTGAAAACGAAGCTGGCATTCCCTTGGAAGCCTCTTCCAGTTCATTCAGTACATAGTCCCAGGTTTGTTTTTCAGTGCTGCGTGGCACAAACAAGTCAGCATTATCTGTCCCGGGCTTGTACTCCAAAGACTTCTCAATAATGGGTACGCCGCCATACCTTCTTGCCATGGTAAAATACATGTAGGCGCGAATAAATCTGCACTCTGCTACAAGCACTGCTTTTTGTGCAGCAGTAAGGGTTGTTACCACAGGAAGCTGTTCCAGCAATTGGTTCGTTTGGCGAATACCATCAAAGCCCCAGTAGTTTTCATTCACAGGGCCAATGCCAGAACCTGCAGATAGACTTGCTTCGTCCGTCAAATAAGCAGTTCCAAATCCTGGCTCAATATAATTGTTACCCGCAGTTCGATGGTAATTGAAGCTAACACCCGGATTGTATTTGTAATCCTCGACAGGCATCTTGCTGTAGAGATTTGCCAATAATGTCTTTACACCATTAGGATCCGTCAGCAATTGCTCAGCTGGCACCCTATCCAAAGGCTGTACTTCAAGGTATTTTTTGCAAGAGGCAAGGGCAAGACCTGCAATGATCATGCCAGTATATATAATTAGTTTTTTCATTACATCAATCATTTAAAAGTTAAGGTTGATACCAAAGTTGAAAGACCTCATGAGCGGATAAGTAAGATCTGCCTGATAAGCTCCTTCTTCCTTCTCAGGATCCAGATTCTTTGCCAGCGGATTGGCAAAAGTGAATAGGTTGAAACCGTTGGCAAAAATCCTCAGGTTGTCAATTTTCAATCTTTTTGCAAATTGAGGTGAAAGGGTATAACCAATCTCCGTACTCTTCAACCGCAGATAAGATGCATTCAGTCTCCAACGATCAGTAGTCAGGGCATCCGTGGTATTGCTGAAGTTGGATCGAAGTGCGGGAAATGTACCTGGGATCCATTTGGCGGAAGGATCATACGGATTCATAGCAGGATCTTCCAAACGCCACCGGTCTAAATACTTTTCCCAAAGGCCAGGATAACGTCCATAACCCCAAACATCATTGGGTGATGCAAAAATCGAGAACAAGGCAGCACCCTGAAAGAGCATGTTCATGTCAAAAGCACCCCAGGCAAGGTTGATGGTTGCACCATATTGCAAAGGGGGATTGCCTGCAAAACCCTGGTATTGACCTGACCAGAACTCTGGGAGTTGGTCATCTCCATTGATGATGCCGTTTCCATCAATATCTTTTACCGCAAAACTACCAGGCAGCATCATAGAGTTTCCTGCTGCACCGCCCATCAATGGTGCTGTTTGGTATTGGCGAATATCGGTATACCGCCCGTCATAGACGTAACCCCATTCACGACCCAGCACGCGTCCACCGGTTCCCCAAGTATCTTTCCATTTTTGCATGGTGCTTGCATATGGCGCCCTTTCACTATAGACCAGGTACTTTCTTGCATAGGTCATGTTGGCACTTACTTCATAGCGCAACTTGCCAATTTTGTTTTTATGAGAAACCATCAACTCGAATCCCTTTACCATGTCTTTGTTGATGTTTTCCTGAGGAAATGATGCTCCGAATGTATTGGGCACTGATTGAATCTTTGTTGCCAAAAGACCGTTCCTGTCTTTCTGGAACCAGTCAGCCACAAGGCCAAATTTACCATCCCAAAGACTCAAGTCAATACCAAGGTTGGCAGTATTGGTTTTGATCCAGGTAAGGTTCTCGTTTACTACACCAGGAGGTACCATACCCGAAGTAAGCACCCCATTATTGAAGACGTATCCTTGATCAATATTGCCATACCTGTAACCCAAATAATATTCAAAGGGAGTGCCCTGGTCTGCACCCATCATGCCGTAGGAAGCCCTGATCTTGAGGTTGGAGATCCAAGGCGCATTGTTGCGCATGAAATTTTCCTGGGATACTCTCCAGCCTGCAGAAGCAGAAGGGAACATGGCCCATCTTTTGCCAGGAGCATAGCGGTATGAACCATCTTCGCGGAAAGCTAGTTCAAGCAGGTATTTGTTTTTGAAATCATAATTGAAACGACCTAGCAGTGAAAGGTATTTTTGAATGATCCTGTCGCCACCATTTTGTGCATTGGTCAGGCTTCCCTGATTGATGATGTCCCATGTATATACATCCGCATAAAAACGAGATGCATTGATGATGTCTGACCTCAATGAACGCATTTCTCCAACTACAGTGGCGCCAATATGGTGATTCTTTGCGATGGTTGTTTTATAATTTGCACTTGCCTGTACTACAGCCCTGCCGAATTGAGTCATGGTATTGACATACCTATTTTGGCCCCTGAGGGTTGCTGCATTTGTACTGATGTCATATTGGTTATATGCCCGGGCAAGGTTTGACCAGTTGTTGTTGTTTCCATCGTAAGCCCCAAGCAATCCAAATTTCAATCCCTTGACAGCAGGCAAATCATATTGAAGCTCCACCTGTGTTTGATACTGTACATTGCTCCACTTCTCATATCCTGAAATTGCTTCTGATGCCAATGCATAAGGATTGGTGAATTCAGGTGGTATGCGGGTGACATTATTTGTGCCAGGAACAAAAGGAGAGAATGCACGGTCGGCAATAATCAGGGGTTTAAAAAACCAGAAATAAGACCCCTGTGGACTGCGGTTGTTGTCAACTTTTCCAGCCAATGTGACAATGGCTTTTAGGTCCTTTGTCATTTGGAAGGTTACGTTTGTACGAAAATTGTATTTGCGGTATTTCTGAATATCACTCTTCAAAATGCCATCATCAGCAAGTATACCAAGGCTGCTATAATAAGTCACCCCTTCTGAACCACCTGATGCAGAAATATTATGTTGTTGCTGCATGGTAAAGTCTCTGAGGGTTTCTTTAAACCAGTCATAATCAATGTAGCCTGGTTCAGTTCCCGCTTTCCACTTGTCAAGATCTGTTTGGCTAAATGTTGGAGAGAGTTTGGTATTGCGGTCCATTTCATTCCTGATGGTACGATAGGTATAAGCATCCACCATGTCAGGCATGCTGGTTGGCTGTTTGTAGCCAACAAAACTGCTGTAGTTGAATTTAGCCAATCCTTTCTGCCCTTTTTTTGTTGTAACGATAATGACACCATTGTCCGCATTCATTCCATAAATGGCAGCAGCGGCATCTTTCAGTACAGAAATGCTTTCGATATCTTCCGGATTCAATCGCTCAAAATCTGACATACCATCACGAGGAACTCCATCAATCACAAGCAGAGGCGTACCGAAACCCCTGATGCTCACAAGGCTGTTAAAAGTACCGGGCTCTGCGGTTTGTTGCCTGATGTGAACACCAGGGATTTTACCCTGGATATTGCTCACTACACTGGTGCTTTTGGTGGTAAGGATATCCTTACTTTTTATGTTAACAACGGCTCCGGAAAGCGTTTCTTTCTTCTGGCTACCATATCCAATCACTACCACATCCGAAAGATCTTCAGTAGCTGATTTCAACACAACATTGAATGATTTTTTCCCTTTCAGCGGAAGCTCTTGTTGAATGCGGCCTACGAATGAAACTACCAGCGTTCCCTCCAGGTTGTCCACTTCAAGATTGAAACGGCCCTGCGCATCTGTTACTGTTGCCTTTGATGAACCCTTTATGTATACAGAAGCTCCTGCCAGGGGCATGCCCTGCTCATCAGTGATTTTACCGGTGATGATTTCTTTCAACTCCACTACAGGTGTAACATCAGCCATTACCAATGGCTTTGGCTTCACAACAATGGTTTTTTCAATAATGGTGTAGGCCAATGGCTTACCCTTGAAGCAAAGGTCAAGCGCATTTTCAAGGCTCACATTACTGACATCAATGCTAACATTTCCTGCCTCCTGCAATAATTGGGAGCCATAAAGGAAATCAAATCCTGTCTGCTTTTGGATTTTTTTAAACACTGATCTCAAGGGGACATTTTTCTCTGCAAGCGATACCTGAGAAAATCCGCTTGCTGAAACCTGCATGCAGGCAACCAGCAATAAGAAAACTGTGAATTTCATCATCAGAATGATTTTGATTAATGTTCCTGAGTACCTTTTTGGAGGGCTTGATAAAGGCTTAAAATGCATAACTTTGGTTTGTTTGGGTTAATGATACAGGTCTGTCACGACTTATTTATTAGGTACCCAGGCATTATGCCGTCTCGACTTCCATTCGAGGCGGTTTTTTTTGGGTTTCCTGAACTTAATTGTTTTGAGCAACCACCAACACCTTCTTACCCACAATCCTGAATTTAGCTATCCCGGTCATCTCCAGCATTTCAAAAACTTTCGATGCGTTTACCTCTCGTGAAATGGTTCCTCCAAGATGTTTGCCAGAAAAATTACCTGAATATTCCACTTCTACATCATACCATCGTCCAATCTGACGCATTACCGTCTCCATATCGGTTGATTCTCCAAAATGAAACTTCCCATTCTTCCACGCAACAACCTCCTCAAGATTGATATTGCTTGTTGTTCTCAGTTCTCCATTGGAGAAAATTTTTGCCTGTTGTCCTGGTACCAACATCGATGGTTTTGAGCTGGAACTAGCCTTAACCTTTACACTTCCTTCAAGCAATGTTGTGTTCATAGATGCCTCATCAGCATAGGCATTCACGTTAAAATGTGTTCCCAAGACTTCAATCTCACCTTTGCCAGCAACATCTACCCTGAATGGCTTTTGCTTGTTCTCTGCCACTTCAAAATAACCTTCCCCATGCAGTTCAACTTTTCGTTCATTTCCGTTAAAAACTACCGGGAACTTCAAGGAAGAAGATGCATTGAGCCAAATTTTAGTACCATCTGAAAGTGTCAACTGAAATTTTCCTCCTTTAGGGGTTGATACAGAATTGTACACAGTTTCGAGTTCCTCTCCCCTGGCTTGGTATTGAAGTTTTCCGTCATTGACTTTTTGTACCTGAACGGCTCCTTGTACGGCAATGTTCCCATTTGATGCATCGTCAAGAATAACAACCGAGCCATCAGCAAGGGTTAAGACGGCCTTGTCGCCCCCAGGCACAAAATCGTTTAGCAATGGCTGGTTTGTGTGTTTTTCAACAACGGCAACGGGATTGGAAGGCTTGTTGTAAAGGAAAAAATAAGCAGAAAACGCAAGCAGAAAAAAGCTTGCTGCAATGGAAATCCACTTGAGCGGAACAACGGGGGTTTTTCTGGAATTTCTTTTGGCTGCAGTAATTTTTTGATGAATTTTCTCGAGAATTTCTTTTGCAACTTCATCATGCTGATCAACTGAAGCATTGATTTCATTGAAAAAATCCTCTCGCAGCAACTCCTGCAACAAAAACGTATCCCCAGAATCCAGGAACTCCAAAAGCCATTTTCGGTCTTCAGGATTCCAGTTTGTCTGGGTCAAAAGGAGCTTTAGTTTGGTTTTAATTTCTTCCAAGGCAGTCGTTCGTTGTAATAAATACTACGCTGGCCTGTAAAAGGGGGGGTATTATGAAAAAAATCTTAGAAAAACCCCGGCAACCAGGCCAATACTGGGTGATTTCATCATCTGGTCCTTGATGGATCGGAATGCAGCAGTGAGGTATTCTTTTACAGTATGCCTGGATATTTTCATCAAATCAGCCGTTTCGGCATAACTGAGCCCTTTCAGCTTACACATGTAAAATACTTTTTGTTTTTGGGGAGAAAGGCTACTGATAGCCTTTTCAAGTTCATTCAATCTTATTTCAGTCAATGGCTGACCAATTACCGTCTCAACTGAATCTTCATCGAGTAAAACAGGTGTCATTTTCTCTCTTAGTCTTCTTTTCAAAAAAGTCATGGACCTGTTGTAGCTGGTCACAAAAAGCCAGCCAGCAAGAGATCTTTCTGCATCAATTTTCTTCCGATTTTCCCACAAAGAAAGAAAAACATCCTGTAAAATATCTTCTGATGATGCGTCATCCTGTACGAGTTTGAGAATATTTCCATAGACCGCCTTGTAATACTTCCAATAAATGGCATCAAAGGAGTTCATGTCTCCTTCAGCCATTTTTTTTATCAACTGCAGTTCGTCAAATATTGTCTTGGGCTTCATTTTGGTCAAAAGATTTTCCCGGAAAATGACAATCAAATTATTGACTGATGTCTTTTTTTGAAAATTTCTCTTTTCAATATTATGAAAATAAATGATTCTTTTTGCGTTTCAAGAAGCAAAGTTTGAGTAGGATTTCTCTCTTTGATAAATGGTAGAATTCATTAATCAAGTAAAACAATATTATGCCAATCTTAAAAAAAAGCCCCCTGGAAATCCAAGGGGCTGTTATTAAGGGTATTAATTTTTTCAGTCAGGCATCAACTCAGCCATCTTCTTTTCAAGGGTTTTGTGCTGCGCTTCACTTGTTCCCAGTATTTTCAAAATAAACTTGCCGTTGCGGTCAATCAGAAACTTGGTGGGATAGCCATTGATGTCGTGAGACTTGGCAAGGTCATTGATTTCTGCTTCATTGAGTACATGCAGCCAGTCAATTCCATCTTCTTTGATGGCAGTTTTCCAGGAGTCTATCTGCTGCTGTTTCGTTTTACCAGCGCTGAAAGCCTCATTAGAAATGCCGATGATTTCAAGACCTTTGGACTTGTATTTTGCATACAGCTCTTTGAGGGCAGGATGGCTATTGCGACAAGGCACACACCAGCTTCCCCAGAAATCCAACAGGATAACCTTTCCTTTCAAATCAGCAGTATTGACCTTTTTGCCATCTACACCCACCAATGAAAATTGAATCATTGGCTGACCGACAGCAGTCCTGCGATTGCTCTCTACCTTAAGTCCGAGGCTTGTATAGGCCTTGGTATCTTTGTAACGTTGGTCGATGGCGGAATATCGCCTGTACATGTCATCGTTGGACATCACAAGAAAAAGATTGGTCAGCATGAGAATGCTGGAAAATGATGCAGGATGGGCATCGATGAATTTCATTCGCACCTGCTGGTTTTCCTTGCGAAGCACACCAAGCTTAGCCATCAAAGCTGCATTTCCAGCGGTATCTTTTGCATTATACTTCCTGTTGAGCTCTTTTTGAATCTCCCAAGATGCGCGGTTGAAGGCTATTTCATCTTTGCGGTATACCTCATAATCAACAATTTCCTTGTCCTTTGATTTGATGCTGGAAGCATAAACCTCTTTTGCATCACCTTTAATGGAGATGGCGGAATTGGTCAGTACAAACATCAGAAACGGTGGTGCTGAAACCGCCTTTCCGACTCGAAGATTCAGGGTTGAATCCAAGACTTCCATGCGGACAATCTGTGGCTCATCCACCCTGCCTTCCCAGAGCACAATGCCCTTCTTATCAGCCACCAGAGTGTCGTTGGTAGACTTACCATTTTTATAATAGGATGCCTTTACTTTGTTGGCACCCAACTGATCAAATTTGGCTTTCACGGTGAAGCCATCTTGTGCGATGATCAACAAAGGCAACAAAAGCAGAAGCAGCGATAGAATTTTTTTCATGTTATTTTTCTTGATTGTAAATGATGAGTGCTATTGGTTGTCTGGCATGCCAGGATTTAATTTTAGAATCGCAGGCGGAATCTTCAGTGCAAGACGCTCTACCTTCAAGTTGAAAGTAGAACCATCCAATGGATGAACGGGATCAATATTATTGTACTTGCTGTCGCTCCACAGACGCCTCATATCAAACCAGCGCAATCCGGTTCCGGCGAATTCACGCTTGCGCTCGTCTAAAATAGCCTTGACCATCGCGTCTTGGGTAGTGAGTGGAACTGTTGCCTCTGCCATTGGCATTCTCGTTCTTCTGAGTGTTTCAAGATCTGTCTTGGCACCTGCAAGATCATTGGCCCTTGCTTTGCACTCTGCAAGCATCAGGTAAAGATCTGGCAAATTGGGTCCCCAATTGTATGAAACGGGCGCATTGCGTTGTTGACCAGGAAGACCAGGTGCAGGAACAGCATTGGTTGTGCTGTTGTTATAGAAATACTTTTTGCGCAAATCCCCTGCACTGTAAAGTGCATAGACATTGGGTTTCAAAAAAAGTGTATTGCGGGAAGTCAGAAAGTTGATGCTCATGAGCTTGATATAGATGTGCTCATTGCTCAATGTTTGGGCAGGGTATTTGTTTACGCCTACCCATGGCTGTGTTGGTGTTATCCAAGAAGCCATAAGCGTATTGTAATTGTACAAACCCAAAGACAGAGAATTATTGGGTAGTGATGTCAAGGCCAGCTTCAGATGAGTCAAAGCATTGCTGTAATCGCCCATCCAAAAATAAGTCTGACCCAAGAGGTAGTATCCTGCTGTTTTGGCCAAACGTGCCCTGTTAACAGTCTGTATTGGCAGGTCTGGAATGGATGCGTTCAACTCTGAAATGATAAAGTCATAGACCTCTTGCACTGTGGCTCTTTTGTAATCAGCACCACCGGCATCAGCCACCGTTACAATGGGGATACCAAGATCCTTGCCTGCTGTTGCAGCATTATAGGGCTTGGCAAAAAGATTGACGAGCATCAAATGCATGTAGGCCCTGTTGGCTCTTGCCTCTGCAAGCAGCTGACGTTTGACCTGATCAGATCCCTCAGTAGCATCCATCACACCGTTCGCAACAACATTGAAAACATAGTTTTGAGAATAAAATGTCCCCCACTCACTGGACTCATCTTCTTCCTGAAACAAATTATCTTTCCACTGATAGGCATTTTGATATGGAAGGATTTGTGTTCCCAAATAAGAAGCACTAGAGAATACATCATCTGACATCAGCACAGGGGCGCCTGGATATCCGATAACAAAAGGCAAGCTACCGGGGATGTTGCGGATATTTGCAAAATTGTAGAGGTTCGTGTTATTGAACAGGCCGTTGTAGTGTTCTACGCGCTTTATTACATCAAGACCCTTGGGTTCAACCTCGAGAAATTTTTTACAACCCGTAAAAACGGTCATGATCAAAATCAAAACGGGAATATAGCTGGTTCTTTTCATGTTGATTTTCATTTTCTAATTATTTGAAGGTTGTCCTGAAACCGATTGTGTAGAAAGATGGCATGCGGGATGTTCTGGTACCATTGCTCAGGTTGAAATATTCAGGATCAATATTGGCATGGTTGTTCTGCCAAAGCATAACATTGTTCAACTGGGCATAAATTGAACACTCAGACATACTCAATTTATCGACAACAATTTTGGGCAAGGCATAGGTCAATGACATGTCACGCAATTTTGCATAAGAAGCACTTACAACATTGGTGTTCGCTTGTGTATAGAGGTTGACGAAGCGAAGCCCATTCTGTGCGGTATTACCCGTATAACGAGGAACATTTGTCGTTGCCTCATCACCTGGTTTTTTCCATCTTTCAGTAACATAGTTGGGTAAATTCGTTGTCAACCTTCCTGTATAGAACTGGTTAACATCGCGCCTCATTACATTTCCCAAGTTGTATACAACCAGGAAAGATAAAGTGAACTGACCATAAGTGATATTGTTGGTGATACCACCATACCAAAGGGGCTGGGTAGTACCCATGTGCAATGGATCTGCAATTGTAAGGTCTCCGCTTCTTCTTGCCGTATCTTTTCCATTGGCTTTAAATGCATACGGATTGCCACTGGCATCAAGTCCACCATAGTTGTAAGCAAATACACTATAAGCAGGATATCCTTCCAACAAGCTGGCATTGACCTTACCACTTGCAGTCAGTGTATTGGCCCTTGCAAGGCTGATGATTTTATTCTCGTTGTATGCTAGCGTAAAATCTGTTGTCCACCTTAATTTTTTGGAAGCGATATTGATGGTTGACAATTGGAATTCAACACCCTGATTTTTCAAATCTCCCAGGTTGTTATAGGCAAACGACCAACCCGATGTTGGGTCTGCGGGTTGATACCCCAGCAAATCAGTGGTGTACTTGTTGTACACATCAACAGAACCAGATAGCCTGTTGTTGAAAAAAGCAAAATCAATGCCAACGTTGGTAGTGGTTGTTCGCTCCCATCCAATTTTTTCATTCCTTGGAACCAATACATTGTACCCAATTCCCAATCCGCTGAAATAAGCGACATTGCTTGCTGAAACAATATCAAAGGGACCTCCAAATCCAGGATTGGGGGCATTTCCTCCAAGTCCGTAAGTCACCCTCAAGTTAAGGTTGTTAATCCGGTCAGCTTTAAAGAAAGATTCCTTGGAAATGTTCCAAGCTGTACCCAAGCTCCAAATAGGCTTGTATTGAAGGCTTTTGTCGGTTCCAAAAAGATTGGACTGGTCAAAACGAACACTTCCGTTGAAAGTATATTTTCTGTTGTATGTATATGCGGCATTGGCATAACCAGATATGAATCTTCTATCGGTTTCTCCGTAGGTAACAGGTCTGGAGGTCAATAAATTGTTGGTGGTTCTGGATGGCAGAAAATTTACAGGCCCAACCACACCCCTTACTGCAAGAGAATCTTCGTTGTACAGTGCATAGGTTTGGGTTTGGAAATCATAGCCACGCCTGTAAGTTTGTACCAGCTTGTTCAAGGAACTTCTGATCTCAGTACCGGCAATGGCAGTTACCTGGTGTTTAGAAGCAAAGATCCTGTCAAAGTTGAATTGATTTCTTACCGTCCAGGATACTGCACTGTTATTTTGGGTCGTGTAATGCCCTCCAGATGTAGGAAGATAGTAAGTGGGGGCACCGCCAGGTACCGCAGCTGCCTTGGTGAAATAAACAAGCTCATCCCTTACCTTGTAGGAATTTCTGTTGTAGTATTCATATGCTTCAACAGAACCTTTCTGGTATTGGGCTCTCCCTTCATAGGTCAGTCCTTTGAACAACTTGATTGTCAGTCCTGCATTGATTCTGGCAGAAAAATTGATTCTATCGTTAAGTGTATTTGCCGTCTCGTTTAATGGCACATAATCAAGGTTCACCAGGCTTTGTGCTTCTGAAAGGGCCCTGAATTCTTCCTGACGTTTCAAGTAAGCTTGTGAAAGTGGTTTACCGCTTGCATCGGCAAACATGGCGTAGGGAAGATAATTGCTGTTGCCTGCTGGCAGATCAGACAACAGAAAACTTTTTGTCTTTTCGTAAGCAACATTGGTGATTATGTCAAACTTGATGGCTGGTGTAAAGACGAAATTCTGCCTCAGGTTCATTTGATACCTGTTCAGGTTGGTCTTTGAGTCGTTGTTGTCCAGGGTATAGGCCAAAGAACCATAATAAGAATGAAACTTGCTTCCACCATCAAAATTCAAACTGCTGTTCACCAGCATGGAAGGTTGCGTAAGGTATTGGTTGATTTGGTCACGGTTGTTGTATTGTGATAGAGAATCAAACCTTGAGTTGGCAACTGTAGAATTGATAAGCCCTCTTGAAAGATCATATTGAATTCTTTCATGTGGAGGAATGATGGGAGTGGCTCCAACTGAATTAGTCACTGCAGCCCAGGTATAGTCAGTGGAAGAAAAGATTTCTCGGCTGGTCTTCAGAAATTCTGGAGTAGACATCATGTTGAAATATCCAAGATCCGGCCTTCCCCTGAAGGTAGTGAAGCTGTTGAATTGAACTTTTGTTTTTTGTGGTTGGTTGCTTGTCTTGCCTTTTTTAGTTTCTATGACAATAACGCCATTGGCAGCTGCTGCACCCCAAATGGAAGCGGCCGTAGCGTCACGGAGAACGGTTACAGATTCCACATCCTGGGGATTTACCAGTGTTGCCACTGATGCGTAGTCACTGATGGGCACACCATCTACTACAACCAATGGCGCTCTTGCTGCTTGCACAGTCGTTAAACCCCTGATCAGGAACTTATCATTGCTGGCACCATAGTTTACCGATAGCCCTGGTACCAATCCTTCCAAACGATCTACCACATTCATGCTGATGGACTTGTTCTTTATGTCATCGTTTGATACAGTGGTATAAGAACCTGTGCTCCTTTCCTTTTGTAAAGCCTGATAACCGGTGTAGACCAGCGCAATTGACTTAAGGTTTTCGGATGTGGCCGCCAACTTGATGGTAACCTGGTTTGAGGATCCAACCTTGAAGTTAACGGTAGCATACCCAACATATGAAATGACAAGTGTTTGGCCTGGAGCCGCATCTATATTGAAACTTCCGTCTTTACCAGACAATGCAACTTTATTTGTCTCCTTTACTGTAATGGTAGCACCTTCCAATGGAGCACCAAGGCTGTCGGTAATCTTTCCCTTGATGATATTGGCAATGGGTTTCTGTACTGTTTTTTCCGAAACCAGCGCAGCGCGTTCTTTTACCACAATTGTTTTTTCAACAACCGAAAAGGTGATGGGCAAGTTTTTAAAACAGTTTTCCAATGCCTCCTCCATTTTAACGTTCGAGACGTCGATACTAACCTTCCCGGCCTTGTTCAGGAGTTCGTCTTTGAAGAAAAACTGAAAACCCGTCTGGCGGTTGATTTCTGAAAAAACCTTTTGGAGTTTTGCGTTTTTAAGGTTGAGCGAGACCTTCTGGGAGTACCCATGTGCAGATACCTGCATGAACACCGCCAGCAGGAGCATCGCAGTAAACTTCATTTTGAGGAGGTTTTCAGGTAGGCTGCAGCTGAAACGCCTGCGTACTCCTGACATCAATTCATCCATGATCATAGTTGTTTTGGTTAATGATTATTATTTGTCTATCATTTTAATAGACAATACTTTTATTGACAATAGGTAACCTTTCTTGCTAACAGAAATACTCATTTTACAATAATTTTCCTCCCTTCAATCTTGAATGCCACTCCTCCCTCTTCCAAAATTTTCAACACTTGAGACAAATTGCTTTTTGCACTCACCACACCTGAAAATGTTTCATTGCCAATCTCACCTGCATACACCACTTCTACATCATACCAGCGACTGATTTGACGCATGATGGATTTGATATCAAGACTTTTAAAAACAAACAGGTCATTTTTCCATCCAACAACTTCATCCATCTCAACATCATCTGCAATGCTAATTGACGACGGCCCTTTCTTCACCCTTGCCTGTTGGCCAGCAACAAGATTTTGCTGCATCCCATCAACAGAAAGGCCGATTTTCCCTTCAATCAAGGTCGCTTTAATCATTTTTTCGTCTTCATACGCATTGATGTTAAAGGAAGTTCCGAATACTTCTATTTCAGTTCCTTCTTCAAGCTTCACCCTGAAAGGTTTCTTTGCATTTTTGGTTACTTCAAAAAAACCTTCCCCTTTTAGTTCCACTACACGATCTTTTCCATTGAATGCTGTTGGAAAACGCAGAGAAGATGAGGCGTTCAGCCAAACCACCGTTCCATCAGCCAAAACCAACTGGTATTTTCCACCCTTGGGCGTTTGAATGGTATTGTAAACAATCTCTGTTGACTCCCTCGTCGGCTGATATTGAACCATCCCGTCCAATTTGACCACAGTCACACTACCCTGACTGGCAATACCACCATCAGCAACACTTGAAAGAGGGATTACTGTGCCGTCGGAAAGCGTAAGCGTTGCTCTATCACCCCCAGGTAAAATTTCTTGGGTACTTGCTACAGGCGCCGCAGGGATAAAAAAAGACGTCTTCAAAAGCAAAAATCCAGCGATAACAACAGCTGCTGCTGCCCATAGCCAAGGTCCAAACTCACGCTTTGGAGGATTTGCCTCCTGTGAAGCCATCAAACCATTATCGTTATTAGCCGCTGCGATGCGATTCCATGCCTTGTCTGTGTCAATGTCAAAGAAAAAAGGCAATTCCGATTGGTGAAATTCTTTACTGACCAGCTCATCAAAAAGGGCCTTGTTGGCTTCATTTGCTGAAACCCATTTTTCGAGCAGGATCTTCTCTTCATCAGTCAATTCTGCTCTCAAATGACCGGCAATCAAACCAGCCACCTGGATTGATTCTTCCATTTCATTGCCCTCAGTTTGTTTTTGTCCCCTCATTTGACAAGTTTTGGGGTTGCAGTGACCCTGGTTTGAAGTGCATTCTTATCGACTCCCCAGGTAGGCTTGCCCTCTTTCATCTTCTGTAAATTTCCTTCCAAACGGCCCAGGGTTTTATCACTTGAAATATTAAGCTTTGCCATTTGCTCGGTATAAG
>JACCDP011270298.1_pt1 | contig 18067 bp, 20 predicted proteins | sample 7445841 | NCBI WGS metagenome assembly JACCDP01 (sample SAMN15323441, study PRJNA562643) | freshwater metagenome | isolation source: river surface water | place: USA:Blue River Watershed | collected 2017-08-17
GTATAAAGTTGGGTAACGCCGCTTCATTTCATCTTTCATTCTCTGTCTTTTTCCTGGATCACCGGTTGTGTCCTCATCAAATCCATATTCGTCTACGGGGAAGAATTCATTCAAGACTTCACTATATGCTTGCCTCAGATCTCCCATGTCAACACGCTTGAAATTGCAGTAAGAAATCGGAAGTCGATTAAAAGTTTCGGTTATCGCCCGAACTAACAAACTCTGCACGTCTCCATCAATTGTTTCAGCAACTTTCTTGTCAAGCATGACAACGTAAAGATATTTCTTCAATTCCTCTCTTTGAATTTTCTCATCACCTAACTGCACAAAGTTCGAAAGACAACCTACCAACTCTGCAATCTGCTCAAAGTTCAGGGCGCCATGTTTATTGGCGGCGAGAATTAAACGGCGAAACCTTCTTAGCGATTTATGAACATCATATGACCTTGGTTTGGGTACAAAACTACCCTTTCTCTTCGCTTCGGCGTACGAATCAATCGGCAATTTCTCCTGCTTCGTAAACAAATGCGCCCAGTTTTCGTCATCGCAGAGAAAAAGGTTATCTAAATCCGTTCGGTCCTCGATGGGTGGTTCGTGGATAATATCGGTGTCTTGCTTTTCTGGCATGAAAATTGCTCCTAGAGGTGTCTTATTGTTACTCTGACTTAACACTCGCAATAGGTCTTGTCAACGCCCAACTGGTAACTTTTGAGATTTTTCCCGCAATGAGGAGACATCAAAAAATTCTGTATCAGAATGTAGAGTCAAAAGTAGTAACGCAGCCCAAGAAAATCATCCATGACCGATCATGTTCGCAAATATCCTCCGCCGAATTAAGAGATCTCGAGAACCCCTCGCTAAGTTATCGGTACGGGAAGTTAGAGACCACCTCCTAGAGACATTTCCAGCAATAGTTCGACATGGTCACTACGACCCGCCAGAGCATCGTTGTAGCCGCTGGATTCTAGTGAATGGTCCGGCTTATCAGGATGAGGGGTATGTTGGGTCTGTGATCATTGAGTCATCCAAATTAGTTAACTGGATGACCCATCACGCAGAAAATGTGTTCACTACGGTTGTTGCGGAGCAGCAAGCAATGGAATATCTTCCCCAGTGGCTGCGAAATGCGGACACCTCGGACGAGACAATTAGTCTCTTAGACATTCAACAGCGAAAGGTACTGGATGGTCATTGCTTGAAGTTCTTGTGGAGCGACTGGGGAAAAATATGGTGTACCAGTTGTCAAGCGACCCATGTAAGGGTTATGGAACACGATGAAGGTTGGGCATCGACCGGAAAAATGACCATCAGGTTTGGTGATTGGCATTGCCCTGATGGTCACTTGATTTACAAACATACTCAGCGAGATATAAGGCTAATCTTTTGAGAACTCACACCAAGATTAGAGCGTAAAAGAGTTTTCCCTAAGAAATTATTTGTCTCTCCGCCGAGCAACAGTGGCCATAGCCTTTGCTGGGTCAAAAGGAAGGTTCATGAGGTTCAAGGGTCGATTCCTGATGGCAAACTCTGTCTGGTGGTCTAGCCTCGTTTTCTGATTTGACCAAGGGCTTTCCGACCCCGAGTACGCCTCCCCGGCGACTAGTATCCGGGTGGGCAGTTTCCAGTTAAGTTTTACGGCGTAGGTGACCAGCCTCTGGATATTTCGATCTCCAAGGGTCAGCGCCCACTGAGGGACTTGGTGCCTGAACTTGCGCTCATAGGCCCTGACGGCCCTCTGGTAAAAGTACTCTGGAGGTGGTCTAAACACAGACATGGTCTTCCTCCCTTTCAGCCTGCCAGAGAGGCGCTATGGGCTTTAAAAAGGCATCTGGAGCCAGTCCTCGGGTCTCGTACTCCCGGGTGCCGTCGTCGTATTCATAGACCAGTCGGCCGCCCTCGACCACCTCCACTTCCCAAAGGTGAATTGGCGCATCAAACCCCCACCACTTATCCACCCCGTGACAGCCGACAATACGAACAATGTTTCCAACGTTCTCGGGGATTTCCGCCCGAACGGTTACTGCTAGGTCGCCTAAGCGACAGTTCAAGATACTCATCTTTACTCTCCTATTTAGCCAGTTCTGCGATATGCACGGGCTGGCAAGTTGGATCTAAATCCCCCGGCGGGAAGGGTTGCCCCTTCCCGGTACTGCTACTGCGCAATCGACGCCAAAAAGCCGTCGATCTTCTGAGCCAGTTTGTCCTCCAGATCCTGCTTGGATAGCAGCCCAGCGTTTACTGCCACTAAATCGGCCGCAAGTGCTTGGGCATCCTCTCCAGAAAAGGTGATGGATAACCCACCCCTTCGGTTACAGAAGACCTCGTACTCAGGCTCACTGCGGTCAAACCGCCAGATGTTGAATTGACTGCCGGCGTGCTCAACCACGACGGACGTGATCCGCCCGTTTTCGATGACTCTCGCCATAAAACTCTCCTTGTTAAAGAACGAACCCCTCGGGGGTGAATCAATCAGTGGTCTATTTAGGCTTCATGTCCTTAGCTCTAAAAAAAGTTCCTATGGTGGCAACAGCACGGAGTCGGTAATCCTCCTCAGTCGCTGTTCTTCTGATCATCCCTTTACGTTGGGTCACCTCGGGGTTAGCCGCAGAGACCTCCTCTTTAACCACCAACTTAGGTTTGGACTTTCGCTGCACCGTCATAGCAGACTCCTTTCGTGTGAGGATTAAGAGTCCAGAAATGACAAAGCCCTCCGGGTGGAGGGCTGACGCTTCGCTTGGTTACCGTTACCGGTCACATCGCCTTGCGGCTAACCACCTTGCCCGAGCGGGGCAGGTTGGCGTGGGCGTCAAACCCAGACTCTTAATGCGAGAGTCAGGATAACGCTTGGAGACGGAATTTGCGAGTCCTGGTAGCATAATTCGAAATCTGGGTTGTTTTGTTACAACAGCTTTGAACGCTTATAACCTTTTCGGATTGGGGCGGTAAATGGGGCTTTTCGACGGATTAATTAAAAAATCTTGGGAATCCAATTTAATTGAGAAAGCTAAAAAAGAAGGAGCGGCGGAGGGTAGGCATGGGAGACCGACTCCCGACTCAACTGCTCCTGATGAAAAAGAGCTCGCGTACTCTGCTGAAGCTTATAAGTTAATCATAGCTGCGAACGAGAGGGTAGCCAAAAAAATTAAAGATCTTGCGCCAAAATTGGCAACTGCAAGACAAGAACTTAACTCAATTGAATCAAAATTTGACAGCCGACCGTCTCTAGAAGTAGTGCGTAACGATGCCTTAGCCGTATTTCATCAGGGTCATCACGAACTAGTGAAAAACTATTATGACTCTCTTAACACTGAGGGTAGCTATAAAGAGTTTCAGGTTAAGCACGGTATCTCCATACCTCCAAACCACCCTGCGAACCCGATAGATAGATTAGCTGATATTCTCGTGCTGCTCGTTATCGAGGGGGCTCTGAACTCATTCTTTTGGCACGACAACGAGAATGTTGGGACTTTGATTTCGGGTGTGATCTACGGCGTCTTATCATCGATTATCACAATTGGGGTTGGTCTCGTCAGTGGGCTCGGGTTTAGATGGATAAACAGGTCTGAAAATTGGGCAAAGCCACTGGCAGTCACCTCGCTTGTAGCGGGTATCTTTGTTCTTTTTTGGATATCAGCTTGGATGAGCACGCAACGGTCCCTGTCAAAGTTCGGGGACGCTTTTGTTGATCTTTCCAGTATCTTCTCGACCCTTGACAATATGGCCCTATTCTTCTGCGGCTTATTTTTCGGTCTCTACGCAATCAAAAAGGGCTACTCAGATATATACGGAACCATCCCAGGATACAAAGAAATGTCAGAGCACTATAAGGCCGCGGAAAAATCGGTGCAAGATTCCCTTGGAAACATTAGAACATCAATGCAGGCAGTGTTCGACAAAGCTATCGGAACATGCGGTTCAATCGTTTACTCGTTTAGAAATCTCTCCGAACGACTTGCGAATATCCTCGCAGAGCTGAACGCAGTGAAACAAGAGTTTAGAGCTACAAGCGACAATATCCTAACTTCATTGCGAATGATTGTTGGGGTTTACCGTTCTACAAACGCAGCGGTAAAACCAACCGGGATCGGAACTCCACAATATTTCTCTGACGAAGTTACGCTCCATGCAGAGGTGAATAGTCAGGTTGATGTTTTAGAAAATGATGCGATTGCACTAGAGTCACAACGCAAGAAGCTTAGCGATTCGATGCTTCAGTTAGCGGCCACAGAAAATAACTTGTTACTTGAGGAGAAGGGGCGGATCCTCAATGAGACATTAACGCAGCTATTAGCCGAGTGTAAGGAAACGGCAAGACAGCAGTTCCTCGATCATATCGCTAACTCGAGACCCTTTGAGCGATTTGATAATGTCTAGATCTACGACGCTGAAATTTCTATTCGTGGGCTTACTGGCGTTTGGACTAATCGCATATCAAATATTTAAGCCAGAGGACCCCTGTAACAAGCCAAGTTCAAAATATTTATTTCTGATTGATCGAACAGATTTCTTAGGCCCGAAAACGCAAGACGGAATCAAGAATGCACTGAATAAACTGATTGAAGAAGCCGAGCCTGGTACGCTTATTAAGCTCACATACGTTACTGGAGACGAAAGATCTGACGAAACGGTCTCAGCATGCCGTCCAAGAATGTTAACGCGTACAACCACGATACACACAAAAAAAGGCGAAGTACAGGGCCGATGGGATGAATTTCAGAAAAAAATTGACACTAAGCTTAATGAGAAACAGTCGCCATCGCCATCTTCGCCGATATACGAAACAGTGCTAAACGAGGCTAGAACTGAGTTTCAGGCCTTTTCTGGAAAAAAGCTAATCGCCGTATTTTCGGATTACCGTCAACACACCTCAAAAGTGAGCCTGCATCATCGCTGCGGAGATATTGATATGGAATTTAATCGATTAGTTGACTCGCTCCCTCTCGAGCGAACAAAATTACAGGGTAAAGCCCAACCATTGGCACCTCTGTCAGCGGCAGAGATTCACCCTTATTTTATTCCCAGAGACGATATGAATAGAGAATTTATGTCCTGTGTGACCGCTATCGCAGAGAGATTTTTCAATAAGACAGCCGATGGCAAAAGCACGCTGAACGAAATGAAATGGCTCGCACAGTCTGGAGCCGTTTCCAAATGAACTCAAACAGAGTACTTCTTTTTTGCGCTGCTGTTTCCATACCGACGATACTTGCGGGAGGCTTCCTGAGGCTACCGTGGTACATCATTGGGCCAATTTCCATAGTTCCGCTTTTAATTTACTGGTACAACTTGCATCGCTGCTCAAGTCTAAATCAACAGCAAATTGATAGTGTTTACTATTTTGGATTTCTTCTGACATTAGCGTATTTATTGGCGTCGGTAATCGAATTTTCTACGGAAAGCTTTGGCTCGACTGCACAGGAGCAAGTTGTAGAAATTGCATCAAAGTTTGCGCTGGGACTTATTGCAACGGGCATTGGACTTGTTGGGCGACTTCTCTTGCTTCCCAAGAGATTTTCCCTCGAGTCCACTGATGATGCTATTCAGAAACAGATTCAACAGGTAGATAATCTTGTATTCCAATTTCAAAAGACCATTGATCTCTTCCAGCAACTACGAGAAGAAGCAATTAATCAAGCTTCTAAGGGGGCCGAGCAGGCAACTCTTGCTGTTGTCGAGACAATCAAAGGGGGTCTAGAAGAGTCCGTTTCTTCACTTTCCACCACGGTAAATCGACTACAAACAGAGATATCAAGCCTTGATGTTAGAGCTCTTGAGTCGCTCGCAAAAAGCGGCTTACAGCTATCTAAGAGCTTTGATCAACTCTCAAGTAAAACGCCAGACACATCAGTTGCCTTTCAAGCCCTCAGTTCAAATTTACAAAGTCTAAATACTCAGACGGAGACGGCTGGTATTGCATTGGCACATAGTTCCGAGTCGGCAGACAAAGCATCTTCAGCGTTGGAGCGGCTTGGCTCACTTGATCTTAGAGCGTTGGAGAGTGTTAATCAATCGTTAATAACGCTATCGGAGTCGCTATCTAAGGTTGACGCATCCCCGCTAGCTGACCTCGGATCAACCGCCTCTACGACATCTTCATCGCTGGATCAGTTAAGAGCAGTGGTTCCTGACTTAAGTACTAGAGTTCAGGGACTCGGAGGAAGCGTTGATAGCTTATCCAGGTCGGCAGCGAATGCATCACAGTCCTTAGAGGCCGTCAAACAATCGTTTGCCTCAATCGGTGGATCTATTGAGAGTTTTCGCCAGCTGGAGTCGGTAATGCAAGAGGCCTCGTTAGCGATGCAGAAATTCTCGCAAAGTGTCGGATCTCTAGACGACTCTGCGATTAGCCAGCTTGGGTCAACGGTCGAGTCAATTATTGCGAAGTTCACGGAGTTTTCAGCACTCATACAAGGTATCCGGACAACTGCTGATCAAAGCGTGAAGGACGTTGCGGAAGATATTAAAAAATCAAGCTCAAATATCAACCAACAGATTACTCAGTTGGATCAAGCGGCTTCTGCGTTGGTATCCACCTTATCGAAGTATTCGCAAGCGCTGCGCGCTGCGACTGTGAGGAATTTTGGTAGTTAGGTATGGAGGACAGATCTGATTCAATTGTATTCCTTACGCTAATAGATTTTCTATTGCAATTAATTTTCTTTGGTTTGGTGGTAGCTGTTTGGTACTCCTCATATCAAGCGCAGCAAGAGAGAGGAGAAAACGCACTTTCAAAATTTAGTAAAAATGCTGATGTTATCGTTCCAACCCTCGAAGGTATAGGCCCGTTTCTCAAAGCCAGCAATGTTGAGGTAATTGTTAATTTATTTAAAACACTTAAGTCGGATGTTGAGTTAAAGCGGTTGGTCGAGGCGTTGCAGCTCTGGACACCGAAAGAATTAGCCGAGTTTGTCAACACAGCAAAAGAGCGTGGCGTCGATGTAAATGACCCTGAAACTAAGCGACGGCTATTTAATGCCTTAGGCGGGTTCGGACGCCCGCCATGTCTAGCGAACCAGGGAACAAAACCAGTTATCGAGCTCACGGCATATGACGATCGTGTAGAGGTGACACGAATTTTTGACGTTGGCGCTAGCTCTGTTCAAGCCCTCTTATCTGAATTGAGACAAGGGCAAGTCGTTGAGCGATCGCGGATTGAGGCGGCTTTCTCGGGTTTCAAGCAGAAAGACTGTGCTTATTATGTTTACTATGTGCGTAAGACTGATTCTGAGTCGATACGACGTTTGGTTGAGCGTAACTTTCGTCTCTCGAACCCCCTATGAAAGAAATTTTCACATCTGACGTCAGAGATAACCTGATCGAAGCAAGCGTAGTGCTCGACCGTTTTCTGGCGCGCCACATGCCGGCTAATTCGACTGATGTTCTCGGCGACGTTCAGATGACACTAGCCGGTGACATTAATCCCGCTAGGGATTCTTCTGGTGAGCATACAGTCGGAAAGACTGAGCCGTTTCCAGCACGAAGAGAGAGCGCAGAAACGCGAGGTTCCACCGGCCCAGCTAGAACCTCCATACCGAACACGTCGATACGGCAGTCGGACTCCGAAGCTGCACCTCAAAGAACTGTCAGTCTCACTAGGTTTGTGACAAAAATAAAGCAGAGAATATCGGGGGTACTTTCGCTCTTTCGCAGGTAAAAATTCCGTGAGCGTTGTCACAATATGAGAAGTCTACGAGAAACAATTGAGGCAGTTCGCGGTAGGCTGATTGACTTAAGCCTCCGAAACAGGCTTCTCAACACCAATCTTGAAGCAAAGACCGGCTCTGGTGTTCGCCTTGCGAGCCCCGACTGTACTTCTTTTTTCGAGCGGTGTTGGCTGCAGAAGCTTCCCGTCGAGATCCGTGCGCGTATTACTGATGATGCAGCTGAGCTCCTCGGAGAATTGGACGGAGGGAGCAAAGCTGCCCGCGATGATCATTCGGAGTCCAGAGCGGCGGCTTTCCTGAGGTCGGAATTCGAAGTGAAAGCTTTAAGAAGCCGAATGCAGTCGCTGCATCGTGACACAAGAGAGCGCGAGCAAGAGCAAGGCATTAATACATTATTTGTCGCTCTTGGATTTTTAGAGTGGTGCGAGGCAGAGTCCTCTGAGCAAATTAGATATGCCCCTGTCGTTCTCTTGCCAGTCGAGATAAGAATTGAGCCCAATTCTGATAAGTTCGTAATTCTTGCTCGGGATGAAGAGCTGCATACAAATCCTAGTCTGCGGCTTTTCATTGAGAAACAATTCGGACTAGTGTTGCCAGAGTCTACAGACTCTGAAGATTTCCATCTAACAAAGTATTTTGATGAGATCGAGCTTGCAATAAAAAGTAGAGCCAACTGGAGGCTCTCTCGTACAGACCTACTTCTGGGGAGTTTCTCTTTTGATAAGTTTATCCTCTGGAGAGATCTTGCGATCGACAGTGTCGAGAAGGAGCAATTACTTCAGTCGAACTCAATTTTAAGAGACTTGCTAAGCAGCCCAGATGACGCGGTTTCCCGGGAAGCGCCACTCGAGTTTGAGGGTAAGTTCTTGGATGCGTTTTTCAAACCTAGCGATCTTAATTATGTATTAGATGCTGATGGATCTCAGACTGAGGCTATACAAACCGCTTTGTCCGGGAGGAATATGGTAATTCAAGGTCCTCCGGGAACGGGCAAATCTCAGACGATTACGAACCTGATCGTTTCTGCTGTGCTCGCAGGAAAAAAAGTGCTTTTCGTTTCAGAAAAGATAGAAGCGCTTAATGTTGTCAAGGACCGTCTTTCGAATGCAGATTGCTCGGCCTTGTGTCTCGAACTACATAGTCGGAAGATATCTAAGTCAGCAGTTCTGTCGCAACTGAACGAATCATTGGAGTTTAGCGATGACCATCGAGGCGAGTCATCTGATCTTGAACATCTAGAGCATTCACAATTACTTTTAAACACGTATCATGATGATATAAGTCGCACTGTAGCTCCTTTCGGATATTCACATTACGAGTTGTCGGGCCTGCTTTTGCTGAAAGAGAAAAGAATTAAGGGTAATCGTCATTATAAGATTCCCGATGCGAGAGAGTTCACGAAAAAGACTCTCGAAAGTAAGCTCTCAGAGTTAAGAGAATTACAGAGTCATCTGGTGAGCGAAGGGCCTCCAGCGTGCCATCCATGTAGATTTTTCAAACTGAGAAGATTAACGAGGGGACAGTTATCTGATCTCTCGGACAAATTGAAGAATAGTCTTTCTTTTCTGCAAAATACTATCTTGCTCAGGGATCAGGTTGCAGATGCATTCCGTCAGCGAGGGTTCGATAGCTACATTGAAGCGGCCCAGATTGAAGATGTCCTCAGGATGGTTCGCGCATGGCCCGAGGATTATTATGAGTTTGCCGCCCACCTAGATCAAGGCGATGATGTCAAAACGCCAGTTGGCGAACTCCAGGCGCTTTTGGTGCAACTGAATTCCGTTTGGCAGCGGAGAAAGCGCTATGAGGAGACCCTTAGCAGGGGCTGGGAGGAGTTCCCTGTATTGAGAGTTCTTGAGGTAATTTCTGCGTCAAAGGGGCGCTTAGCGGACGTTTTTTCAGGGCCGCATCAGAGAGCTAAAGAGGCGCTTCGACGACTAACACGTGATAAGGCTCCGAAGACAAATGCGGGTCTTTTAAGTTTCCTTCAGGAATTAGAGAGTTATTTTAGTGATGTACAGCGCCTTCAAGCTTTCACTATCGAGTGCGGTTGGGTGATTGCAGGCCTTTGGAGGGGAATTGACACAAATGAATTGAAGGTCAGGGAGAGAATTATTGCGCTTGAGGCGTTCGGATCCCTCCCGGATGATGGAAAAGCTCTTTGTCAGAAGCTATCACAGGACAAAGAATTGAGGGCTTTTCTGTCGCGTATCTCTACCGAGCTGTTTCAGGATTCTAGTTCTCCAGCATATGTAGGTGACCTTGCTGACGCTTTAGAGCCTGGATTTTTTGAGTTAAGCGTTGAAGAGCGTCTAGCCGCCCTCCGTGGTCTTATAGATAACATTGAGCTCTACAATGATTGGTTTGTTTTAAAGGATCTACTCAATCAGCAGCAGGCGACCCTAGGTGAGGATTTATATAGAGATATTGTTAACGGCGATATTGAATATGGTTTACTCGTAGCCACGTTTGAATTTTCAGTATTAACTGAGATAAAAGAGTCCATGTCCGAGATGAATCCGGCGATAGATCGATATGACTCCATTCTGATGACTGAGGCTAGAAAACAGTTTAAAAAGCTTGATACCGAGCGTTTGTCGCACTCAAGGGGGGTGATTAGTGATTGGTATTTAAAGAAAATCCAGCTGGTTCCGGAGAAGGACTTGAGGATTGTTCGTGGTGAAATTGTAAAGAAGAGAAATCGACTTCCCGTTCGTAAGCTCGTCGCGAGCCTTGGTGATTCACTGCAGTTATTAAAGCCGATAGCACTGATGAGTCCTATATCTCTAGTGCAGTTTATACCTTTGGGAACGATTTCTTTCGACTTATTGATAGTCGATGAAGCTAGCCAGGTAAAGCCAGAGGATCTCATCGGAGCAATGCTGCGGGTAAAGCAGGTAGTTGTTGTCGGGGACTCGCAACAGCTTCCCCCAACAGATTTTTTTAATCGGGTAATTACCGAATCCGACTCGGAACTTAAATTAGACGATGACGGATCCTTTGTATTGGGGAATGTTGAAAGTATCTTGGATCTCTGCAGAGCATCATTTTCTACAGAGGTGATGTTGCGCTGGCACTACAGGAGTCGGCATCCCTCGTTAATTGCAGTTTCAAATAAACACTTTTATGGTGAGCGATTATTTTACCCGCCGAGTGCGTTTGAAACTAATGACGGTGAGTCTTTCGGTGTATCAATGCGAAAAACGCCATCTAATTGCTACACGCGAGGTGGCTCAAACGGCGGGCAGAATATCGTCGAGGGTGAAATTATCGTAGATGAAGTTATTTCTTTCGCCCAACGTTTTCCCGAAAAGACACTCGGAGTCGTGACATTCTCGGTGACTCAGCGGGACGTGATACGTGATTTGCTTGATAAAAAGTTGCGCGCTCACTCTGGAATAGATTCCTTTTTTTGCGAGGATCGTAGAGAGAGTTTTTTCGTGAGAAATTTGGAGACTATACAAGGAGACGAGCGTGATGTTATTTTTATCTCGCTCGGGTATGGTAGAACGGCGGATGGGTCTTTACATCAGAATTTTGGCCCCCTAACAACAGAGGGTGGTGATCGACGGCTGAATGTCATGATCACGAGAGCCAGAGAGAGAATGGTTGTTTTCGCTTCGCTCACCTCTGAGGATATCTCCTTAGATACAGGTAAGCGAGGGGTGCGAGCGCTAAAAGAATTTTTGCAGCTCGCTGAAAAAGGGTACATGGATGTTCCATCTGCAACGAGTAGGCCATTTGGCAGTCCGTTTGAGGAATATGTTAGTGAATTTTTGGTCTCTCAGGGCTATGAGGTGGAGTCGCAAGTCGGGATGTCTGGGTTTTTTATAGACTTAGCTATTCGGGATCCGCTAGATCGTAATCGATATTTATGCGGGATTGAGTGCGATGGCGCCCCCTATCATTCTTCTCGCACCGCGAGGGAAAGAGATCGGCTTAGACAAGAAATCTTAGAGAGTCGTGGATGGACAATTTATAGAATTTGGAGCACCGATTGGTTTCGACGCAGGAAATCGCAAGAGGCTAAACTCTTGAGTTATTTAGAAGCTCTTCGAGCGGAGCAACGTGTCACAGCTTAATACATTACTTCTGATGTCACTTTTCTCGATATGACCGCACAAGTAGCAGAGATCCTTCATTACAGAGATTGTGAATTCGAGCTTTGTGCCGAACCGCTTGAGCTTTACCTGATCAATAATGGGATTCAGTTTGACTCGGAGTGCGTCTCCACTGCCTGTTGGCGGGGCTATATTGGGGAGTGGCTCATTGAGGACTGCCGACTTTATCTGATTGGGATATCCGATCTAGATAACCGGCAGGTGGCGCTTTCAGAAGTTTTCCCTAATAACTCAGGGCCGGTCTTTGCCCACTGGGTGACAGGTGAGCTGCGATGCCCACAGGGAAAAGTTCTAAGTTATGTTCACATGGGTTACTCCAGTATTCATGAACGAGATCTCTTTTTGGAGTTTCGCCAAGGCGAGTTAGTCGCCGAGAGGCTTGTTTCTAACGGCGAGTCGTCCGACCCCGGTGCATCCGCAGGTTACGGTCCCGAGGCCTGGACCACAATGCCTAGTGACAAGCCAGCACGATGAATCAAGTGTCGTTTTGGATCGTGGTGTATTTTGCAGTTGCCGTACCGTCGTTGCTTGCAACGCGCTGGCTAGTCGCTGCGATGGAGCGGAGGCGAAAAACCGGGTTTGTAAACGACCTGATGGATGCGTTGAACGAGCGCAAGCCAAAGCCAACGATGCGTAGCCGGATTCTGGAGATCACAAAGTTTGCACTACTGATTCCGATCTGGCCTATTGCCGCCACTGTAGTTCTCGGGGACTTATTTATTTGCAGAGGGAGTCAGCTAGCGATGGATCCGGACCAGCAGAGCGAGTTTGTGTCTTACGGAAAGCTCTTGAGGCTCGTCGTAGTAGCTGAGGCTGAGCGCCTTGAGACTATAACTGACCCCCGTGGTGAACGGCCAGCCGTTCCCTTCGGCTACCTCTGGGCTAGCTGGCGGAGATTTTTAAATGCCGGAGAGCCTGGGGCGGAGCTATGGTCTTTTGAGAGGACCTCGGATATCGATAAGGCGACTACCCTTTTTAATTGTAATTACTCGCGCGGCTACGCATGGGTCAAAGACGGCAAAATCCTGCAGGAATTTGCGGTCGAAGGTGCCCCGGGTTGGCCTTTGGGCGTTTGAGCCCTATTGAGAGACAAAGTTCGGGTCTCGACTAACTTCTATATTTTCATCCGCTCGCTCTACTTAATTCGTCACCCGCGCAATGTCGAAATCTCAGTTGATTTTCAATACCCAAAGCTGTCCTCGGGCCAACTTTAGGGCGTCCAGGGCTGTCTCAATCCTTTAGCTATTCATGGCGTCTCGGTTGAGTTAACCATTAAAGCACCTCGGATCCGCCTAAGAGCCTCAAAACCGCATCAACCGCCCTCTGCACATCCTCTGGCTTCATTGGCTGAACCTCTACCCCGCCCAGAAACGGTATGTCAGCCAGTGGACTATGCCCCCAGAACACGCTCTCTGCGTAGCGAACATCGGGGACTGAGTAAACTGCTTGGACTTCCCATAGTTGCCCAGTCTCCTGCACGACCGCACCGGCAGGTTTTTTAAAGTCCGTATTGTGCTGCTTTAAGCGGATTGCTACTGTTCTTGTAGTTACGCCAATTTTGTATAGCCGCTCACCCTCGCTTAACCCATAGCTCGCAAAGGCATGGGAAGGATGTCGCAGGATATACAAAAAACCGTCTTGCTTTCTCATCTCTGCAAACCGATTACCTCAAGGTTGGTTCTCTGTTGCAGTCCTTGGGGAGCGTGATAGGAGCCTAATTACAGTTCGTGGTGACAGTATTGCCGATACGCTGTGAAGTGCAATTCGTTTGGAGCCGAGGGTTTGGAGTCAATAGCGGCTGGGCAGGCTGCGGGGTGAGCACGGAAGGACGAGAATTCACCGATTGCATATACGTTGACCACGCGGCAAGGCTATTTGCGCGCTGTTGCTCTGCGAGGCTCTGCTGGCGTAGCTGAGCGTCTCTATCGGCCTCCAACACAGCCCGTTGAAAATCGTCCGAAGCCGACTGCAGCGCGATAGAAACTTCCTGCCGCTTTCTCGCGTATTCGCCGTATGAGAGCTTACCGCTATAAAGTGCGACTATTAAGTCAGAACCTCTGGCAGCCATATCATCCTGAAAAGAGAGAAGCTTCCTGTGATTGGCTTCACGAAGCGCACCCCCACCGCTCGGAATCCTCGAATTTAGCTCTCTAATCTCCCTTATATATTCCTCACGCATTTGTGCCCACTTTGCAATGGCTTTCGCTTCATCGGCTGTCGGGTGGTCATTATTAGATGCAATTGCAAAAGGGATGGGCGCCCCTGATTCCCGAATAAACTCAACTTTTGACTCGATAACAGCAAGCTCTGGATCATTTTTTACCCTGGCTTGGTATTTTTCCGTTATTGCCTTTCCGTCTTGTGCGGCGTTCGGGCCACATTTGAAGAAAATAGATGAGGAAAGCTTTGACCAGCCGGGAACTCCTCCTCGAGACTCGTTAAAAAAGAAAGGTATCTCGCCGCGGGCAGCGCAGACCTCCGTCGCCTTCTTCGTAGCCTGCGCCGAAGCATGTGACCACCCTCCGTTTAGAGAGGTCCCTTGGTCAGAGGTCACGGTCATATACCCGTTTTGGGATTGGGTTACCTCTAAGGTACCACATCCGGACAAGACGAGAACCAAGAAAACAGAAGGCAGCGAAACTCTGAAAGAATCCATATCTGACCTATTCACCGGTTAGTTGTTGCCAAGAGGCGCCCCAAACCCACTTTGCTGGAGGGCGAGTGGCGGTAGTTAGTACGGGTGTATCGCATACGCTAAGCCGTCGCATAACTCTAAGTTTCTGGTTAAGTGATTCCGAGACGGTTCCGAATCTCGAGGAAGTTTTTGCTGTTCGCATCGAGTGTCCAGCCCGAGGACATCAGCCTAGTTAGATGTTGCTTGTTATAAAGAAACGACCAAATGACTTGAAATAGTCCAAGTGTGATTACGCTGAAGACTAGGTGCAAAAGCCCCATTACAATTTCTCCGCGAAACATTGGAACTAGCCAACCAAAGTAAACATAGGTCCAGCACCAACCTATGCGGGCGGTCTTTGGAAGTCCACTATCCTTATGCTTGAGATAGACCGGTTTTTGCTTAAAAACAAATATACCAAGGAGGGCCGGGCTTAAAAGAAAGAGCACGATTAAGAGCACAATTAGCCAGTGCCACAGTGAAAAACTCCCCATTTTTAACTCTCTTTCTCGCCTAAGATATGTGAAATTCAAGCCGCAAGCTTACTCCTCGAATTTCTGATTTTATACACTTTTTTGCAGTTGCAATCGCGCTTCACCTGCAGACCGAGTTAGTCTATTATCCTACAGGCGAAAGTTGCTCTTCATAGAGTCTGGATTTCCAAGTTAGTGATTCATAGCGCTCGGACACAGGGATGCAATCAAATGCTTTAACGACGTACCTTCAGGATAGGGTCGTGTCTGCCTGACGTAGTAGTTAAATGGGGGTTTTCTTGCGGGTTATTCAGTCGGTATTCATTGCGTTTCTGACCATTCTCTCCGTGTCTGCCTGTGGGGAGAAGGATGAGGAGAAGGCATCCCAGAACAGACCTGCGATTCCCGGGTACTGATCTGTAACTATGAGATCCATCCGACTTGCCATACCAACCCTAAGTCTACTGCTATTGAGTGGGGCAGCATCTGGAATGCCATTTAACTGCAAGCACATGAAAACGGAAGACGATAAAAATTATTGTCTGTCTATACAAGAAAACCAAAAATCATACTGCAATCTAATTGGTGACCAAGATATGAAAAATGACTGTCTTGCCATGTTAGAGAGGTCGGTGACCTATTGCTATAAGATTACGGTGCAAGACAAGAGAAAACGATGCTTAACAAAAATGGGGCAGAGTGAGTGAGAATCGTTTGTCGCAACACTTCTGCCGTCTTTTTAGTGCTATTGAGTAACGGAGTATTTGCTAATCCATCACATTGTTACTCCATACAGAACCAAGACCGCAAAAATTACTGCCTCGCAACCGCTAAGGGGCAGAAGTCATATTGTTATTCAATCGGCGAACAGGATCTAAAGAATCTCTGTCTCGCTCAGGCAAGTAATCAGAAAAGTCACTGTTACAGCATTCGTTCACAAGACACAAAGAACCAATGCTTGGCGATGGTGAGGTAAAAAACAGATGAACTCAAAGATTCCAGAGATTATTGCGATTGCAATGTTGATTTGCATCCTTGTGTTTCCTCCATGGCAACAATTTATAGATGTGGGTGTCTACAGTACGAGGTGGGCATTCGTCACTTCGGAATTCGAGGATCGTGAATATTCAAAAATTGATATTGCGCTTCTGGCAATTGAACTTGTTGCGGTGGGTGGATTTTACTTTCTGATAAAGAAACTTTTTGAACGAAATGACCAAAGATGACCTAATCCGAGGTTTGCATCAAAAACTCGGCAACTAAAAGGTGAAGCAATGGTACTTGACGATAGGCGGAGACAAAATTGCGTGAAACTAACCTGAAAGAGGAACTCTTAAAACAAGAGACAGATGAGTTGATACACAAAGTATCAAGAGGTCAATTGACTGAAGAGGCAGAAAAAATTGCACGAGAGATAATTCATCAGAGGGGACACTTCGCAGAACTAACAAAACAAGACGGAGTTACAAGTAATGACTGCGAAACATACACGGGATTAACGGCGGATGAAAAACTCCGTCTAAAGCATCTGTATATGACAAAAATTCTCAATTTTTTCGCCCCTCTTTGTCTGTCATTGATTGGATGGATTGTGATTCTTTATTTCTCAAAAATGTCAGAAAGTATCTTGTTAAACGTTATCACAAATGTTTTTACTCTTGTGGCAATCTTGTATTCGTTTGTTACGTTTTACAAATATGCAACAAAGTATGATTCAAATGATTTCCTAATTTATCCGACGGTCGTAATACTTTCGCCAACGGTTATTTATCTCATAATACGAATTGTATATTTGCCATTTAATTAGGATTTGATTTATCGCTTAATTTGAACCTGCCAGAGATGACCTACGACCAACTGAAGAAGTTCATCACCGAAGATATGCAGATGCAGCATATCTATCAACCCGTGATGCTTATTGAGTTGCTCAGACACAAGGGCAAACGGTCTGTTGGCAAGATTGCCCAAGCGATACTGGACCGAGATCCGAGTCAGATTGAGTATTACACCGAGATTGTGAAACGAATGCCAGGCAGGGTGCTGACCGCCAACCGAGGTATCGCAATCAAAGAGGGCAATAACTACATTCTGCCTGTCGGTCAGAACCTCTCCGAAATAGACCGTAGGAATCTAATCTCTCTGTGTGAGCAGAAAATCGCTGAATATGAGGCGAAAAAAGAGGGCGCACATTGGGATCACCGCCGCAAAGGTCGCCGCCCAGTATCAGGTTCAGTTCGGTACGAGGTACTCAAACGGGCACTTTTTCGTTGTGAACTCTGCGGTGTCGCTGCAGACGAAAAGAACCTAGAAGTAGACCATATCGTCCCAAAGAACTGGCAGGGCAAAGACGACCTGTCCAACTACCAAGCACTCTGCTACACCTGTAACGCTCAAAAGCAAGACAAAGATGCAACTGACTTCAGGGGACTAAAAACGCACTATGACCTTCGTGAGGAGGATTGCCTCTTTTGTGACATTCAGACCAAGGACAGGGGCAGAATCGTTGAGGAGAACACCCTTGCCTATGCGATTCGTGACGGATTCCCAGTCACCCAGTACCACACCCTAATCATCCCCAAACGGCACACGCTAGATTTCTTCGGTCTTACTCAGGCAGAACTCAACGCAATCAACTCTCTAATTCACTCACAGAAGAAGGTCATTGAAGGGTTAGATAAGACCGTAGAAGGATTCAATATTGGTGCAAACTGTGGCGAGATAGCAGGTCAATCCGTTTGGCATTGCCACATCCACCTGATTCCAAGACGGCGAGGGGATGTTGAGAGACCGAAGGGTGGCGTGCGCCATGTGATACCGAATATGGGGCATTACGAGGCTGGTAAGTGAACCGTGCCTACTTAAGTCTCGCCTCCAGGGAAGTTAGCCAACGGACCGACAGTGATTTGCTGGGGTCATTGTCGGCCAGTCTGCCATTTGCGGTCGAGCCCGCACAAACAGCAGCTTGGCAGTACCAGATTAGGCACCTTTCTGAGCTAGCAGACGGGCTCCCAGATGCACACTTTCTGATGGAGTTCTTAATCCCGCGGATGGGACGGCGAGCTGACCTGATCGTACTTTCGCAGGGGATAGTCTTCGTCGTCGAGTACAAGGTGGGGGCCAAAACGTTTGATCGAC